>Ga0209101_1000040_pt1 | contig 98368 bp, 77 predicted proteins | sample ConPoolayeCmetaG_FD_185481 | JGI IMG/M metagenome (GOLD analysis project Ga0209101, IMG submission 185481) | Hot spring microbial mat communities from California, USA to study Microbial Dark Matter (Phase II) - Cone Pool mat layer C metaG... ... | reverse complement strand
GCGAGATGATTTCATGTTGATACGCTTGGCGTGTGCAGCCACTTTCGCGGTGCTCGTCATCACGCCCATCACCCAAGGCGGCATTCAGGCCGTCGGCGACCCGATACCCGGCGGAAGCTGGGGACAACGGTTCGTCTTCGAAACCGTCGGCACTACGCCGATAGAGGTTTTCGCCGTGCGAATCGCGTACGGAGGGCCCTTCGAAGGCCCCGCGCTGCGAGCCTTCGACGCCGTCGGTTGGCAGTCGGTATTGGAGAGGCCGTCCGGCGTGCCAACGCTGGCAGCCGCGCGCTCGCGCACCAACCATGTCAACCGACTGGGGTTCGAGGTGTGGTTCGACGCGGAGCCGAGTGATCCGGTGGCATTCGTGTTTGCCGCCTACGCACCGGGTCAGGTTCAGCCGCTGGAAGCCTATCGGCTGAGCTGGTCCGGTCAGCTCAACACTGCTTGGGACTGCGTGTGGGTAGACGAGCCGGATAATGGCTTCGACAACCCGACCATCCCGGCGCCGGCGGCCGCCGTCTTGAGCGGCGTCGGTCTGGGCGTGGTTTGGGTGTTGCGACGAAGTATGACGTGACGCGGGTGCGGGGTCGGCAAGGCTCGGCCGACCCCGCCGTCTCTTTTCCTCACACTCCCTATCCATAATCGCCGCCGCGCCGCGGGAACGCCGGGCACGGCGGCGGTGCGCTTGCTCCGCACGGCGGATCGGGCATCCGCAGCAGCTTGGCCTCCAATAACAGCGGTGGGGCTTATCGACCAGCGACCCGCTCTTTTGCTGCCGGGGGGCGCGACGTGTGAAAATGCGCCGCAGGGCAGCGCTTCGCTGGTCGCCGCCCTGACCCTCGCCTCGGCAGCTCCCGCCAACTGTCGGACCGGAATGCGCCCGAACTTAGCGCTCGATACTCGATGTCCAGAATGACCCGAACGAGAGGGGTTTGGTAGCAGGAAGGGGTATGCCATGTCCAAGCGTTCAAACAAGTCAACACACTCGACCGAGTCAACGCCGGGCGGCGCGCAGGCAAGTGCGGGCAACTCGACGCAACCAGGTGCTTCAACCCGCTCTAGCAGGTCGCAACCGGGCGCGCCCGTGCGCCAAGGCACACCAGTGAGTCGCCTGAAATTATTGACAGTAGCCGTCGCCATCCTCTTGGCAATCCTCGGGGGAGTGTACGGTGGGTGGAAATACCGGAAGGCGGCGATGGTACGGCGGGCACTGGTCGAAGGACGGGCAGCTTTCGCGCGCGGCGACTGGGACGACGCTCGACTGAACTTGGGCCGCTACCTTTCGGTCCATCAAGACGACCCCGAAGTGCTCGGGTTGTACGCGCGGGCACAACTCGCGGCACGCCCGCTGCGACAGGAGAACATCTCGCAGGCGATGGGCGCATACCGGCGGCTGCTGGTGCAGCGCCCGACGGACCTGCAAGCGTTTCGCCGTTTAGCCCTGTTGTACGAGGCTACCGGCGCGCTCGGCGAGCTGGCGCATATCGCCGACCGGCGGCTGGAGGTGTTACCAGGCGATCCGCCGGCGACGGTCGCGCGGGCGAAAGAGCTGCTGTTCCGCGAGAAAAGAAGCGAAGCGCGCGCCGTTCTGGAAGCGCTGGCCGGGACGGCCGCCGGACAGCCGGACTTCTGCCGAGACTTGGTCGAAGCGTGCGCCCTGCTCAGCAGCCTGTCCGAGGGACCGACGGCCGGCGGCGCTGATGCGGGGTTGACCTGGCTGGACTTGGCCGTCCAATCCTGCCCGCAATCCGCCCAAGCACTGGTGCAACGGGCAGCGCGGCGTCAGGTGCTGGCGGCCACGCAACCGGCCGGCAACGAGCACGATGCGGCGGCGCGCACCGACCTCGAAAAGGCCGAGGCGCTGGGCGAAATCGAACCGCCGACGCGACTGCTGCTGAGCGAAGTGTGGATGTCTCTGCGCGAGTACGAGCGCGCCGCGCGGCAACTCGAGCTGGCGGACAGCGCCGACTGGGCGACACTCGAAAACTACTTCGTCGACCCGGCGGACTGGACCGCCGCTCTCTTTGTACAGCAGGCCAAGCTGGCGCTGCTCACCGGCCGCATAACCGATGGAGTGGCACTGGCGGAGAAGGTCCTCAACACGCTCGAGGAGCAGCCGCAGCGCGTCGCCGCCATCCCACTGGCTATCGAGCTGCTGGTGGCCGATGGTCGAGCGGCAGAAGCCCACCACTGGCTCGATGATTATGTCGAGCAGCTCAAACTGCGCCAGCGACTGGGCGTCGGCGACGAACAACTGGCCTGGTTGCGGGCCATCATCGCGCGGGCCGAGAACCAGCCCTACGAAGTGATCGCGCAACTCGCACCGCTGGCCGAACTGACGCCGGCACGACCCGGTGTGCAATTGCTCCTGGCCGAGGCATACCTGCTCACGGACCAGCCGGGACGCGCGGCACGCCTGCTCGAACGCGTCCCGCCCCAGGCCCTCACCGATCCGACGCTGGCGCTGACGGTGGCTCGCGCTCGGCTGGCACGGGGCGCCTGGCAAGCAGCCCTGCAAGCGCTTCAGGCGGCGGGAAATGCCGACGACACCGATAATCAGGTGTTGCGCTTGGCGGCACAACTCGGATCGGCTTACGAGCAGCGGGCCACGCCGGAGACCATTGACCAGTTGGCCACGCAACTGCGGGCAATCCAAGCCGCGCACCCAGACAATCTGACGGTGCGCCTGCTGCTGGCCAGCGTAGTCGAGCGGCGCGAGGGGTTAGCGGCAGCGATCGAAGTGCTCCAACGGGCGCTGGCCGAGTGCGACCAGCCGTTGGCCGCCTACCGGGCCCTCGCTCGGCTGTATGCAAACAACGGCCAGATGGAGCAGGCTCGCGCCACGCTGGAGCAGTGTTGTGAACGTTACGGGGAGCGCGCCGACCCGTGGCTGGACTTGAGCGCGCTGCTGGTGGACGAGCACCGCCTCGACGAGGCTCAAGCCGTTCTGCGCGGGGCCGGCACCCAGGTACGTGCTGACCAGCGGAGCGAGGTACTGCGGCGGCTGGGATTGGTTCAACTGTTGGCCGGACAGCGTGAGGCCGGCATCGCCACGCTGACGCAGTTGGCCACCGAAGAGCCACGAGACTGCCGGACGCGTGCGCTGCTGCTGGAATTGCCGGAAATCGTCAAGGACCAAGAAACGGCGACCAGGTTGATCGAAGAGATCAAGCGTGTCGAAGGCTCGACTGGCGTTACCTGGCGCCGGCACGAGGCACGGCTTTGGCTGGAGCGGCCCGACTGGTACCAACGGCGGACCGACATCGAGGCCCACCTGAAGTACTGCCGCGACGCGGATCCCGAGGAGACGGCGGTGGCCTTGCTCCTAGGAGAGCTATATGAGCGCTTGGCCGACTGGGCGTCGGCGGAGACCACCTACCGCGCGGCCTTCAAGGCGTCGCAGTCGCTGGAGGTGGCGGACCGGCTCCTGAACCTGTACCGACGCCAACAGCGCTTTGCCGAGGGGCGCGAGTTGTTAACCCGCCTGACGCAAACACTGAATGAAGCGGCACTTCAGGCTCGGAGTCTCATGCTCGACATCGACGAACGCCGGTACGAAAACGCGCTGCGCGAATTACAGTTGCGCGTCGCCGGGGCCGAGCGCGAGCCGGCGGACTTCGTGCGACTGGCATGGGTGAGCTACACGCTGGATCGCAATGCGCGGCGCGCCCTCGACTACCTGGACCAAGCGGAACGGGCCGGCGCACCATCGGTGGACGTCGCCCGTGCGCGAGTGATGATTCTGGATGACCAGAGGCGACCCACGGAGGCCGCGCGCGTACTCGACGAGCTAGTAACGCGTGAAAGAACTTCGGATGCCCTCTTGCTGCGTGCGTCGTACCGCTACCGCCTGGGGCAAATGGACTTGGCAGAGCAGGACTACGCGGCGCTGGCGCAGACCTCCGCAAGCGATTACGGAGTGGCGGTCCTTGGGGAGTTCTACGCCCAGTCTGGGCGGCTCGATCAAGCCATCGATGTCTGGGAGACTGGCCTGAAGACTTTTCCCGACTCACTGATGCTCCAGCGCGGGCTGGCAAAGGCGTACCTGACACGTGGCGGACCGGGGGACCGGGAGCGTGCCGAAAAGCTGGCCGCCCAGTTGGAGCGGGTCAACCCCGACGACGCGGACCTGCTTTGGATTCGCGCCGTAGCCGCAGTCCAGGTCGGCACGCCCGATGGTCGTGCAGAGGCGCGGCGACTGTTGGCCCAGGCGGTCAACGCTGCCCCGACCAGAGCGGAAGTGTATGCCGGGCTGTGCGATCTGGCTTTCCGAATTGGCGACAACGGCTTGGCGCGTGATCTGGCGCGGCGTGGGTCGCAGGCCAACCCCGACGATGTGAACTTGAGGGTATTGAGCGCTCGCGCTGAGGTGCTGCTAGGAAACCTGGAAGCTGCCCGAGGCTTGGCCGCCGCGGTGCTGGCGACCGACGCCCAGAACTTAGCAGCCGTCGAAGTGGCGGTCCAAGTAGCTGCACAGCAAGGCGATGCGGCTGCGCTACGGCGGGAGCTGGACAGACTCGAACGACACGTCGCCGACAACCCGGATAGTGACCTGGCGCGCCTGCTGCGAGCCCGGGCGCTGGCGGCACTGGGTGACCTCGACACCGCCCGCCAAGAGCTGGGCGCATTCTGCCGCACCGAAGCCGGCGCGCGGAGCATGCCGGCGCTCATCATGCTCCAGGATTTGCACCGCCTGGCGGGGGACTTCGAGGCGGCAGCAACTACGCTGGACTTGGCCGCGGCGCAGGAGCCGGAGCATCCGGCCGTGCTGCGCGGTCGCGTGCTGCTGCTAGCGGAGCAGCGGAGATACGAGGAGCTAGCGGCGCTGTTGCGCGATGCTCACCTGAACCACAGTCAGGTTGATGTGCTACTCTCAGCGGCAAGTGCGCTGGCGTCTGTACCCAAGCATGTTGAGGACGCCGTTGCACTCGCGCGTCGCGCCTGCGAACTGGCCCCTGACAGCGCCGCGGCGCTCTTGGCAGTGGGAGACCTGGAGTTCCAGCGCGGCGACACACCGGCGGCCAGCAACGCCTACCGGGCGTTGCTAAAGCTCCAACCGGACCAGCCCATAGCCCTCAACAATCTGGCCTGGGTGCTGGCTGTCAGTGGTACTGATTTGGACGAAGCGCTCACGACAGCACGCCGGGCCGTGGCGTTGCAGCCCAATGACGCCAACTTTCGAGACACACTGGCTTTCGTGCTGAAGCGGCTGGGGCGCCTGGAGGAGGCCAAGGCGGAGTATCGCCGGAGTATAGACCTGACGGCGCCGGCTTCGCCGGAACGAGCACGCCTGCTCTTGCACCTGGCGCGCGTTTGCGCGGAACTGGACGACTGGTCGCTGGTGGCCGGGTCGCTGAGCGAGGCACTGGCAGCCGCCGGAGCTGAAACTTTCGAAGCGGAGGAACGGGCCGAGATCGACCGTCTGCTTGCCACCGCCCGCCAGCCGCGGCAATGATGCGCAGGTGGCCGACGCAGAGCGATCGTGGCCGAGAGTTATCCGTTGCCTGGGTGCGCAAGAGCCGCAGGATTTAAGAAGGGAACACTGTATGCACCAAAGTAGTCCAAAGACTAGCGCGGACAATTCGTGTCTCCAGTGGAACACAGCGGCCCGGCGACATTCGCGCGGCAGCCGAACCCTGGCGGCCCTCCGACCTGCCCGGCATGCTTTGGTGCCGTTGCTGGCACTGATGAGTGGGGCCTGTGCTGACCGACGCATTTCGATCACAGAACTGGAGTCGCTGGAGGAGCGAACCCGGCAGGTGCCGCAGCGGCATGTCGAGCCGACAGCTCTCGCCCTCACCGAATTCAAGCCCTATACCGTCGCCGTCGGCGATGTGCTTTCGATCCGCATGTACGGGCTGATGGAAGACCGCTACGCCCCGACCACCCTCGAGCTGCGCGTACAGGATGACGGCACCATCCAGATGCCGGTGGTCGGTCCAGTGCGCGTCAGCGGCTTGAGCCTACGGGAGATCGAACAGGCCATCATGGCAGCCCACAAGCCGGGCGTAGTCAAGGACCTGTCGGTATACGTTCAACTGGTAGCACCGGAGACCACCACGGTTCTGGTGCTCGGGGCGGTCGCTTCGCCCGGGCTGGTGCGACTGAAACACAACGAACGTAATCTGTTGTACGCGCTGGCGGCGGCCGGGGGGTTCGGCTCCACGGCTACGGCCGGCGGCTTCAGTTCAGCAACCTCCGGCCGCATCCACTTGCAGCCCATTCGTCCGGAGCGCCAGCCGGCCACTTACAATCTCAGCGACATCAACGACGTGCGGCTAGCACTGGCGAGCGAGCCTTTGGAATCTGGCGACATGGTGATCGTCGAGCCGGCCGAAGCCACCGCGGTGTACGTGACCGGCTTAGTCAACGCCCCGGGCCCGGTGCCGGTGCCGGTCAACGGCAGCCTGTCGCTGGTGAGAACCATAGCGGCGGCGGGTGGCGTACGCGATTTCCTTGATCCGCCGGAGGCCACCCTGTGGCGACGCCTGGCCGACGGACAACAGGTGCGCGTCAAGGTGAACCTGGCGGACGTGCTTGGCGGCCGCAGTCCCGATATCGCCTTGCGCGCCGGCGATGTGTTGGACGTGCCGCACACTCCTGAAACGCGCTTCCGCGAGTGGTTCGCTTCGAACATCCGAATCGGCCCATTTGGCGTGACGGCCGTGTATGATCCAGCGGCGGAGTACCGGGCGCGCGTCCTGCGCGGCGACACCGGAGAGGGAGGAACAATCCGTCGGAGTATTCTCTATCGCCTGGGCACCGGTGCTGCGGATATGCTCATCCCACCTGTGCCCGAGCCTGTGCCCTGAACCGGGAGGATGCCGTCGTGACATGGACCTGCTTCATAAAAGTTCTTCCGTTACTGCTGCTATCGCTGGCCGGCTGCCCGTACGTTGCTGAAGAGAAACTGCCGGCGGCGCGCGTCGCCACCAGCCTAGGCGAGTTCGTCATCGAGCTGGAGCCGGAAAAGGCCCCTGCCACCGTCGAGAACTTCACGGGCTACGTCGCCGCCGATTTCTACGATGACACCGTATTTCACCGCGTGGTGGCCGGTTCGTTGGTTCAGGGGGGTGCGTACGATCGCGAATATGTCCTCAAAGAGGCTGGCGATCCGGTCGAGAACGAATCGCGCAACGGTCTGAGTAACGTACGTGGCGCCGTGGCGTTGTATTACGCCGAAGACCCGAATTCGGCGACCTCGCAATTCATCATCAACGTCGCGGATCACCCGGAGTTCGACGCCACGGAGGAGCAGGCCGGCTTCACGGTGTTTGGACGGGTCACTGAAGGCATGGAAGTAGTTGACCAGATTGCGGCCGTGCCCACGGCCCCGCGCGGGGACATGGAAGCCGTGCCGGTGGAAGACGTGGTCATAGAAGATATCGAGCTTTTCGAGATTCCAACCGGGCGTCTGGTGATTACACCGGCGGGCGAAGAGTACCTCGCCAGGCAGCCTTATCGGGCCGCCGTTTTGTTACGCGAGACCTTAGTCGAGCTGGTCGGACTGCTGGCTTCGCGCGACTGAGCATCGTACCAGGCGGCGACACTGAGGAAGCTGGCAACCCGCGCCGCCTCCTCTGGACTGGACTCGCCGAGTGGCCACCCGAGTCTTTCCTGATGGTCCGCCCCCACTTGCCAAGCGCCGGCGCGGTCCTGAACGACTGGTTTCGGAAACTGCCGACTGTCCACTTCGCGGGAATGCGAACCAGCGCCGGGGCGCAGCCTGACGCTATGGTTCCTCGGCTCTTCTGGCGGCGGAATCTGCCGTGAGCCACGAAAGCCGGTGACTGTAGACTGCCACCGCAGGTTCCCCGGTTAAGCAGCGGACGGAAAACCGGCCGGGCCGTAGCCAGTTCGGAACTCCTTGACAAGCATCGGGCGCGGGCCGGCGGCGGGATTTTTCAAACGCTGACCGCCCCGTGCCCCTTTCTTCCCACTGTCTTCAGACAGCCGGAACCGCCACACCCGAAGCGCCGCGCTGACACAGTGCCTGCCAACCAACGTGCCCGCCACGCACCGTCCCAGTTGGCAGTGACGCGGCCTTATGCTATTTTGCGCGGCTGAGCGGTAAGCCGGCCAAGTAGTAGCTGCCTGCGGCGTCGCCGGCGGCCAGGAGGTTTGAGTCGATGACCGAGACCGCGCCGACCGACAGTGGATCCGTGGAGGAGCGCGCCCGGGCGGTGATCGAGAGTGTGCGTCCGTTCATTCAGGCCGACGGCGGTGATATCGAGTTGCTGCGCGTGGAGAATGGTATCGCTCATGTCCGGCTGCGTGGCGCCTGTCGCGCTTGCCCGCACGCCGCCATGACGCTCCAGATGGGCGTCGAGCGGCACCTGCGCGAGCGCGTCCCGGAAATTCGCGGCGTGGTCAACGAACCATGAGGTATTACCGTTGAGCAGGGCCGGCGGGAACGGCACGCTGAACGTGAGTCTCGTCGGTGCCATCTGAAGACAAGGGGCTGGTTGCGACCCGGTGACCAATAAGCGTGCGTCCGCCGCTAGGTGAGCGGTCGCGTTGATTCGCTCGGACGTGCCAGCAACGTAGTCACGCCATTCCGGCTGAGGACTGAATCGTTATGGTGTTGTGGATTCTGCGCGGGCTGTTCATTCTGCTGATGGCGGCGGCCTCACTGGCCGTCGGTCGGGGCACCGGCGACGCCTCGCAGTACAGCTACATGTTTATGCTGGCTGCCAGCGTGTTCGCCGTCATCATGGTGATTTTCGACGTCGCCTTCACGCGCAAATCGCTGGCGGCGCTGGCGGGGGCGTTCCTCGGTCTGGTGGTCGGGATGGCGTTCGCCTTCGGCCTGGGATTGATCGTCGATCTGTTGGTGGACCTGTTCTGGCACGTGCGTCCCAACGACCAGGGTTACGAAGACGTCAAGACGGTGGTGGCGGCGGTCAAGCTGATGTTGGGCGTCGTATCGTGCTACTTGGCGATGAGCTTCGTATTGCAGACCAAGGACGATGTGCGCTTCGTCATCCCCTACGTCGAGTTCGCCCGCCAGACGCGTGGGGCGCGGCCGCTGATCCTCGATACCTCGGTGATCATCGACGGGCGCATCGCCGATATCTGCGACACGCGCATCATCGACTCGCCGATCCTGATCCCACGCTTCGTGCTTCAGGAGTTGCAGGTTATCGCTGACAGCCCCGACAAACTCAAACGCAATCGTGGTCGCCGCGGCCTGGATATGCTCAACAAGCTCCAGACCAACGACAAGGTTGAGATCCGCGTGGCCGACACCCGGCTGCCGAGCGTCGAAGAGGCCGGCGACGTCGACCAGAAGCTGGTCGCGCTGGCTAAGAAAGTCGACGGCCGCATCATGACCAACGATTACAACCTTAACAAGATCGCCCAGATTCGCGGCGTCGATGTCATCAATATCAACGACCTAGCCAACGCCCTGAAGCCGGTGGTCATGCCGGGAGAGACCATGACGGTGCGAATCATCAAGCCCGGCGAGGAGCCCGGCCAAGGCGTCGGCTACCTGGAAGACGGCACGATGGTCGTCGCCGAGAACTGCCGCGAAAAGATCAACGAAGAAGTGACTCTGACGGTCACCAGCGTTCTGCAAACCTCAGCCGGAAGGATGATCTTCGGACGCCCGGAAGGCATGCCACCGATCAATCGTCGAGCCCGGGCGCGCACCTGAACGACGCACGGAAAGCACCAACTCGCTGGGCGACCCCGGCGCCCGCTGCTGACGGCCGGGACAGCGACAAGTGGACCCCCTGAAAAAGAGGCTGATTGGCCACACTCCTGATGGCGGCTGGCGCGTCAGCCCCCTGTATGACGAGGCGACTCCTTGGCCGCGGCCTGGAGGTCGCGGATCTCGCGCAGCAGCGTTACGATCTCGGCCAGTTTCTTGTTGGACTGGCGCAGCTCGTCGATCATCTCCTTGCGCTGCAACCCGCTGTCGGGAACTTGCGCAAGCGCCGGCCGCGGCCGAGCCAGCCCGTTCCAGAACAACGCGGCCAGTAGGACTGTGATTCCGCCCAGCGCAAAACAGCCTCGTGGGTCACGCGCGAATCTGCCGAACATGATCTGCGTCTCCTCTCGCGATCCTGGTGTGCGCCGCGAGTCGTTTGCCCTACTTGGTGGTTCGCACCTGTCCAATCTTCCGGTGAAAAACCAGCAACCAGCGCCACAACGGTAATGCGGCGTGCCCACTTTGTCTCCGGGGCCGCCCTCTTTTGCCCGCAGCCGACTGCCGCGTCTCCGCCCGGTGAGTCGGCTGCCTGGTTACTCGCCGGCGAGCACCCGGGCAGCCCTTGTCAGGGCCCAGGTTGCCCATGCTCATCCCGAAGCGGCACCGCAACCAGCTCACCGACCACCGCCGCGCTGGAATCGCTCCTCTCGCCGGGCGAACACTTCGTGGGCGCGCCAAGGCTGAGGGACGGTCCGCTGGGCAACTCCCCGCGCTTGAGTCCGCACGCTTCCGGAAGGCCGGAACACGCAGTGGCGTTCTCCGGATCAAGCACGGCGATCCATCAGGTGCCGCGCGGCGGTGCGGCCAAACGCAAGCCCAATTCGTCGAGCTGCGCCTGGGCAACCGGAGCCGGCGCGCCCGTCAACGGACAGATGGCCCGCGCGGTCTTCGGGAAAGCGATGGTGTCGCGAATGTTGTCCTGCCCCAGCATCAGCATGACGATACGGTCCAGCCCAAAGGCGATGCCGCCGTGCGGCGGGGGGCCGTACCGCAAGGCGCGCAACAGGAACCCGAACTTCTGCTCCTGTTCCTGCGGGGAAAGTTGCAGCAGGCGGAAGACACGTTGCTGCACGTCGGCTCGGTGGATGCGGATGCTGCCGCCCCCCAGCTCGATGCCATTCAGGACAACGTCATAAGCCTGCGCGCGGCAGCCGAACGGGTCCGTTTCCAGCCGCTCCAAGTCCTGGTCGCGCGGCGCGGTGAAGGGATGATGGACAGCCACGCAGCGCCCGCTCTGCGGGTCGCGCTCGAACATGGGGAACTCCACCACCCACAGGAAGTTCCAGCGTCCGCCGGGGATCAGCCCGCGGCGCTTGGCGATCTGCTCGCGCAACCAGGACAGATAACGGCAGACGTTGGCTTCGGTGTCGGCGGCGAACAGAATCAGGTCGCCGGGTTGCGCTGCGGTGACGGCCAGCAACTCGGCCGTCGTTTCGGCACTGAAGAACTTGGCCACGCCGGTCTGAAGCACTGGCCGACCGCCCTCTGCGGCGACCTTGACCAGCGGCAGTCCGCCGGCACCGATACCCTTGACGTCGTTGGTCAGCGTGTCGGTTTCCTTGCGCGTCATGGCGCCACCGCCGGGGACGCTGATGCACCGCACTACCCCACCGGCGGCGAGCGCGTCGCGGAAAACTGCAAAGTCCAGTTTGGCGGCGATGTGGCTGACATCCCTGATGCGCAGGTCGTAGCGCGTGTCGGGGCGGTCGATACCATACTCGCGCATGGCCTGGTCATAAGTCATGCGCGGGAAGGGCGTGGGCACTTCGATGCCGTGCAGCTCCTTGACCAGGCGGACCAGGAAACCCTCGCAGATGTGCATCACATCGTCGGGGCGAACGAAGGACATCTCGACATCGAGCTGGGTGAACTCAGGTTGGCGGTCAGCCCGCAGGTCTTCGTCACGGAAACAGCGGACGAGCTGCACATAGCGGTCGAAACCACCGATCATCAGCAGTTGCTTGAAAAGCTGCGGGGACTGCGGCAAGGCGTAGAAACAGCCCGGCTGAATACGCGAAGGAACCAAGTAGTCGCGCGCCCCTTCCGGCGTACTCTTGGTCAGAAACGGCGTCTCGATCTCGACGAACCCGTGCTCGTCGAAGTAGTCGCGGATGGTCTTGCAGATACGGTGACGCAGCAGCAGGGCGCGCTGCATCGGGCGGCGGCGCAGATCCAGGAAACGATACTCCATGCGCGTTTCTTCGCTGGTGGAAATCTCGTCGGCAATCTCGAAGATCGGCGTCTGCGACTCGCTGAGCACCTCTATTTCGCGCACCTCCACCTCGACCGCCCCAGTGCGCAGATTCGGATTCACCAGTCCGGGCGGACGCGCTGCCACTGTGCCACGCACCACCAGACAGAACTCGGGGCGGACCTTATGGGCGACGCCATGGGCCGCCGGTTCCACCTGCGGATCAAACTTGAGCTGCACCAGCCCCGCGCGATCCCGCAGGTCGATGAATATCATGCCGCCCAGATCGCGGCGGGAATGCACCCACCCGACCAACAGTACCGTCTGGCCCAGACGGTCCAGTCCGACCTCGCCGCAGTAACACGTCCGCTGGTTATATGGCAATGACACGCTGATAGCTCCGCTGGTTCTCGCAGTGCCGCAATAGCCCGCTTATGGTAGCGTCCCGTGCCCGGAATGCGATGCTCGCGCCCGCTCACATCCCCACACAACGCGCGTACACCGCCCGCGCCGTGGCCAGATCGCTGGTCCCCTGAATAATCGCCCGACCATCCGGAAAGACGGTCACGCGCAGTCCCTGCACCACAAACCGCAGCAGGAATTCGTTGCCGTGCGGTTGCCACTCCGGCGGCATGCGCGCCGCCAAGTCGGCCAACGGTAGCGGCGCGGCCGTGGCCGACGGGAGAATCTGCACCGCCGTGCGACCGCACAATATGGCGCTGGATGACCCGCGGCTACCTTCCAAATATTCGTAGCGGCCCCGACCACAACACGGGCACAGTCGGGCGGCAAAAGCTGACTGTGTGTTCACCCGACGGACCGTGCCGCTCCAGACGTCGATTGCCAGCAGGTCACAACACAGCTCCCTTTCACGCCCCAGCAGGATTTGCAGCGCCGCCGTGGCCTGGAAGGCTGCCACCACTTGCACCGTGGTTGCCAGGATCCCGGCCGTCTCGCAGGTGGGAAGGCTGCCGGGCGGTGGCGGCTCTTCCCACACGCACCGCAGGCAGGCGGTGCGGCGTGGCACGATCGGCAGCACCAATCCCTCGGTCCCCAGGCACGCCCCGTACACCCATGGACGGCCACTGGACACCGCCACGTCGTTCAGCAGGTAGCGTGTCTCCAAGTTATCGGTTCCGTCCAACAACAGCTCCACGTCGCTGCACAGCTCCAGTGCATTCTCGCTGTGCAGGTCAGCCACCACGGGTTCGATCGTCACCTGCGAGTTGACCCGGCGCAGTTTGCGGGCGGCGGCCTCAGCCTTGGGCAAGTCAGCAGCCACGTCCTGCTCATCGAACAGCGTTTGTCGCTGAAGGTTGTCCAGTTCCAGGAAGTCGCGGTCGATCAGGCGCAAGTATCCGACCCCGGCCCGTACCAGGGTGTTGGCCAGCGCGCTCCCCAGAGCACCGCAGCCCACTACTGCCACGCGACACGCACGCAGGCGACGCTGTCCGTCAGGTCCGACCTGCGGCAGCGCCATCTGCCGCCCGTAGCGGGCAAGCAGGCTGCGATCGTCCTCGCCGGAAGACTGCCCACTCATGGCACATCAAGTTTTTCAGCGGTGGGACCGGGCCGTCGCCAGCGCTGCCAGCGCCGTCTCCGATCCGCACACCGCAGGCACACCTCGCCAGCTCAGCGCCGCCACGAGCAATAATCCTAACCCAACGATCCGTGCTCCCCACACCAATGCGGCCACTGACACGTCGTAAACGGCTTGGCCACTGACGCCCACCAGGCCAAGCCCGAACCCGATATACAAGAACAGGCCGGCGGAAATCAGCGGCAACAAGACCTGCGCGCGGGCCGGTCGTAACGGTTCGGACATACGACGCCCTTTCGGTAGGCCAACGCGGCCAGCCGCCCAACCACATGTTAGCCGCCGCACCGCGGCGCGTCAGCATTGCGCAGCGCCGGCACGCGCTGGTCTGCGCTCGGGGCGGCGGCCGCACGTCCGGTACTTGCCGGAGTGACCAGCAACATCTACCATGGTCCCATGTGTGTACTAGTTGAGGCTTTCTAGGGAGAGCACCGCATGCGCAGGGGCGTGGTCGCCGGTTGTGTGTTTCTGGCGGGCTGGGGCTTGGTCGCAGCGGCCAGCGCCGAAATCGTCGTGCTGCGCGATGGGCAGACTATCCGCGCGCCGCTGATTCGCGAATACCCGGACCGCCTGGTGCTCGATCTGGGATACGACGTGCTCTCGATCCCCCGTCGCCAAGTCTTGGAGGTGCAGCCGGAGCAGGAAACCGCCGCTCCGACCGGCGGCGTTCAGGCTACTGAAGACCTATACAGCACGGCCGACCTGCCCCCCGACAGCATCAAGGCGCTGGCTGATCGCTTTGGCGAGGGGGTGGTGATGGTATCATCGCCCGCCGGCCAAGGCAGCGGGTTCTTCATCAGCCAGGCCGGTCACGTGGTGACGAACTTTCACGTGGTCGAGGGCGAACGACGACTGGCGGTAACGGTGTTCCGACGCGTGGACGGGGAATTCCGGCGCGACAAGTTCGAGGATGTGGACATCGTTGCCACCAACTCCTTCCTCGACTTGGCCTTGCTGAAGGTGAATCTGCCACCTGACTATACCCCGGTGATTGTGTACTTGGCGGCCCGCGACCGTCTACGCGACGGCGACCCGGTGTTCGCGGTCGGCAATCCGCTGGGGCTGGAGCGCAGCGTCTCGGAGGGTATCGTCAGCCGACGTAATCGGGCCGAGTCCGGCTTGGCGTATATCCAGACTACGGCCCAGATCAACCCCGGCAATTCGGGCGGGCCGCTCTTCAACGCCCACGGCGAAGTGGTGGGGGTGACCAACATGAAGATCATGGGCGGCGAAGGTCTGGGCTTCGCCATCCCAGTCCGCTACGTGATCGACTTTCTGCGCAATCGGGAAGCGTTCGCCTACAACAGCGAAAGCTCGGAGGCCGGGTATCGCTATCTGCAACCGCCATCACGGCAGCGGCCGGAAGCGCCGGCATTCTTGAAAGGAAGCACACCATGAAGCGTATCCTCGTCCTGGCAACAACCCTGGCAGTGCTGCTGATGGCGCCGTCGGCCTGGGCACAGGCCGTGGCACCTGGTGCCCAGAAGTCCGCCCAACAGCCCGAAGCCAAACCCGAAGCCAAGAGCGAGATGCCCCGCAGTAACCTGCCCATGGAACCGGCAGAGTGGGCGCCACCTGAAGCATTATTCTACCTGGGCATTACAGACGTCGGCGAAACCTGGGCGGCTTTGAAGGAAACTGCGGCCTACCGCCTGCTGACCGACCAGCAACTCGCCGGTGCGGCGCCGGAACTCCGTGTGGTCGGCAAGTTCGTGGAGGGCTTCAAGAAGCGGCTGGCCGAACTACTCAGCGTTCAGCCCGAGCAGCTCAAGAACCCGCTGGCCGGGCCCTTGTGCCTGTATGTCGTAGCGCCGCCGGGTGGGAAGCCCGACGAGACCGAACTCGGGCTGGTCGCCGGTGTCGGCGACCCCGAGTTGCTGAAGAAGTATTACGACAAGGTGGTAGCCAAGCTGAAGGACCAAGGCACGCACCGGGCCGTATCAGTCGATCCCTGGACCATCGACGTTTTCCAGTTGCCGCAGAAAACGGAAGGTTCGGAAGAAGACCAGACCGCGGCAGAAGAGGACGACGAAGGGGAGGCCGGTGGCCTGACCATCGGGCCGTCGCCCGAAAAGATGATCGAAGACGCCCTCAACGAGATCTTCTCGCCCGATAGCCTGCCCGAGCGCCTGGCCATGTGCCTGGCTAAAGACCGTCTGATCGTCGCCGGTTCCGATGATCAGGTGAAGGCCATTCTGCGCCGCGAAAAAGGAACGCGCTCGCTGGCCGATACGGATGACCACAAGGCCCTGCTGCGGCATCTGCGCCCCACCGGGACGATCCGCCTGTTGCTGAACCTGCCGCGCTTGATCGCGCTGGCCAAGTCCGGCAAGGCGGAGGGCGAGGCCGAGGAGCTGCGTAAGGTCCTGCAAGTCATCGGGGCTGAGAGCTTGGGCAGCGTGGTGGGCCACTGCAAACTGGGGGCCGCCTCCTACGACTCCAAGTTTGAAGTCCTGTTCCTGATGAGCGGGCAGCGGACCGGGCTGGCCAAGCTGCTGAGCATCGACAACCGTCCGAGCACGCCGCCGGCCAGCGTTCCCGCCGACACCTGCATTTACTTCGGCCTCAATGCCAACGTGCCGCAGATTCTCGACCAGGTCGAACAGATGGTCCGCCAGACGGATCCGCAGGAAGCCGACCAGTTCCAGGCAGCCATGGAGATCGAGCTGCCGGATGGCGGCAAGGTCAATCTGCGCAAGGACTTCCTGGATCATCTTCAGGGACCGCTCACCCTGACCTTCGGGTTCAGCAAACCGCTGCAACTCGACAGCGTCCGCGTGTTGCTGGGCATCGGACAGCGTAATCAGAACGCCGTCGTTCGCTTTCTGAGCAACCCGGCGGTGACCCAATTGCCGCTCACGCCGCGTGAGCTGCGCGGAGCCCAGGTATTCGACGTGCCACCCATACCGCCCTTCCTGCCCGGCGGCCTCGCCCTGGCAGCAACCACCGATCGACTCGTGATCGGCAACCTGCCAGCGGTGGAGGGTGCATTGGCGGCGGTGAGTGCCGAACCGCTGGGCGAGACCGAGGGTTGGAAGCGCGTGGCGCGCTTCGTCCCCGAACAATCCTGGCTGACGCTTTACGTGGACAACTACAAGCTCACCTCGACATTGATCGATCTGGCCAAGCGCCGTGATGAACTGATGGCCGGCGCCGGCGCCATGGACATGAGCGCGCTCATCGTCATGGGCATGCTGGAAGGCATGAAACAGGGCGGCGGCGACGTCGCCCAAATGGAGAAAACCCTCAAGTACACTTCCCAAGCGGTCTACACCATCGCCACCACGCCCGAAGGAGTGCATGTTACGGCGGTGCAGCTCAAGCCGAAGGAGTAGGGCCGCCCCCCTGCCACGCGGCATACCGTGTTCCCGCACTGCTACTCATCAGGACGCGCGATCTTGCGGCGCCGACGTCCGCAGCGGCTCTGCGCTATAGCCGCGGCGGGGCCGAGTCTCACCAGGGAGTGCTGCCGGAGATGGCAGGACGCAATCGAGCCGGCGTTTGGTGCGAACTGCTCCAGGTGTGAACGGCACCGGGTGGCGTCGCACACCCGCGCCGCTTCCGCGCGGACCGATCAGCGGCCACCTGGCGCGCCGCTCTCCGTCGCGCGGCGTACCGCCGCCGCCACGAACGTCTCGAACGACGCGATCGTCGCATTCTCCGCCAAGCGTAACACGTAGTCAGTCGATAGTTTGGCGAAACGCCGCTCCATCAGTTCGTCGCGTAGCTCACCCTGCACTTCGGTGAACGAGCGTTGACGGGCAGGCTGAATACGGTTGCAGCGGACAATATACCAGCCGGTGTCGGTTTCGATCGGCTCGCTGACCTGGCCCTCCTCGTAGTCAAAGATCAGCCGGCTGACCGTGTCGTAAGGTGGTTGCAATGGCCGTCCGATCAGTCCCCACGATCCGCCGCGTTCAGCCTGGGCTCCGAGCGAGAACTCGCGGGCCACGTCTTCGAACGGTCGCTGCTGAAGGGCCGCGTAAGCTTCGCGCGCCCGGCGCATAGCCTTCAGGCGCGCCTGGGCCTGAGCGGCGCGCCCGGCACTTTCCCAACTCTTCCCCGCCGGCAAGAACTTGGCGAACGGCAGCTCGATCATGCTTAGCTCGCGGGCCTCAGGCGTCGAGAAGCGGGTCTGCTGCTGACGGTAGTATTCAAGCAATTCCTGACGCGAAACGTAAACCTGCGGCATGAGCTTCTCACGGGTGTATTGACGCACCACCAGATTGCGCCGGATCAGCCCACGCAGTTGTTCCTTGCTCAGTCCACACTCACGCAAATAAGCGTCCAGCCGCGCTGTGCTGCCGCCAAAATCGTGCGTCGTCAGACTTTCCAGCTCTTTCTCCACTGCCTGATCGAGGACTTCTCGTTCCTTCTCGTCGAGCTGGCCCAAAGCTTCGGCGTAGATCAGCAGCGAGCCGATCTCTTCCTGGGCCGCGCGGCGAATAAGACGGCGTGCTTCCTCTTGGAAGCCGGCGGGCGTGCGCGTCTGGCGCAGCTCTTCTAAACGCCGCCGTAGCGGATAGAGCACCTCCGGGACAGTCAGCGCCGCATCATTGACGATCAGCAACTCCGCCTCGATCGCCCCGGGCGCCGGTTTCAGCAACGGAGCTTGACGACGGGCCGGCCGACGCGGGGTAGTGGCGATGGCCGGCGCGCTGGTGGGCACGATTTCGCCGCTGGCGATTCGTGCCTGCCGTTCGGCTTCCAACTCGGCCGCGGTCTTGAGCTGCGGACGACGCGCCTCCGGCGGCGGGCCCACGCGCTCCGGTCGCCGGCAGGCCGCCGCCCAGAGCACTCCGCCGGCCAAGAATGCCATCAACCAAACCTGCCGCGCCATAAAAAAGGAATATACCGTATCATGCTTTCCTTCCCAAGGGCCGAGCGCCGCCGGCAAAGTGCACAGCCGCAGTCGCGTCCTCTGCCGCCTTTTCCGCCCGCAGCGGGTAGAATCTCCCGTCCGGCCCAGATGATGGGAACCATCCTCCGGAGGTGCGCGGCATGTTGCCCCGTTGGCTCTTTGCGCTTGCTCTGCTGACGCTGCTCAGTTCAGCGGCCACAGGGCAGGCCCCGGATCGTCGCGACCGACGTCGCACACCAGTGGTCGAAGTCTTCGAACAATGTCGCGACGCGGTGGTCAACATCAGTACCACGCGCCTCGTGCGGATGCGCTCTCTGACCTACGGTTCGCTACTGGACGAGATTTTCGACTTCGGACGGCCGCGGATGCGCGATCGACGCATCGAGAGCGTGGGTTCGGGCGTGGTGGTGCATCCCAGCGGCTACATCGTCACGAACGCTCACGTGGTGTCGCAGGCCTCGGACGTGCAGGTGACTTTCGCTGACAAACAGACCCTGCCGGCCCAGGTGGTGGCCGTGGATCCTGAGCACGACCTGGCAGTGGTGAAAGTTGATGCACCACGCCTCCTGGCGGCCCAGAAGCTGGGACGCAGCAACGACATCATGATCGGCGAGACGGTCGTGGCTATCGGCAACCCGATGGGACTCCAACATACCGTCACTACCGGAATCGTCAGCGCCCTGGACCGCGACCTGCCCTTCGGCGACGAGGTGGTATACAAGGGACTCATCCAAACCGATGCGCCGATCAATCCCGGCAATTCCGGCGGCCCACTGCTCAACCTCAACGGCGAACTGATCGGAATCAATACTGCCATTCGCGGTGATGCCCAAAACATCGGATTCGCCATCCCGGTCGATCGACTCTGGGAACTGCTGCCCAATCTCCTGGATATCGAACGACGCGAACGCGTCCGTTTCGGACTCAGCGTGGCCGGCCAAGACGCCCGCGTGGTGGCCGTTCGTCCCGATAGCCCGGCCGCCCGGGCAGGGTTGCGCACCGGCGACCGCATACTGCGCTTCAACGGAGAGCCCCTCAACAACGGAATCGATTACTACGTGCACCTGCTGGCCCAGAAGCCCGACACCGAAGTCCGGCTGACGGTCCAACGTGACGGAAAGTCGTTGGAGGTCGTTGTTCCTCTGCAATCCATCCCGATTCCCGACGGCCGCGCCCTGGCCCGTAAGCTGCTGGGCGTGGAACTGGAGGAGGTCCCCGAAGACGTGCGACAACGCTATGACCTCCCCGGATACGCCCGACTCATGGTCGTCAACGTCGATCCCGGCGGACCGGCCGACCGCGTCGGCATGCGCCCGGCCGATCTGATCTTGCGCCTCGACCGCGTGCCGGTCCTTACCCTCAAGGATGTCGGCTTGGCACTGGAGCGCACCGCCGGCGGCGAGCGCCTGCTGGTCGAAGGGCTGCGGCTGCGTGCCGACCCGCCCTTCTTTTGGTCGGTCACGGTGCGGACGCGCGGAACGCGTTAGCCGCGCGCAGGAGGCCACTCGACCAACTACCAGAACCACTAGCCGCCTTCCCGCAGGCGGCTGGTCTCGCCCCGCCTACTCAGCCTGGCCCATGCCGCAGGTCCGAAACGACCGAGTACCGCTCCGGAGCACTCGTCAAGGGGTCGGCGGCGCGGGTGGTTTGGACAAGCCGCAAGCCGGCGGTTAGCATAAGATGGAGTCTGACGAAAGCGGGTGCGCTGATGGAATTGCGCGAGGGCATTGCCGGCCAGATCGAGCTGCGTTTGTCGCCAGAGCAGCTCAAGCGACTGTACGTAGCACTGTTCTGCAAACTCCAGACCGGTGGTTGCACAGCGTTTGACGAACTGGAAGACGATTTGCTGCTGCAAATGCAGAGCTACTTGCAGCGCTACGCCGCCGCCCAGGGCGTCGATTGCACCGCCCACGACCAGTGGGAGCGCTTTCTGGGCATCACGCATCCCCAGCATTGCCCGCGCGGACCGGCTCCCATCCACCCACCGGAGATCGACTCCCCCACATGAACCAGCCGCCGCAGAAGATCATCGCCGTATACCAAGGCTCGTTCGACCCCGTCACTTACGGACACCTGGACGTCATCCGACGCGCTGCCCGGATGTTCAACGAGCTGATCGTCGGCATAGGCAAGAACCCCGATAAAGAGCAGCTCTTCACGCCGCAAGAGCGCTTGGAGCTTCTGTTGCCGCACTTGACGGACTTGCCCAACGTGCGTGCCGCCACCTACGACGGTTTGACCATCGATTTCGTTCAGGAGTGCGGAGCACATGTGCTGGTGCGCGGCATTCGCGACATGGCGGACCTGAACCACGAGGTACAGCTCGCCACGCTGAACCGGCTGATCGGCAATGTGGAAACGGTGTTCATCTTGACGTCTGACCAACACGTGCTGACGTCTAGCACGTACATAAAGCAGATTTATGAGATGGGCGGGGGCGACATCAACCGCATTCGTCAACTCGTGCCCGAGAACGTGGCCGTACGTCTGGCCGAGCGCTTGCAGGCCGCCAAGGACAAACGATGAACAACGGGTTCACCCGTGCCGACAACCACCGGACGGCCCATCTTCATCCTCGTGTGATCCTGGCTGGCGTGCTGGCATTGACACTGCTGGCGATCGCGGTTTATGCGCTGGCGCCGTGGATACTGCCAGTGCGCATTTACGAAGGCCCGCTGGTGCAACTGGCCAGCGAGGACGGCGCTGTGCTGGTCTGGTACACCACCCGCCCGGCCGCTTGCACTTTCGAAGTGACCATCGACGGACAGGCTGCCACCGTACCGGTGCAGGCCAACGGGCGTCGCCATCTGGTCCGCTTGTCCGGACTCAGTGCGGGCACGCGCTATCCGTATGAGATCCGCCTCGGTCGCCGCCCGCTCACGCACGGCCTGGAGCTGCGCACCAATCGACCAGCCGGGGAACGCTTCAGCTTCATCGTGTTCGGCGACAGCGGCATGGGCACGCGTGCCCAGTACGAACTGGCGCGGCGGATGACGATGGTGACGCCGATGCTGGACCTGCCGGACTTCGTTTTGCACACCGGTGACCTGGTGTATATGGACGGTGCCCGACGCCGCTACGAAGCGCGTTTCTTCGCCCCCTATCGGTACCTGTTGGCACGCGTCTGCTTCTGGCCCGCCTTGGGCAATCACGATATTGAAGACGATGGCACGGCGCCGGCGTATGAGGAAGTTTTCGAACTGCCAGACAATGGCCCACCCGGAGCCCCGGCAGATCACCACTACTGGTTCGATTACGGGGATTGCCGCGTAGCAGTCATCGACAGCAATGTCGAGGAAGCCACGCTGCGCGACCTGGTAGCACCATGGCTGGAGGATGTTCTGACCGCCCGCCCGGCCCTTTGGCGCTTCGTAGTCTTCCACCATCCACCCTATACCGGCGGCAAATATCGACCGGCCACACACATTCAGTCAACCCTCGTGCCGGTCATGGAGGCCGCCGGCGTGGACGTCGTTTTCAATGGCCACGACCACAGCTACCAGCGCACCTATCCGCTGCGCGGCGGTCAGATCGTCCCGCCCGGCGAAGGAATCGTATATGTGATCAGTGCCGCAGGTGGCGGGCGCTTGTACGACCCCGCGCCCACGCCGCCCGCTTACATCGCTGCCGCCAACCATGACCAGTTCAGTTTTACCCTCGTCACGGTGCACGGCGACGAACTGACCCTGCGCCAAGTCGGGCTAGAGGGCGAGCTTATCGATCAGTGTAGCTGGCAAAAGAGAGCGACGAACGAACCGGACAACGCCGCTTCGCCCGATCCGACCGCTGCGCAACCGGTCTCTTCGTATCGCTCCGAGTGATCCTGAGAGTGGACCTCCATTCGCAGCGCCATCGCCCTGGGGAGCGTCGCCCAGGGAAGTGAAGGCACCGGTGTGAGGGCCCTCCTCGTGCCTCTCGATCGGCTGTCACAGGCAGATCACTGCGGCGGCATGGTAGGCGCTGGCGTGTCCGGCTCGCTGGCCGGCGGCGCCGCCGCGGCAACGCGCTTCAGCTCCCGACAGGCGGTCAGCGTGGCTTCATCGGTGGTTTGGTAGCCTTTGAGTCGCAGCGGCTCCAGCGCCTGGGGATGTTTCTGGCCGGCTGCCAGCAGGAATGCGCGGACGCTCTCAAAGGTTGCTTGGTCGAGCTTCGGACCGGCTACCAGAATTCGCGTAGGCAGCGCCGCGGTACGACTGATAACGCGCAGCCTGCCGCGTGCCGGCTCGCCGGCGCGGGCCGGTTCCTCGGGTAGGGCCTCCCACGCCGCCTCGTCAATGAACCCGGCATCCGACGATTGATTCAACACCGACTGCGCCACCGCGCGACCATCGGGCAGGTGTTTCAGTGACCCCGGCAAGGGCAACAGCTCTAACGCCAGATCGCTAGGTTTCAGCCCGTTGGCTTCCAGCAGTTGCAGAGCGGCGTAATGCGTGCGCGCGTCCTCTGCCGGTCCGAATGCCACCACCCTACCGCGCAGATCGGCGATCTGCTGGATAGGTGAATCAGCCCGCACGATCAGGACCGCTGGCCGGACCGCCTGGCCATCCCGATCGACGGCGAACGCCGCTGTCCGCAATTGGCCCGGACTGGTCAGACGCGCGTACTGCGTGGGCGTCAATATGGCCAGATCATGCCACCCGCTGCTCAATCCGCCTTCCACCTGGAACGGGAAACAAACGTCGATCGCCACCGGCCGCCCCAGCTCGGACGACATGGCCTTCTGCAAGCTGCCGTACGCAGAAAACGGATTCAGAGCTTCGGCAGCCTCCAGCGGACGATCGACTACGACGGCAACTGACACGGGTTTCTTCTGCAACCCGATCAGGCTCAGGAAGTTGAGACCGGCGGTCTGACAGCCGGCATTGACCAGTACCAGCCAAGAACACCATCCGCAGAGTGTCGCGTTCCGTCGCATCGCCCTTCCTCCTGGTCGCAGCGGGCGGATTATGGGTGCGGCTGGGGATCGGCGTCGAGCAGCTCGTCGCGGTCAAACACCGGCCCGTCGCGGCACGCCAGCGCCCAGCGCCATCCGTCACTCTGATTATCGTCGCGAACCCGTACCACGCATGACAGACAAGTTCCCAACCCGCAGCCCATATGCCGTTCCAAACACAACTGACAGTCGAGTCCCAGTTCGCGCGTCAGCCCCGCGACAGCCGCCAGCATCGCTGAGGGACCGCAGGCGAAGACCGCCGTTGCCGCACGCCCCCGTCGCGCATGCCAGCCGCGCAGTGCATCCGTCACCGCCCCGCGCATCCCCACCGAACCATCATCGCTGGTTACGATCGCCGGATAATCGGCTCCCCCAGGTAGCACCAAGCAATGAGTCGGCGTGCCGTCCGACGACGGCTCGCCGGCCAGACGCAGCGGCAGCAGGTCACGCGTCGTGACACCGAAGATCAACGTCGCACGCCGGCGACCGTGCTCACGCAGATACCGAGCCAAGTAGAGCAACGGCGGAATCCCTACTCCCCCGCCCACCAGTACCAGCTCCCAATCATCCACCGGCACTCGAAACCCGCGTCCCAACGGGCCCGTGATATCGAGCCTGTCGCCGACGCGCAGGTGCTCCAGCCAACGGGTGCCGACTCCCACGCAGCGCGACAATATCGCCAAATGCACATACCCGTCGGTACTCTCGTAGCGGTCGGCAATACTGAACGGGCGGCGCAAGAACGGGCGCTGCCCCGTCAGGTATTGCGGTGTCAGCGACGGGAATCCGTCCGCCGGCCAGTCGCGCACGCGTGGCCGCACGTCGTCAGGTCCGCGACAGAGCACTTGCAAGAACTGGCCGGGATGACTGACCGGAAACGCCGGCAGCGCCAGGTCAATCCATACGTGCTGCCGACACACGATCGTGCGGCTCGCCACCCGCGCACTCACGCCACAACTCTTGCCCTGTGGGGTCGTTTGTCCATCTGCGGTGGCGGCAGGTTCGACCATGGCGGAGTGCCCGATATTCTAGCCGAAGGCAGATCGACGCTTTGCTGTACCTACGCCGCACGCTTATTTGCGGGCCATCAAAAAAACTTCCGGGCTCGAACCAGAAGGTCGATCCCGGAAGCGCGCCACGGCTAGAACAGCCGCAAAATCCTGATGTCGCTGGTCGGCACAGTTTTCCGACACGGGGACTATAGCAGATTGGCGGTCGGCTGTCCACCACTGCCGACAGAAATAGACTCCGGCCGTGGCTTGCCGCAAGTTGTTGTCCTCCAAGAGACTTACGATTGCAACCCGCGATGCAGGTCAGTTTGCGGAACCGGTCGGGAGCGGTTACGGCAATCAGCCCCCGCCACTTTTCCATTTTTCCAAGTCCTGTCGCAACCTTTGTTCCTCGCGCAGCTCCAACACATGCGCCAGGTCGATTGCTTCCTGAAGTGCGCTGATTGCCAGGTCGCGCTGACCAAGTTTCAGACGAACTGCCGCGATCTCGCGCAAGCAGGTGTACTGATTCAGCAGGTCTTCGTTGCGGCGCGCCTGCTCGTAGGCCAGCTCGAACTGACCCAGCGACTCTTCGTGTCGTCCCATCGACTGGTACACGCTGCCAAGTACTATGCGGACCGCCGCCTTGGCGTCGTCATCTGCCAGTGCCAAGCAGCGGGCGGTGGCGTCCAATGCCTCCTGCCAACGCTGCCGATCGCGATACCACTGGCCCAGGTACAGCCAGGCGGTGGCCTGGTGACGTGGAGAGTCCAGCTCGGTGGCCAGCGTCAGTGTGCGCTCGTGCATCCGCAGGGCAGCCTCCCCCTCACCCAGTCTCTCGTAGATCAGCGCCAGTTTGTTCACGGCGGGCAGCGCTCCGATGCGGTCCTCCATCTCGTACAGAAGATCGACCAACACCTCCTGCCAGTCGGCAGCCACACGCATGTTCTGCCGAATGAAGCGCTCGCGGGCCTCGGGAGGCAATGCGGGCGCCAGCGGCAACGGGCGTGTAAGGTGAGCATCGGCGAGGGCCGTCAAGGCGGCCATCTGGCCATAAAGGTCGTCCTGCTCGAAGGACCAGCACAAAGCGTTCTCGGCACGCTTGCAGGCGGCTTCGAAAGCTCCTTCGGACTGCGAGATCAACGACAGGCCGATCTCGGCTCGCGCGCGATCCAGCATGTCTCCCTCTCGTGCGGCCAGCTCGCTAAGAGCGCGCAGGCGACGGGCCGCCGACCCGCGCCCAGATGGTCCCAAGGGTACCTCCGTCTGGGCTAACATCGCCAATCCCGGCCGGCACAAGGGATCGCTTGCCACGCATTGGCTGGCGTAGCGGAGCGCATCCTCAGTTTTGTTGGCCCGTGCGGCCATCAGAGCGCGTGCATAGTACTCGATCGCCGTCGGCGAGCGGCAGGGCTTGCCAAACACACGCTCTGTCAGTGCCGCCGGCAGGTCGCCGACGCCCAGTTCCTCCAGTATCCATCGGGTGGCCGCGTCCAGGTTGTCAAACAAGCGCCCCGGCGGCAAGGTCGTCCCGCTGGTCAGCTGCTGCGGGGTACACAGTCGGCGCAGCGTCAGTTCCACTTCGACGGCGAATTCTGGTCCGCGGCAACTGCCCGAAACCCAATAGTCCAGGCCCAATCCGCGAATCACCACCGGCCAGGGCGGCGGATCGCGCCGTGGGTCGTGCAGTTCGCTTCGCCCCTGATACAGCCGCATGGTGGGAGCAACCCGCACTCCCGGGACATGCCTTAGCCGGCGCACCAACAGTTCCTCAAACGCCACCGGAAGCCAAACGTCGCGTTCGTCGGCATCGCGCGGCGACGCGAACCCGATCACCGCCAGTCGTGCTTCGCCGCCACGCCGTGTCGTTGCCCGCGACGAAGGCGTGAGTAGCGATTGGTCGGCCGGCGCGGTTACGCTGGCAGCCAGCAAGATGGCGACGATAAGCCCCTGGTGTCGGCAGCAGGTTCTTGGTACCGCGTTCACTGCGTCTCCTTGCTGTTAAGCAGTCGAGCCAGCTTCTTCGCTCCGTTGCAGACCGCCCATCGCCGCGTGCAGCACGGCCTCGGGGGTAGCTTGGTCGCGCTCGAAGTGAGCCGCTACGCGCCCGCGATGCAGCACCAGGATGCGGTCGGCGAGTCCCAACAGCTCGCCCAGCTCACTGGTGATCAGCAGAACGCCCAGGCCGGCCGCCGTCAACTCGCACAACAATTGATATATGTCCGCCTTGGAGGCCACGTCCACGCCGCGCGTCGGTTCGTCCAGCAACAGGACGCGCGGATCGGTGAGCAGCCACCGCCCCAAGAGCACTTTCTGCTGATTGCCGCCGGACAACGCCGTCACGGGCGCCCTGAGCGAAGGCGGGCGCAACCGCAAGCGCTCCACCGTGGAACAACATAGCTCGTATTCCCGGCGGTTGCTGATCCAGCCGGCTCGAGTGCAACGCGCCAAGGTCGCCAGACTCAGGTTGTGCAACACGGACATGGGGCGAACGAGGCCGCTGGTCTGGCGATCGTTGGTCAACAATACCAGGCCGTGCTGGAGCGCCTCGCGCGGCGTAGGCCAGCGCAGGGGGCGCCCCTCCAGCAACAATCGCCCGTGGTCCGGTGTGTGGAAACGGCCAAAGATGGCGCCCAAGAGTTCGCTGGCTCCAGAGCCGATCAGGCCGGCCAGTCCGACGATTTCGCCCGCGCGAAGGTGCAGGCTGACATCACGCAAAGTCCAGCCATCACCCGCCCGGTTACGCAGCCAGAGTCCGTCCACACGCAGCAACTCCGTCCGGGAACAGGGTTTGCGCTGAGGAAAAAGCTGCTCGATTCGACGACCGACCATGAGCTGCACGAGCTGACCGGGGGGCAGCGCGTCACTGGGCCAACTGCCCAGACAGCGCCCGTCGCGCAAGACCGTAATGCGATCGGCGATAGCGTAAATCTCTTCCAGGCGGTGTGAGATGTATATGACTCCCACTCCGCTGTTGCGCAATTGGCGGATCACCGCGAACAGCCGTCGCGTTTCCGCTTCCGACAGCGCGCTGGTGGGCTCGTCCATGACCAATATCCTGGCCGCACGGCACAGCGCCCGGGCCACCTCGACGAGCTGCTGCGCCCCGATGGGCAAGTCCACCACGCGACGTGACACATCCAGCTCCAGGCCCAGTCGCCCCCGCAGCAGGTCGGCCGCGGCGCGCTGCCGGGACCGACGGTCGCAAGTTCCCCAGCGGTGGCGCGGCTCGCGACCGAGGAAAATGTTCTCCGCCACCGACAGATGCGGCACCAGCGCAAGCTCCTGGTAGATCACGGCGATGCCGCGTGCCAGGGCATCCGCCGGGCCAGTGAAGCGAACTTCTTCTCCGCACAGACTAATCAGACCGCGGTGATCACGATGAACACCGGCCAGAATCTTGATCAGAGTGCTCTTGCCGGCACCATTTTCTCCGACCAGAGCGCACACCTCCCCCGCGTTCAGAGTCAGATCGACACCCTGGAGCACCTGCACGCGGCCGAAGGACTTGCAAATGCCGCGCATTTCCAGCAGTGGGAGTGCTCCGCCAGCGGGCATACGACGGCCAACATACCGGTAGCGGGGCAGCCCCGCTAGCGGTCTGGGGCGAAGGACAGCTTGAGTTCGGCGGTTGGGCGGTTATAAAGGATTTTGGAGGAGGCGGACGGGCGAGGCGCAGGCGTGGACGGGTCGATGCAGTCGGGAGATGGTCGATGACGCGGGCCGTGATTGCCGCTCTGAGCGTTCTGCTGGGGCTGAGTATCGCAGCGCGGGCTGACCTCAAACCGGGAACGTATGCTCCGGATATCGAGGCCAAGGACTGGGCCAACACGGACGGAGAGCCGATCTCGCTGGCCGAGTGTCGGGGCATGGTGGTTGTGTTGTTCTTCTGGGTGTCATGGCATGAGGGCGGAGAAGCCATCATGCCGCTGATGACCCTGGTCAACGCTTCGCGCTACGGACGACAAGCCGGCGTGTTCTTGATCGGGCTGACCGACGCGGACCGCAAGCGCGTCGAGGACATGCTCAAGAAAGAGAAAGTCTTCTTCCCCATCGGCATGGAGGCGAAACGGACTTTCGAGGACTACGACATCAAGTCCTATCCGCGGGTGGTCATTATCGATGCCAATGGCAAGGTGGCCTGGTCCGGCTGGCCGGGGGCCAAGGGCGGAGCCGAGCTGATTGAGCAAATCGGGAAGGTGGTCGCCGAGACTCCCCCCACCCGGACCCATCCGGAGGAGGCCGCCAAGGCGGAAGCCTATCTTGAGCAAGCGCGCCAAGCTCTGCGCGAGGACCGGTATCGTGATGCCTTCCGGGCGGCCAGCAGCGCACTGGAACATGCGCTGCGCGGCGACCGACTGCGAACCCGGTGCCAGGACATGCTTGATCTGATCGAGGTGCTCGGTCGCGAGAAGCTGGCGCGCGCCGACCGCTGCCTATCAACCAAGGACTTCGAGGAGGCGGTTACGCTGCTGGTCGAAGTGCGCCGCGATTTTCAGGGCGGCGACGTGGCATCCAGCGCTCGGAAGAAGCTCCGCACGCTGGAGAAAAAGTATCCCGAAGTAGCCCAGATTCTCCAGCAGCAGGAGGACATCGGTGCCGCGGAAACCATGCTGGCGGCCGCCATGGAGGAAATCCGCGCCGGGCGCTTCGGCCCAGGATACGAGAAACTGGAAGAGATCATCAGCGAATACGGGTCGACCGAGACCGCCGCCAAGGCGCAGACCCTTCTGGAGCGGATGCGCAAGAACGAGGGCGTGATGGGCTACGTACGCGATCACAAGGCCGCCCGGCCCTGCCGGACTCTCATGTCACAGGCCGAGGCCTATCAGCGCACCGGGCGCATCGCCAAGGCCCGCGAGTTCTACCGAGAGATCATGGACAAGTATCCCGACACTATCTATGCCGACGAGGCGGCCCGCCGCCTGGCCCAGTTGCCCTGACTCTGGCAACGGCACCACTGCGGCGACCATACACGCATGAGCAGCAAGGACCCCTACGAGATTCTCGGCGTTCCACGCACCGCCACACAGGAAGAGATCAAGAAGGCCTACCGGCGACTGGCCAAACTGTATCACCCGGACCGTAACCCGAATGACAAGACCGCCGAACAACGCTTCAAAGAAGTGCACGCAGCCTACGAGGTGCTGGGCGATCCGCAGCGCCGAGCGCAGTACGACCGCTTCGGGGCCGGTGGACCAGCACCAGACGTACGCACTTGGACGACGGGAGCTGGTGTGTCATTTGAGGACATCGGTTTCGATTTCTCCTCGCTCGGCGACCTGACCAGCATCTTCGAGCAGTTCTTCAGTCGCGCCAGCGGGCGGCGCACCGGCGCCCGCCGCGGCTTCCAGCGCGCCTCTCAGGAGCGCGGCCCGGACATCGAATACACGCTGGATCTGACGTTCGAGGAGTCGTTGCGTGGCACGGTGCGTGAGCTGGTGCTCAGCAGCCCGGACTTTGGTCAGCCCAGCGAGACGATCCGCGTCCGCATTCCCCCCGGTGTCAGCGAGGGACAACGCATCCGGGTGCGCGGCAAGGGCGCCATCGGCCCGGGCGGACGCGGCGACCTGATGATCCGCTGCCGCGTGCGACCGCACCCCTATTTCCGCCGGGAAGGCAATGACATCCTGCTGGACTTGCCGCTGACGTTTGGAGAAGCGGCATTGGGCACCAGCGTGGAAATCCCGACGCCGGATGGTCCAACCCTCGTCAAAGTGCCGGCGGGAACGTCCGCCGGGACCAAGCTACGTTTACGCGGCCGCGGAGTGCGTGATGCCCAGGGTCAGACTGGCGACCTGTACGCGGTGGTGCGCATTGTGGTGCCCAAGACGGTGTCAACGCGGGCGCGCGAATTGATCCGGGAGTTGGAAACCGAATTGAGTCAACGGCCGCGCGAAGAAATCGGATGGCGGAAGTGAGCGGCGACTGAAAATGCAATCCCCACAGGGGTCGGCCGGTCGGACCGCGACCATGCTGGTGCTGGCGGCGCTGATTCTGATTGTGTGTGCCGCCGTCTATCTGTTTGTGGCCCGGCCGGCCCAACTCCCGGCACCGACGGATGGAATCAGCACGGCCGAGGAGGCGGCACGGCTCCTGCACGAGGCCCGACGCGCCGCCCTGCTGTTGACCATCCTGCTCATTTCGGCTCTGCTGATCCTACTGTACGTCCTGGGCGCTTACCTGGTGATACGCATCGGGCAGATGGTGGCCCGACATCAGGTGGGCGGCAAGCCAACCCATTACGTGGACGCTTGGGCCCAGTATCGCCTGACCAACGAGCAGATATCGGCGGCTACATCCGAGGACGCGGACGATCGCGCCCGACGGCGCCGTCCACCGGCTACGCCCGACGCGACCGAGCCCGATGACCAGCCGCCCTCAGAAGGTTGAAGCCATGCCGTTACCGTCATCGTCCTCATCGCGGGCGCGTCGCTGGACCTCCGGCCCGGATGCCGTCGAGAGACTCTACGTCTACTGGATGGTCAGCACGGCGCTGCTGGTGCTGGTGGCGCTGGTCGCCATTATCCTGACACGTGGGATGTTGGCTCGGCAGACCGAAGCACTGACCAAACTGGAGCAGCGTGTCACCGCCCTGGAGGCCAAGGCGCACCAACCGGAACCGGTCGTCACACCATCGGTGGAGAAACTGCCGGCGGCACCGCCGCCGCCCGCGACGATTGCGCCGCCGCGACCGCCGGCGGAGCCAGCCCCAACTACCACTCAGCCGACAGATCGAGCAAGCACAGCTCCCGGCGCCGAAGCCTTGGACGCACAATTGGCTGTGCTGCTCACCCAGGCACAACGTGGCCTCGTGGCGGATTCGGCGGCCGCGGACCGCCTGCTGGAACTGGCAACACGACATGCCGGCGCGGCCGACTGGCCTCCGGCTACTTGGGCGCGACTGGCCACCCTGGCTCGGCTGCGCGTCCAAGATGAGTTGGCTGAGACCTTCGGCGAGCGGGCCGCCGACGCCGGCCCTGAGTTCCTGCAATACCTGGAAATATCCACTCGGAGCCTGTTGTATCGCGGGGCAATCGATGCGGCCCGGCGCAGCGCCCAACGCTTTCATGACGAAAGTGACGGGCAACCGGCGTCGCGGCTGTTGTTGGCTGCGACCCTGGTCGCCGGTGGGAATCTGGCCGCTGCCGACGAAGTGCTGGAGAACTTGCCGGACGTCACGCAGTTGAGCCTGGCTGATCGGCTGCTCCTGGCTCGGCTGCTGCTGCATCTGGAACGTGGCCGGCGACTGGAGGAGCTGTTGAACCAAGTCGCCGAGGTCCCACCAGAACTGGCTGCCGAGCACGCTTTTCTAAGCGCCGTCGCACTGGTCGGCGCCGGCCGAACGGTTGAGGCGCTGGCCATCCTGGATTGGCTGGCCGCTCAGCCCACCACGGAGTTGGAAGTGGAAACAGACTCCTCCGCCGGTTGGCCGCTGCCGCGACCAGTGAGGTACGAAGTGCACGTTTGGCGCGGCGTGGCGCTGATGTACGCGCAACAAATGGAGGCCGCCCGCGGGGCCTTGAACTACGCGATTTCCCTCGACCGGCAGCGCCCGGAGGCGGTTTATTACCTGGGCGTGCTGGAAGCACGCGCCGGTCGGCGGCAGATCGCCGAAACCTACCTGCGCAACTTGCTGACAAGCACGCCCGATTACGCGCCGGCTTGCGAGGCGCTGGCGCTGCTCGAAATGGAGGATGGGCGCATCAGTTTGGCCATGGAGCACCTGCGACAGGCTTTGGCCAGCAACGGGCGGCGGGCAGGAGCGTATTTCCTGCTAGCGGTGGCCTACGCGCGCATCTCGCAGATGGAGCCGGCCGCCGACGCGCTGCGCCAGGCCTTTCGGCTCGACCCCGCCTACCTGGAAGAGGCTCTGAACACCCCCCCGCTTCTGCGACTCTTCACGACCGAGAACCTGAGGCTCTTGGCGACCGAGCCCGTCGCGCCAGAGGTTCCGCTGCCAGCCGAGCCCCCAGCGGATCGGTCGGCGGATAGGTAGTTGGGCATGCCACCGGCCCGGCCTGTGGTAGACTACGATATAGAGGGACCGCCCGGTGGACGGAAGGCGAACCGGGAAGGAGCGTGAGTGGCCAGCGACCCGCGCGAGAACCTGTCAGTTCGGCGTGAGAACGCCCTACTGGTCAAAGTTGTCCTGGACAAGGGAAAGATACCGTTCACGGCGGACCCGCTGGCGGAACTGGCCCGGCTGGCGGAGTCGGCCGGGGCAATCGTCGTCGGGCGTGTGCTGCAACGGCGGGAGGCATACCACCCGGCCACCTGCGTCGGCAAGGGCAAGCTGGAAGAGATCCGGCAGCGCGCCGAGGTGTATGGAGCAGACGTCATCATCTTCGACAATGACCTGTCCCCTTCGCAGATCCGCGAGATCGAGGCCGCCACCGCGCGCAAGGTACTGGACCGCAGCGAGCTGATCCTCGACATCTTCGCCTCACGCGCCCGTACTCGCGAGGCCAAGCTACAGGTCGAGCTGGCACAACTCGAGTACACAGCCCCACGGCTGCGCGGCATGTGGACCCACCTGGAACGTGTCGTCGGCGCCGGCGGGGCGACTAGTGCCGGTATCGTCGGCGGCATCGGGACGCGCGGCCCGGGCGAACGCCAGATCGAGATCGACCGTCGCCTGGTCGATCAGCGCATCACGCAGCTCAAACGTCAGATCGCCGACATCGACCGCCGCAAGGTCCGCCAAGTGCGCGCCCGGCGCGACTTCTTCACGGTGTCGCTGGTCGGATACACCAATGCTGGCAAGAGCACGCTCATGAACGCCCTGACCGGCGCGGGGGCGCACGTCGAAGATCGGTTGTTCGCCACACTGGACACGCTGACGCGCCGCTGGGATTTGGGCAACGGCCGCTTCGTGCTGCTGTCCGATACGGTGGGGTTCATCCGCGACCTGCCACATCATCTGGTGGCATCATTCCGAGCCACGCTGGAGGAGACCATTCACGCCGATCTGCTCCTGCACGTAGTCGATGCAGCCGATCCGGACGCCGAGACCCAGATCGCAGCCGTGAATGGTGTGCTGACCGAGCTGGGCGTGGCCGACAAGCCGACGTTGCTGTTGCTGAACAAGATGGACGCCGCCGAGGATCAGGCCGCCCTGACGCTCCTGCGCCGCAACCACCCGCAAGCTCTTAGCATCTCTGCCAAAACTGGGCGGGGATTGGACGAACTGCGCCAGGCGGTAGATCGACAAATGCGCGGCGAGCAGCGCCCGGCGACGATCTCGCTGCCGATCCACGACGGGCGTGCCCTGGCGTTCCTGGAGCGGTTCGGCGAAATCTGCGACCGGCGCTTCGCCGACGGACGCCTGATCGTCGAGGTGCGAATCGCTCCGCGGGCGCTCGAGCACCTGCACACTATCGCGGCCGACGTCCGGCATGTAGAGTAAGAGATAGAAACAGGTCGTCGGGGTCGAGAAGCGGGGCCACAGAGCGGCGTTGCGCCGACAAAGCCGCGAAGCAGAGTCGTGCCCGCCAGCCCTTTCGCACCGGAGGCAGGACGATCGTGACCAGAGTGCGTGTGATAATCGGAAGCGTCGCGGTCACAGGGACGCTGAACGAGTCGCAGACGGCCAAGCGGATCGCGGCGGCCCTGCCGCTGGAATCGACGGCCCAGCGCTGGGGCGACGAGGTCTACTTCACGATCCCGCTGGCGCTGGACCCAGAAAATGCTCAAGCAAACGTCGCGTCGGGAACGATCGCCTATTGGCCGCCGGGCAGCGCCCTGTGCCTGTTCTTCGGGCAAACACCTTACAGCCCGGTCAATGTAGTCGGACATCTGGACGGCGATCCGCGCGTGCTGGCTGCCGTGACGGATGGTCAGACTGTGCGGGTCGAACGGGAGAGCACCTGAAGTGCTTGGTGCGCAACGGGCCTTGACAAAGCTGCGGACTTCCGTTGTTCGCAGGGGGATTTCAGCCGTCTCCGGGCTGCTACTCGCCGGGGCATGCATCGCCGGCTGTGCCACCTCCCCGGCACGCTTCCCAGCACCCCTCGTAGTGCGTACGGAAGATGCCGAGGTCGTACTGGCGTATGACACGAACAACGACCGTCGAGTCGATTACTGGCAGTATCAGGGGGCCGATGGCCGCAAACATGCGCTGGCATATGCCGACGATCCGACCGGGCCGGGAGCCCGCATAGAACTAGACCAAGTGCCAGCGGCCGACTGCCCGCATCTGCTGCTGGTTCTGGACGGCGTACCGTTTGACGTCGTTGCCGACATGTACCGGGACGGGCATTTCCGTCTCTTTTATCCCCCCGTGCGGGTAGTCTGCTGCTTTCCCTCCATGACGGACCTGGCCCTGAACGAACTGTTTCACGCCGGTCCGGGGTTGGGCTATCAAGCGCTCTACTATGACCGCGCGGCAGAACGGCTGAGCGACGGCCACGCAACCTACCTGCGGGGCGACAACTCCCCCTGGCTGGCGCACGTGCACTATCGCTGTTCGCTGGCTTGGGACATGCTCGTGTACCTCGACCCCCAGACCGTGTTCCACCACGAGCTGACTCAAATCGCACGCCGGTTCGCCGAGTTCGAACGCGGACTGGTGCGAACCTACTCGGTCGGAACAGCGGGACTGGGGACGCGTGGCGGTCGGGCAGCCATCGAAAAGTACCTGGCCGACGTGGATCGTTTCTGCGAGCAGCTCGTTTATGAACGCCGCGGCGCAATCAAGATCACCCTTACTGCCGATCACGGGCACAACCTGACCACCAATCGGCGGGTCGATTTCGACCAGGTCCTGCGTGCCGGCGGCTATCGACCGGCGCGCCGGCTGGCCAGCCCGCGCGACGTGGTGACGATCTCCTACGGTCTGGTGACATACGCGGAATTTCACACGCGCGATCCGGCGGGGGTGGCGCGCTGTCTGCTCGACCAGCCAGATGTCGAATTCGCCTGTTTCCCCGACGGCGATCAGGTGGTCGTGTTGAACCGCAACGGGCAGGCCCGCATTCGGCGCACGGCCACCGGTTACACCTACGATTGTCAGGCCGGTGATCCGCTCGGACTGGCAGCCGTGATCGAAGAATTGCGGCAGGCCGGCAAGGTGGCGGCCGACGGGACGATCGACGAGGCGGCGTTGTTTGCGCTGACGGTGACCGGCGGTGCGTCGCCCGATTCCTCCGCCGGACAGCTCGACACGGCTGTCGACGCCAGCTCCTATCCAGACCCGTTGCGACGGATATGGAGCGCATTCCACGGCCTGGTGCGGAATCCGCCGGACGTGATCGTCAACCTGCGCGACGGGGCCTGTCACGGGTCGGGGTTTTTCCACGCCATGATCAGGCAGGTCAGCAGCACGCACGGTTCGTTGAACCGTCGGAACTCGCTGACGTTCGCGTTGACGATGGTGGGCCGGTTGCCGCCGGCGCTGCGCACCGACGAACTCTTGCCGGCCGTTGAGGCATTGAGCCGGCGGGTCGCCAAGTGAACACGCCGGCCGGTGCGAACCCGCGCTGGCGGTCAGACGCGGGCGGCTCGGTTGCCAGAGCTCGTCAGCCAGTCGGCCAGTCGCTCCACCCCGCTGATCACGTTCTGACACCACTGACGGGTGAAATCCGGCGGCAGATCGGCGTCCAGGGGCACGTTCTCGCTGGCCGCCAAGGCACGCGCCCCGTCGAAATCGACGTAAGCCAGTCGAGCGGTCAGTTCACCCCGCGAACGTGCGAACGCGCCGCCCGGAAGGATGGCGACTTTGGCTTCTTCCAACAAGCGCTCGCAGAGCTGCGGCCCGGTCTCAATGCCGCGAGCTGCCAGGCGTTCGCGCAGCGGGCTGAAATCCAGCCATAAGTAGAATGCGCCCGCCGGCACTAACACGTTCAGGCCGGCCTGTTGCAGAATCGCTGCACACTGCTGCCCCACGGCACGCAGGATGCGCCGGGCGTGCCACAAATAGCGTTCGATCTCCACGCCGCCGCGAAAAGCCCGCACGGCAGCGTACTGAACCGGCGCACAGACAGACGTGTAAGTTTCGCTGGCGACCGCTGCCAAAGCATCGAGCAGCCAGTACAAATCGGGCGGGAAGCAGAAAGTCCCCACGCGCCAGCCGGCGGCACCGCACCACTTCGATAGCCCGGAACTGATGATGGTGCCCTCCGGATAGAAGCGCGCGATCGAAACATGCTCGCCGCTGTGGTGCAGCCCCCCGTAGATTTCGTCGGACAGAATGATGGCATGGAAACGCCGCGCGACTTCCGCGATCTCCTTCAACTCATCCACCGTGTAGGTTAGTCCGGTGGGGTTGGCGGGGTAGTTCAACACCAGCAGGCGCGGGCGGTAGTCGTCATGCACCATCTCGAAGGAGCGCAAAAACTGGGCGGCGGTGACCTTCCAGCCCTGCTTGGCAGAGGAATGCACGCGGCTGACTTTGCGTCCGATGATGCGCGCCTGGGGCATGTACGAAACCCAGCATGGCGTGGGGATGATGATCTCCCCGTAGTAGGCGATCTGGACCAGGAACATCAGCTCTTTGGAACCGGGGCCGATGATGACGCCGTCGGGATGAACCTCGATCTGGTCTTGTCGACGATGATACTCGGCCACAGCTCCGCGCAGCTCTCGTAAGCCCTTGACCGGCAAATAATCGTTCTCCGCCGCCGAGGCCCGCAGGGCTTCAACCACCGTGGCCGGGATGGGGAAAGGCGACTGTCCCAAGCCGAGGTTGCAAACCGTGTGACCTTGCCGCCGCAGTTCCCGGCAGCGCTCATTGAGGGACAGCGTGGCCGAAGGCCCCATGCCGCGGACGTTCAGGCTCAGACTGACAGGGTGTTTGGCATTCATCAGTGCGCAGGCCTCCACGCTCTGCCGGCCCTCCGCGAACCCGTGGCGGCGCCCAGCAGACCAGCAAAACCCCCATGATAACCGGCCAGCGCTGTTGCTGCACCGCGCCGCTGGCGGCAGCCCGCAGCCGCCGGCTAGCCCAACCGGGGCTAGCCCTACGGTTGACAGGGCTTGCAAGCTGGTCTAGCCTGCCGGTCAGAGCGGTGGCGGGAGACAGGTCTGATGGCGGCTAAGGCACGTATCCTGATCATCGACGATGACGATGACTATCGCGCTTCGACGCGCGCCCTGCTCGAGGCGGAAGGCTACGAAGTCACCGAGGTCTCCAGCGGACGGGCCGGCGTCGAGCTGGCACGTCAACAGAAGTTCGACCTGCTCGTCGTGGACATCATGATGGAAAGCCCCGTCGAGGGCTACTCGGTCGTGCAAGCGCTGCGTTCGGCCGCCAGCGACGAAGGCGGCGACCTACCCATCGTCATGGTTTCTTCGGTGCGCGAGGACCCGGCGGCACGTTTCCCCATGGCCGAGGAAATGCCGCTGATCACACCGGACGCCTACCTCACCAAGCCCCTGGATATCCCCAAGTTCCTGGCGTGCGTAAAACGCATGCTGGGCCAGTGATGTCGGCGCCGAGCGGTACCGGTCGCCGGTCGGCAGCGGCTGTCGCCACCTCTGGAGACCAAAGATGACCGCGGTGGCCACCCCAGACGAGCTGATCATCGTGATCGACGACGATCAGACCATGCGCCGGGCGTGTGAAGCCACCCTGGCACGCGCCGGCTACCGGGTCGAGACCTATGCCGACGGGGCCAGCGGCTTGCAACGCATCCAGCAGCAGCACCCGGCGCTGTTGATCGTCGATCTGAAGATGCCCGGGATGGGCGGCATCGAAGTCATTAACCGCGTCCGCGAGATCGATCCGCAGATCGTCATCGTGGTCATCACCGGGTTCGCCACGGTGGGGACGGCGGTCGAGGCCATGAAGAGCGGGGCTTACGACTTCATTCCCAAGCCCTTCACCGCCGAGGAATTGCGAGCCATCGTGGCCCGCGCCATGGAACGCTGGCACCTGTCGCAGGAAGCGGCGCGGCTGCGACGGGAGAAGGAGGCCCAGGCGCGCAAATTCATCACCTTCGTATCACATCAGCTTCAGTCGCCGCTGGCTGCCGTTCGCCAGTATCTCGACGTCCTGACCCACCTCATGGGGACGGAGATCCCCGTGCAGCAGCGGCAGTGGATCGAGCGCTGCCGGCAGAAAATCGCCGAGATGCTGGAGATCATCGCCGACTGGCTCACGCTTTCGAAGGTGGAGGGCGGACAACTGGCCACCCAGCGCGTCAGCGTGAGCTGGAGCGAGCTGCTGCCCAGCGTGCTGGAGGGCCTGGGACCGGCCGCCGAGCAGAAGCAGATCGCCCTGGAAAACGCCCTGCCGCCGGACCTGCCTCCGGTGATCGGTGATCCCGCGGCGCTGCGCATGGTGCTACAGAACCTGGTGTCCAATGCCATCAAGTACGGCCGCAGCGGGGGATACGTGCGCGTGTCGGGGTCAGCGGACGCGCAAAGCGTGCGGCTAGCCGTCAGCGACGATGGGATCGGGATCGCACCGGAACATCAGGCGCAGGTTTTCGAGGAGTTCTACCGCGTCAAGGACGGAAGTACCGCCGGCATCAGCGGTACGGGGATGGGCCTGCCGATTTGCAAGAAGATCGCCGCCGAGTTGGGGGGCCGGATCGAACTGGAGAGCGCCCCCGGCCACGGATCGACCTTCACGGTGGTCTTGCCACGCGGGAGCGCCGCCCCCAGCGGCTAGTTGCCACGGTCGTTCAGGAGCCCGGGCGCATGGAACTGCCGCACTGGACGCACTCGCTGCGTTGGCGCATCGTTTTCAGCTATTCGCTGATCCTGGTAGCGGGCGGGATCTCGACGGCGTTGATCGGTATTCGGATCACCGGGGCAGCTCTATTGGAGCAGGCCCGCTTGCAAGTGGAGCATGACCTCTACGCCGCCCGCAGCATCTATCAGTCCCACTTGGACAACGTACGGCAAATCGTCGAACTGCTGGCAACCACGCGGCGGGTGGCAGAGGTGCTCCGTGATCCGCAGGCCGAAGCACAGCGGGCCTACCTGCGCGAGATGTGCACACGGCGCGGGTTGGACTTTCTTTCTCTGGCCGATCCGGCCGGTCGGGCCACCTTCCGGGCCACCGGAGCAATGCATGGTGACCACGTCACCCTAGCGCCGGTGATCCAGGCGTTGCGCGGCCAGCCCGCCGCCAGCACAGAACTAGTCCCACTGGGAGTGTTAGCAGCGGAGAACGCGGCATTGGCGGAACGCGGCGCCATCCAGCTACACGACGATCCGCAGACCCCGGCGGCGGAGCCGCGACTCTTGGATAGCGGACTGGTGTTGATAGCAGCGGCACCCGTCCGCGATGCGTCCGGGCAGATCATCGGCGCCGTCTACGCCGGACAATTGCTGAACGTTTCCGACCCGACTCCCGGGCCGACCGGCCTTCATCGGCTGGTAGATCAGATCGAGCAAACGCTTTTCGTTAATCTGCGAGCCCAGGGACGCCACGCCGGCTCGGCTACGGTGTTCCTGGACGACATTCGCATCACCACCAACGCGCTGGACGCAGAAGGCCAGCGCGCCGTAGGCACACGGGTGGCCCGGAAGATACACGAAGCCGTGGTGGTGCGCGGCGAGACCTGGTTGGACCGCACCTTCGTGCTCAAGGACTGGTACATCGCGGGTTATGAGCCGATCACCAATCTGCACGGTCGGCGGATCGGCATGCTGGGCGTGGGCGTGCTCCAACGCCCGGTGACCGCCGTCCGCGACCAGATCGCGCTGACGTTCGGCAGCATCGCGCTGATCTGTCTGGCATTGATCGTCCTCGTCACTTACCTGCTGACACGCAGCCTGATGCGACCGCTGGAAGAAATGGTGGCGGTATCACGGCGGATCACCCAAGGCGATCTGTCGCACCGGGTGCGGGTGTCCGACCAGAGCGAACTCGGCATGCTATCCCGCTCGTTCAATGCCATGCTGGATCACATCCAGGAAATGGATATCGAGCGCTATAGCTTGCTGGAACAGCACACAGAGCAATGGACCGCTGCCCTGGAAGAAAAAGTCCGCGAGCGGACCGAGCAACTGGCCCGTACGCAGGCTGCCATGGATCGGCATCAGCGGCTGGCGGCCTTGGGCCAACTGGCGGCCGGCGTGGCGCACGAGATCAACAACCCCCTGGGCGGCATTCTGACCTTCGCCTCGCTGGTCCAGGAAGCGCTGCCGCCCGATAGCCCACTGCGCCCCGACGTGGCGGAAATCGTCCATCAGGCGGAGCGCTGTCGCCGAATCGTGCAGGAGTTGCTGGAGTTCTCGCGGCAGCGCGAAGCGCGGGCCGTGCCGCACGATCTCAACGACATCGTCACGCGAACGCTGGGGCTGCTGGAAAAGCAGGCCAGCTTTCAGAACATAGCAATCGTGCGCCAGTTCGATCCGACTCTGCCACCAGCAATCGTTGACGAGTCGCAAATGCAGCAGGTCTTCATGAACATCATCATTAACGCCGTCCAGGCCATGAACGAGCGCGGCACGCTGACAATTACCACCGGGCACGATCCGCAACGAATGGAGGTATTCGTACGGATCAGCGACACGGGCTGCGGCATCCCCGCGCACCTGCGCGAAGCCATCTTCGATCCATTCTTTACTACCAAGGAGCCGGGCAAAGGCACCGGACTCGGACTGGCCGTGGTCTGCCGCATCGTCCAAGCCCACGGCGGGCGAATCGAGGTCGACAGCGAGGTTGGACGCGGCAGCACCTTCAGCGTCATCCTGCCGATGGCACAAGACGGCGGCCAAGCGACCGACGGACTGCCCGGCTCCTAGAAACAGCAAAACGCCGAAACGGGATATAGTGCATATTCAAAGCCCGCGGTGTCCGCATAGGTCCTTGCCGACCGCAGCTTGTTCGAATGCGGATTATCGGATAATGTAGTTATTTGATCCTGCGGGCCGGCGTGACCGGGACGTTCGCGCCGCCCGATGGTTGCGATAGTCGGTGGGCATTTCGAGTCTGGCGCGGGCGTGGGTGTTCCGTCCGGGCGACGGGCAGGTTAGTTCGGGGCTGAAGAGACAACTGAGCAAGCCGGGGCCGCATGTACCTGCAACGCATTGTGTGCGAGCACGCGCTATCTGCGTAGAGCTGTTCCTCTAAGGCGAGTGCTCGCAATTCCTGTACAGCGGCCACCAGCCGGTCAAAGGAGAGGTGGCTATGCAGATCAGCAGGCGGCAGTTTCTGGCAACCTCCGGTGCCGCCGGTACCGGCACCCTGTTGGGCTTCCTGGGGCTCGACCTCCGCCCCAGTCGCGCTTGGGCGGCGGAGGCCCGACCGCAGCGCGGGAAAATCTACACGACAATCTGCCCGTTCTGCGGCGTGGGTTGCGGGCAGATCGTCGAAGTGCGCGACGGCAAGATCGTCAACATCGAGGGCGATCCGGACCACCCGATCAACGAGGGCGCGGTGTGCAGCAAAGGAGCCGCACTGTATCAGATTCACAACAATGAACGGCGATTGCGCACCGTGAAGTACCGCAAGCCGGGTGGCCAACAGTGGGAGGAGCTCTCCTGGGACCAGGCGATGAAGATGATCGCCGAGCGGTTCAAGAAGACCCGCGACGAGACCTGGGTAGCGCAGGACGGCGCGGGCCCGGTGAATCGCACGGAGGGCATCGCCTGCTTGGGCGGAGCGGCTCTGGACACCGAGGAATGCTATCTGCTGTCGAAAGCGATGCGAGCGGCGGGGGTGGTCTGGTTGGAACACCAGGCCCGGATATGACACAGCTCCACGGTGGCCAGTTTGGCCGCCTCGTTGGGGCGCGGCGCCATGACCAACCATTGGGCCGACATGCTCAATGCGGACGTGGTGATGATCTGCGGGAGCAATGTGGTGGAGAATCATCCGATCGCGTCGCGCTGGATCGAGCGGGCCAAGGAGCGCGGCGCGGTGGTGTTGTCGTGCGACCCGCGCTACACACGCACCAGCTCCTTCGCCGACCATTTCTGCAAGATGCGCTCAGGGACGGACATCGCCTTCGTCAATGGAATGATCAATTACGCGTTGCAGAACGACCGCATCAATCGCGAATACATCCGGCACTATACGAACGCGACTTTTATCGTCGGCCCGGAGTACGACTTCGACGCCGGCCTATTCTCCGGTTACGACCCGGTCAAACGCAGCTACGACGCCAGCAAGTGGGCCTATGAACTGGATGCCAACGGCGTGCCGCTGCGCGACATGACCATGGAACACCCACGCTGCGTGTTCCAGCTTCTCAAGAAGCACTTCGCCCGCTACGACATCGACACGGTGTGCAGTATCACCGGCGCGCCCAAGGACGAATACCGTAAGATCTGCGACATCTACACCTCCACCTGGGCGCCCGATCGCGTGGCCACCTGGCTGTACGCCATGGGCACCACCCAGCACACGCACGGCACCCAGAACATCCGCTCCTACACCATTCTCCAGCTCCTGCTCGGCAATGTGGGGGTGGCCGGCGGCGGACTGAATGCCATGCGTGGCGAGTCCAACGTGCAGGGCTCTACCGACATGGGCCTGCTGTTCCATCTGCTGCCCGGCTACCTGCGCATCCCGCGACCGGGGCAAAACACGCTAGCCACTTACCTGGAGAAGGTAACACCCAAGAGCAATGATCCGTTCAGCGCCAACTGGTGGCAAAACACCCCCAAGTACGTGGTCAGCTTGTTGAAAGCCTGGTGGGGCGACCACGCCACCAAGGAGAACGACTTCTGTTACGGATACCTGCCCAAACCCGCCGGCGACTGCTCTTTCATCTCGCTGTTCGAGGCCATGCATGCCGGCGTGATAAAGGGCCTCCTATGCTTCGGTCAGAACCCGGCGGTCGGTGGCCCAAACTCCAACAAGGAGCGCGAGGCGCTGGCCCGCCTCGAATGGCTAGTGTGCGTGGACCTGTTCGAGACCGACACGTCCGTCTTCTGGAAACGCCCCGGCGTGGACCCCACCAAGATTCAAACCGAGGTCTTCCTGCTCCCGGCGGCGGCCTCGATGGAGAAACAAGGCAGCGTGGTGAACAGCAGTCGCTGGGCCCAGTGGCGCTACGCCGCGGCCCCGCCGCCCGGGCAGGCACGCAGCGATAGCTGGGTCATCACCCGCCTCGTGCAAGAACTGAAAGCCCTGTACGAGCAAGGCGGCACGTTCCCCGATCCGATCCGCCATCTCACTTGGGAGTACCACCTCGACGAGCACGGTGAACCGGATATCCAGTACGTCGCGGCGGAGATCAACGGCTACTACATGAGCGGCGACCAAAAAGGCCGGCAGGTGCTCAACTTCACAAAACTGGCCGACGACGGCAGTACCTGCTCGGGCTGTTGGATCTTCTGCGGCTCCTACGTGGATTACGAGGATGGCAAAGGCGCCGAACTGGCCGACGGACCGCACATCACCGAGATTCGTGGACGCAAGACTATCAACCGCCTGGCCAAGCGCTTCCGCGAAGACCCCGCCAAGGTCCCGGAAGGTCGCTGCCCCGGACTCGATCCGGACTGGGCGTGGTGCTGGCCGCTCAACCGGCGCATCCTTTACAACCGGGCCTCGGTCGATCTACAGGGGCAGCCCTTCGCCCCGCGTCGCTGGGTGATCCGCTGGAACCCGGCCTTGGCCGATGGTAAGGGCGGCTGGGAAGGCGACGTGCCGGATGGCGGCTGGCCCCCGCTCAACAAGCCCGACGGCATGCCCAACGAAGCCTCCAAGTATCCCTTCATCATGCGGCCCGAGGGCGTGGCCTGCCTGTTTGCCGCCGCGCTGACCGACGGCCCCTTCCCCGAGCATTACGAACCGCTGGAGAGTCCACTGGTCAACCCGCTGTCGCCGCAGCAGTACAACCCGGTCATCAAAGTCTGGGAGCCGGACCGCATCGGCGACCCGCGCGAGTATCCGATCGTGGCCACGACCTACCGTGTGTGCGAGCATTGGCAGGCCGGCGCCATGACGCGCAACATGCCCTGGCTGGTCGAATTGGTGCCGGACGTGTTTGTGGAAATTTCACGCGACTTGGCCCAGCGCATGAGTATTCGCACCGGCGACTGGGTGCGCGTCAGCAGCAAACGCGGCTCCATCCGCGCCCGCGCGCTGGTGACTAACCGATTTGAGCCGTTCTTCATCGGTGGCAAGCTGGTTGATCAGATCGGCATCCCCTGGCACTGGGGCTACAGCGGGCTGGCGATCGGCGAGAGCGCCAACGTGCTGACACCTCACGTGGGTGATGCCAACACCATGATCCCCGAGTACAAGGCCTTCCTCTGTCGGCTGGAAAAGGAGGAGGTGGCATAAATGGCCATGAAGGCACTGTTGATCGATCTGCCACGCTGCATGGGCTGCCGGGGTTGCCAGGTGGCCTGCAAACATGAGTTCAAGCGACCGGCCGAGAAAACCGGGTTCTTCGGCGGACCGGGCTATCAGAACCCGGCGGACTTGAGCAAGGATACCTGGTGCCTGGTGACCTACAACGAGGTCCTGGTCAACGGGCGTTTCGAGTGGGTGTTCGGCAAGCGCCAGTGCATGCATTGTCAGGTGCCGGGGTGCATTTCCGCCTGTCCCGTCAAGGCCCTGGAGAAACTGCCCAGCGGACCGGTGGTCTACCACAAGGAAAAATGCCTGGGCTGTCGCTACTGCATGCTGGCCTGCCCGTTCGTGGTGCCGCGCTTCGAGTTCACTTCCTGGAACCCCTACATCACCAAGTGCACCATGTGTGCCCACCGCCAGGCCGTCGGGGAGATTCCCGCCTGTGCCAAGGCCTGCCCGACCGGCGCCATCACCTTCGGCGACCGCGACGCCCTGATTCGCGAAGCCCGACGGCGCATCGCCACCAACCCCACCAAGTACGTGCATCAGATCTACGGGCTGGAGGAGGCCGGCGGGACCTGCGTACTGCATATTTCCAGCGTTCCTTTCGACAAGATCGGCTACATCACGCGCGGCGTCCCCAGCAGCCCGATGGTCGCCCATACCGAGCCGGCCATGAAGGCCATCCCAGTGGTCATGTTGGGGCTGGCCGCCATTCTGGGGCTGGGTTACCACCTGCGCACGCGACTGGAACACAACCGCTCGGCGGGGCGCCCGCCGACGCAGGCATAGGAGCAGACCATGTCGATCGTAAGCGAGAAGCGCGCTTCGCTCGGACTGGGCAGCGGCGTCCTGGCGCTGCTGGCGACGCTGGGTATAGCGCTAGCCTTCTATCGTTTCGCCACCGGCATCGCCTCAGTCAGCAACCTGAACCAGGGCTATCCCTGGGGATTCTGGATCGGCTTCGACGTGCTCACCGGCATCGCCTTGGCCGCTGGCGGCTTCGTGGTGGCCGGGCTGATGCATATGTTCGGCGGGGAGAAGTATCACCCGCTGGTGCGGCCGACGATTCTGACGGCATTTCTGGGGTATCTGCTGTTCATCGCGGCCCTGCTGGTGGACCTGGGGCGCCCCTGGACTATCTGGCACATGACGATCATGTGGCATCACGAGTCGCCGATGTTCGAAGTCGGCTGGTGCGTGATGCTGTACACCACTATCCTCTTCTTGGAATTCCTTCCGGTGGTGTTCGAGCGCTTCCATTGGCAGCGGGCGTTTCAGGTATGGCGCAGCGTGTCGCCATGGATCGCCATCGCTCTGCTGGTGCTGTTCGCCATCGCTCTGGTGCAGAAGCCGGCCTGGGTCATCGCCATCGCCGCCATCCTGGTGGCGTTCCAACTGGGAGTGGAGTTCGGCATCGTGCACCGCAACCCGCGCATGCCCACCATGCTGATGATGGCCGGGATAATCTTTTCAACGCTGCACCAAAGCTCGTTGGGGACGCTGTTCCTGATCGTGCCCCACAAACTGAATGTCATCTGGTACTCGCCGCTATTGCCGGTGCACTTTTTCGTGTCGGCCGTGGCGGCGGGGCTGGCAATGGTGATCGTCGAGTCGACACTGAGCGCCCGGCTGTTCGGCCGGCGCGTGGAGCTGTATCTGCTCAAGGACGTCGGCAGTCTGCTGGCTTGGGCGATCCTGGCTTACCTGGCCCTGCGCGGTCTGGACCTGGTCTTTCGCGGCGTGGGCATGGAGCTGCTGGTCATCAACCCGCAATCCATCGCCTTCTGGGCCGAGGTGGTGATCGGACTGCTGATTCCGCTGGGCATTCTGTTGACACCCGAGTTCGCGACTTCCGGGCCGTGGCTGTTCTGGTCCAGTATTCTGGTGATCATCGGGTTGTTCCTCAATCGTCTGAACGTCTCAGTGATCGGCATCACTTCGGAATACGGGCGCACCTACTATCCGCACTGGATGGAGATCGCCATTTCCGCCGGTATCGTCTCGGCCGGCATCCTGGTGTACATCTACATCTGCCGCAACTTCCCGGTCTATACCCACGAGGGCGAGCCCGCCTCCGGGCGTTAGCCGTCGCGACCGGGTCGGAGAAGCGTCATGGACAACCGCTATCGCTTCGTGATCGTCTTCACCACCCTGCTCAGCGCGATGCTGATCGTGTTCCTGTGCGGGCTGGTGCGCGACACGCGCAAGGAGGTGCGCGAGCTGCGCGAAATCCTGGCCAGCAAGCAGGACCTGGTGAATCTGGCAGCGCCGCGTCTGACCTTCTTTCACGAGGACAAATGCACCAGTTGCCACAGCGAGCGGCGTTTCGCCGGCCCGCATAACACGCGCGGCCAGATCGAGCAGGCGCTGGCGCATATGAGTGCCCTGCCCGACACCGGGTTCAGCGAGCAGGACCTGGCGCGCATCCACGCCTCGCTCAGCCTGCTTCGCTGCACGCAGTGCCACGGAGCTGACAAGCTGCGCAGCCTGGCCATCAAGTCGCCCGAGGAGCGCATGCAGGTCATTCGCGAGATGATCGCCCGGCCCGGCTCGCTGATCACTCCGGATGAGGCCAGCACGATCGCTCGCTCGTATGAGCAGATGCTGGGCTTCTAGTGAAGCAGCGCAATGTCGTCGTGCACGCACTGCGGGACTCTGCCTTGCAGCCACCGACGGCGCAGCTTGGCGGTACGGGTGACGCCACCGAATCGCAGACGGGCATATCGCGGTCAGTCGGAATGAAAGGCCGCTGGCTTGAAATCCGCGTCAGACTCGGCTGACCAACGAGGTCGTGGACATGCGACCAACCGAGCCGCTGGAACACGGCAATACATCCGACGACCTGTGGCGGCGCGTGGCCGCACAACTGGAAGCGCTTGCCGACCAGCCCTACGTCGCCGAGGACTATCGGCGCTTTCGCCGCGATGTGCTGGCAGGCCAGTGGGCGGCGCGCGCAGGACTGCGAACCGTTCCCGCCTCCGCCGCCGTGGCCCTCGCTTCACCCGACACGCTCGTCCTGCGCAGACTGCTGGATGCCATCGCCGCTGCGGCCGCACGATACGGCCAGGGCAGCCCCGATCTTTTGCGCCTCGGAGAGGCTGCCGACACCGACCCTGCTTTGTTGGCGGCGCTGACAGCTTGGACCGCGCCGACGCCGGACGTGCCGGCCCTGCAAAAACTGTCCAAACGGTTGGAGGTCGCGTTTGACGCTTTGCTGTTGGCGGGGCGTCTGCTGGCGGCACCGTTTCTGGCCCCGCTGACGCAGGCGGCAGCCGAACGGGGCCTGCTCTCAGGCGACCACGCAGATGCCGGCGGCCAGTGTCCGATTTGTGGTGCGCTGCCGGGGATCGCCCGGCTGGATAGGCCGGACGGCCAGCGCGTTCTGCACTGCGGGCTGTGCGGTGCGAGCTGGCGCTTCGCTCGGCTGGCATGTCCAGCCTGCGGCACTCGGGACCGCGAGTCGCTCAATTACGTGCGCGTCGGCGACGACGCCCCGCGCTGGCTCGAAACGTGCTCAGCCTGCGGAGCTTACCTGAAGGTCGTCGACACACGCCGACTGCCCGAAGGAAGCCAGATTTGGCCACTGGTGGAGGACACGGCAACGCTGCACCTGGACCTGCTGGCAGAGCGCGAGGGCTGTCGGCGGCAAGCACCCTATGCTGCTCTGTGGTAAGCGCTGCGTGCACTGGGCCGCCACACTAGAATGTCACCAACGGAGGACCGGAAATGACAGGCCGGCTGGCGGTTCCGACGGACCGGATGGAAGCCATCCGGGCATTTGTCACCAGTCAAGGCATTCCAATACAGGTGGTCGCCGCCGGGCAGATGCACGAACCCGGGGCGCGCACCGTGCAGGTGATTTCGGCCGCGGCAGGCACGCAAAGCAGCTCAGCTACCCTGCAAGCCGGGGGATGGATCGCTTGCGCCACCGCTTTCAAGGCTGCACGACAACTGGGGATCACGCCGGCGCAGCTCGGGAAGCTGCTTGATCATTTGGACATCCGCATCCGCGCCTGCCAGCTCGGTTGTTTCGAATGAGCCTGCTGTGGGTCATTTGCGGAGCTGGTCGCGGGGTGGGTAAGACCCACCTGGCACAACGCCTGTGTGACTTGTTGCCTGACGCTGTCTACGCCAAACAGGGCTGCGGGCCACGGCGGGCGGACAAGGCACCCAACCTCCTGCGGACACTGGACCAGGTTGAGCGCTTCATCGCCGCCAGTGCCGCCCGTTATCAGCACCTGGTTGTCGAATCCAACGCACTGGCGCGCAAAGGCCGCGGCGACGTGATCATCTTCCTCGATCGGCCAGCCGACGGGCTGAACCGGCGCACCGACGCCCACCTACTGCGCTCGCGAGCGCATGTGCAGCTCGGCCCTGGTGGCGACCCGGCACACTGGTCCGGGCTGCTGCGCGAGAAGCTGGGCGGTGCCCCGCTCCGGCACGCCATTTGCGACCTGTTCGCCGAACAGCACCGACATCTGATGGACCGCACGCCGGCGGTCTGCCAGGTCGCAGCGCGGCGCCTCAACACGATCAACGACGACGGTGAAACCGAGGCGACCGAGGTGGCCGTCGAAGAATTGCTCACGCTCCTGATCGCCGACGTCGGCAGTTTCCCGCTGCTATGCACGCCATGCGACCTGCCGGCCCTGGCGGTCGGGTTCGCTTTTTCCGAAGGGTTGATCGAATCGGCAGACGACGTGCGACAGTTCACATACCGTCCCGACGAACAGGTCGCCACTCTGCAACTTGACGCGCCGCCCGCCCGCGCGGCCCGCAGCCTGATCGTTTCCAGCTCATGTGGACTGTGCGGACGCCTCGACGCCCGACGATTACTGGAGCACTCGCGGAGCTGCGCCGACACGCTGCGCTTGCCGGCAACAGCTCTGCGTGCGGCGGTAGAACGCATGAGCAACAGACAGCGCTGGTTCCCGCGAACCGGCGCTACGCACGCCGCGGCCATCTTCGATGGCCACGGCGAACTCCTCGCCCTGGCCGAAGACATCGGGCGACACAACGCCTTAGACAAGGTCATCGGCATGTGTCTGTTGGCTCGCCGCTCGCCGCGCGGCTGCGGCGTGGCGTTGTCCGGTCGGGTGAGTCTGGATCTGGTGGCCAAAGCGGTGCGCGCCGGGCTGGAGTTGATCGCCGCCGTCTCGGCACCGACGTCGGCGGCGATTCAACTCGCCGCGAAGCATGGTCTCACGCTGTGCGCCTTCGTGCGTGGTCATCGGGCCACCGTTTACACACACGAGCACCGGATCGTGCGTGGTGACTGAGCCGACATACGGGCTTTGGTGGCTCAAAGTTCATCCGCCAGTTGCAGCAACTTGGTGACAACATCGGTGGTGCTGACCTCAAGACACCGCTCAGGCGGAACCTGCCAGCGTTCGGCTACAACTTTCCGCAACGCAACGCGCACCGTGAAAACGGTCAGTCCGGCACGCCTGGTCAGCTTTTCCAGATGGGCCGCCCAGCCACCACCCGCCAATTCAAGCGGCCCCACTTCGTCCACCACGACCAACCCCGGGTCGGCAGCCGCAGCCTTGGCTAGCGCAACGCGCCCCAGGGCCAGACCGGCTGCCAGAAAACCGAACCGTCCGACTCTTTCATCCCCCCCAACAGCCAACCTGGCCAGTGGAGCTGACTGTCCCGTAGCCAAGTCAACTGCGTCGTAGCCCACGCAGCGCCCGGCCTGAAAGACGGCCGGCGCCAGCACACCCCCGACCGACCAGCCCCTGGACCGGGCTTGGGCAGCCAGCGCTCGGCATGCGCCGGTCTTGCCGCTGTGGCGCGGTCCGCTGAGCAATACCAGGCTCACGGCGCCGCCTCCCTGGTGCGCAGCGCGACAGGCTTCGGCAGCAAGACAACCAGGCTATCCAAAGGGCGTGCGCGTATCACGCGAAGCTCTCAATGCAGCTCGCCGAATTACGTCTCCGAGTTGTTGACTAGGCGAGAACGCTCCACGAGCATTCACAATACGCCACTGGCGCGACCGTAGATGAAAGCGATCAGCGTGCCAACCAGCGCTATGCCGGCCCACAGGTCGCGCCGTCCGGTCGTCAGCGGTCGCAGGTAAGTCCGCTGCCGGTAGCGACCGAAAGCCCGACCTTCCATCGCCCAGGATAACGACTGCGCCGTGCGCAGGGCCGCGACCAGCAGCGGCAGACACCAGCGCCGCAGCAACAACCAGGTCTTGCGTAGTCTACCGGCATCGTACGGTACCCCGCGGGCAAGTTGAGCCCGGTAAATCTGGTCCGCTTCGACGCGGAACAGACTCGTCAGTCGAATCGCGGTCGTCAGGCTGAAGCACCAGCGATACGGCACTCCCAGCCGGGCCAAAGCCTGCCCCAGGTCGGCCGGAGGCGTGGTGGCCACGAACGTCGTGCTGAGCAGGACCACTGCCAGCACCCGACCGGCTACAGCAAGACCGCGAACCAGCCCGCTCCAAGCTGCGGGACGGGCAGTCGGCGTCAGTAGCACGTGCAGGATTATCAACAGACCGGCACACGCCAGCCCAAAGCGCAGCGCCGCCAGCGCACCTGACGGTCGACCTGCATACCGCAGCCACATTCCAGCAGCGGCCGCGACCGTCCAGCAGAATACCGGATTGTCGGTCAAGAACACCGCTACGGTGAGCCACGCCAACCAGGCTACCTTAGTCAGCGGGTGCAAGCGGTGCAGCCACGTATCTTCGCCAATGCACACCAATTCGTCGCCCTAGGTTGCGGTATAAGCGCCCAGCCCCATCTGACGCAATTGTTCGAATGCTAGCGGCACCGGTGCGTCGACGCGGATCCGACCATCGACCAAGAACACCACCCGCGTGCAGACATGCCGCACCACGCGCGCGTCATGAGTCACCAGAAGGCACACGCCGCGCCGACCTTCTTCGCCCGCGGTCACACGCCGCAATACCCCCGCCAGCAACCCGGCGTGGTCGCGATCCTGACCGGCGAACGGCTCGTCCAGCAGCAGCACACGCGGCTGGTGAAGCAAGACCGAAACGAGATTCAGCCGTCGTTTCTGCCCCCAGCTCAACCGGTACGGGTGGTCACATTCGCGCCCCGCCAAGCCCACTTCCACCAGCAGCCGCCGGGCATACGCGTCAACGGTCTGCGGCGCAAGTCGCAGCACGCGGCTTGCGAACCGGATCTCGTCCCAAACAGTGTCCGCCACAAGCTGATGCTCGGCATTCTGGAAAACCAGACCGACAATGTCGGCCAGTCGTGACACCTGGCCGGAAGTCACCTTTCTGCCGCACAGACGTATGCAGCCGCCGGCGGCGGGCAACAAACCCATGAGCGTGTGCAGAAGCGTCGTCTTGCCGCCGCCGTTCGGCCCAAGCAGCGCGACGACCTCTCCGCTGCGGACTACCAAATCGAGATCGCGTAGTACGCGCCGACCAGCGCGCTCGACCGTCAGGTTCGATACCTCGATAAGTGGCTTGCCAGGCAGTGCTTGTGGGCGCGGCCCGTCGGCCGGATCGCCATCGCCGCCGACTGCGTTGGGCGAGCCGCTTGGGACCTCGAGTGACTGCTGGTCACTTACAACGCGGCCCGCTTCCAACTCGATCAGCCGCGGTCGCAGCGGACGCAGCAATGCCAGCTTATGCTCGATGATCACCACCGTCAGACCGGTTCGGGCACACAATCCCGCCAAGGTATGAAACAAAGACTGGGCAGCCTGCGCGTCGAGCCCAGCAGTCGGCTCATCGAGTACCAGCACGCGCGGCGTTCCAGCCAACAGACTGGCAATCGCCACACGCTGCTGCTCACCACCCGAAAGCTGGTCGAGTCGCCGGGTGCCGAGATGCCCGATGCCGAGTTGTGCTGCTGCATCTGCGATCGCGGCCCTGATTTGCAGCGGCGACCAGCAGCGATTCTCCAGACCGAAGGCCAGTTCGTCGGTCACCGTCAGCGTGGCGAATTGCGCTTGCGGGTTCTGCTGTACCAGGCCGATGATTTCGGCCAGCGTATGCAGCGGCGTCGTGGCAACGTCGTGTCCAGCGACGCTGATGCGCCCGCTGTGCTGACCGGCCTGGCGCCCGATCAGCAGCCCGCACATGGCCAGCGCTAGCGTGGACTTGCCCGACCCGCTCGGGCCGGTAATGACCACCAGTTCACCCGGGCGGACTTGCAGATCGATGGTCTGCAAGGCCGGTCCGGGCGCGCCAGCGTAGCGCCAGCAAAAGCGTTCAAACCGGATCATCCCGACGCCGCCGACGGCGCGACCACGCCGGCACGGCGCAGGGTCGTGAGCAGATGCCAGCCAAGCACCCCCGCTAGCAGCACACCGCTGACAAACGCCACAGCAGCCACGACCGCCAACCCGACCAGAGCTGGGCCGTCAGCCGGCAGGCTGAAGACCAGAACGATGATAAGCAGGTTGCTGAGTGTGGCCGTTCCACCGGCCAAACCGAACACAACTATATGCTGCCGCCGCCCAAATAGGCACCAGACCGCGTCCACTGCCAGGCCGGCTGAAGCGCTGTACGCCAGGACCAGCAACCCGTGCGGATTGCCGCAGAAGAGTTCGACCATCCCCTTGAGCAGCCCGGTGAGTGTCGCCACCCCTGGCTTGGGCACCAGACCCACTGCCAGGATCAGCCACAGAACATGGAGCCCGGCCAGCAGTTGCAGGCCGCCGAACATGCCGGTCGACAACGACAGCGTCTTGCCCGCCAAGCTCACCAAGTTGCTGCCCATGCCGCCCAGGCCCGCCAGCGTGCTGATGGTCAGCAGCTCGTGCAGCGTGAAAAACGGGGCGCGCCCAATTGCGGGCATGATTCATCTCTCAGGGTCGGCCAAAGAGCGTTTGAAATCCGTACACATCGCGCAAGTCCACGTCGCCGTCGTAGTCCAAATCCATCGTCAAGCACTGGGCGACCGGCAGACTGGCGGGAGGGATACTCCAGGCTGGCGGGTTGCAACCGCCGACGAGCAGGTCGCACTGCGGGCCGCCGAGGCATTCCTCCAATCGCGGGACATCCTGGAAATCCACGCTCCCGTCGCCGTTGCCATCGCCGCATATCGCCAGGTCGGCTGTTGACTGCGTGACCAGTTGGTAATAGTCCCAGCCCTGCGCAAGGTATGTATATTGCTCCAGTACACCGCCCACGCCGCAGAAATGCTGACCCAGCGTCACAAAGGGATGATAAGGGCCAGGTGTGGCGTTGGCATTCATGTAATCCGTGGCCCAGCACTCTGCACCGGTCGGGTGCTGAAGGCTGTAGTTATCTACAGCCTTGCCCAAGTCCATATCAGTTACCGTGACATCGCGCACGATTATGCGCATCGACTCCAGATATTCGGCCGCGTGGTCGTCAACATACCACCCTGCCCCGTAGATCGGATGCACCTGGTAGCGTGGCGCGCGAATCTCCGCCACGGACACAATGAGCGGCGGCGGCAGCGGGTTGTTGCTACTGACGATGCGGTAGCCGGGGTTATAAGCGGCCTGGCGCTGAAGCACCGTCGTACCGCGGAATTCCTCGACTAGCATATTGCTAAGTTCGATCCAATCACCCAGCTCCGCGTCTTCGAACATCTCGAAAGGATAGATCCAGTCCTTGACTTGAATGCCACCCCAACCCTCAGGCGCGGCCGGATCCTGTATGACCAACCGCGGTCGGTAGCCGGCGAACTTCGCCACCACGATGCCGCCTGTGCAATCCACCACCTGATTGGCATAAGGGCTGGCTCCCTGCGGATCGGTCGTATATTGGATATCGTGTATAGTTAAAGGTTGGGCTGTCATCGTGTTGCAATGCCATAATGTCCATAGAGAGGCTATGAGAATACCGTGTTCGCGGGTAAATAGGAACATGCTCTTACTCTCCACCCTGGTCGCTCAATTGCCCGGGGCAAACGGGTATGGATACCAGTTCTCATCCGTGCGCGGCGGCACCTCCAGGTCACGCGGCCACCATGGTTTCCAGACGCTGGACTGCCAGTCCACATGCCCGTCGCCATAAACGATGTTCCCGCCCAGCCGACTCTTGCCACGCTGATGCCGCGCGGCAAAGGCTTTCGGATAACTGCCGCAGTACTTGCCGGCAGCGCGCAGCACCAAATTTGCATCATAACCCTTGGTCGGATCGAGCAACTGATCGAAGAGCAGCACCACCGCCGCCGGTCGCACAATCCGGTCGGTATCGAGAAACGACGGCATCGGGTAGCCCGCGCCCCCGGGCGGCGGCCAGGCATTGCGGTCCAGCTCCAAACACGAGTTCATCGCGTAACTGAAGTACCCGTCGCGCAGCGGGTAGTAGCTATACGCCCCGCGCCAGGGCAACGGCTCGCCCTGGGGACATTGAAAGAAACTATCCGCCCGCGGCCGCTCGCCACGTGGATGACTGCGCCAGCTCGGCAGACCGAGCAAAGGAGGCAGCACGTCGACCCAGCCGTGCCAGTCGGCCACATCCTCGGGCGTCACGAACGGGTCCGCTAGGTCGCGCGGCCCGCGATCCAGCCCGTCGCAATGCGGCCAGAAGGCCCGGTTTTCCACGGCGTAGCAGGCGAAAGCCAGGCCCCACTGTCGCAGCCGCGCCGCACACGCCGCGGCACCAGCCCGCTGTCGCGCGCTGCCCAAGGCCGGCAGCAGCAACGATGCCAGCACGCCCAGGACCGCGAGACTGACCAGCAGTTCGAGGAGACTGAAGGCCCGCCGGGTGGTGCGCCACCGATGTGCTTGTGCCAGCATATCGCCTGCCCCACAAAAAGGCCCCACAGACTGACATGCCCGGTCGCCGCCGGACTGGGGCCCATCGACCTGCGCAGTTTACCACCAGCACTCCCCCGTCAGCAACGGCCCGGCCGGCACCTTTCCGGTTCGCCGCTCCAGCCGACCGTATTGACGTGCCGCGCCGCCCGGCCGATCCTGTTCCACTGGCCAGGAAAGGTGCGCCATGACACCCCAGCTTGATGGCGGTCGATCATCTGGCTTGCGCGCCGGTGACGCCAACCGGCCTGCCTGGCGGCCCGGACTGCGGCTGTGGATCGAAATTGCGGGTCATGGCAGCCTGGGACCCGGTAAGCTGCGCCTGTTAGAAGCCATCGACCGCACGCATTCGCTCGCCGCAGCCGCCCGCCAACTCAACATGAGCTATCGCCTGGCCTGGGAACACCTGCAAACGCTGGAGAAGCGCCTCGGGCAGGTAATTGTGCGGCGTCAGCGCGGCGGACCTGCCGGCGGAAGCAGCGAGCTGACGCCGGCGGGTCGGCAACTGCTGGAAAACTACCGGCTGTTTGAACAACAGGTACGGGCAGCAGCAGAACACGCCTTCGAGCGGCATTTCGGCCCCCGCCAGCGCAAGCGGGGGCGACCAAAGGGATAGAATCGCCGAGCTCGCGGTAGGCGGCAGGCGGGAGGTTACCATGCCCAGTAGTGCCAAGCTGGGGTTACTCGCAGTCGGGCTTCTGGCGGCATCTCTGACGCTCGCGCAGGTGCCGTTGCCGGGAACTCAGCCGCGCGAGGGCAACCTGAAACTGGAGACCATCAACCTTTGCGCGAGCTGTCATGGGCAAACGGGCAGCGGCCAACGCGACCCCTACCAGTCCTGGCAAAGCGGCCTGATGGCCTTCGCCGCTAAAGACCCGGTCTTCCGCGCTGCCCTGTCGGTCGCCAACCAGGACATCCCCGGTATCGGTGAGTTCTGCCTGCGCTGCCACGCACCCCGCGGCTTCTTGGCCGGCCGCGCCCTGCCGGCCGACGGCTCGGCCCTAGACAGTGACGACCTGATGGGCGTGACGTGTGCCGTCTGTCACCGCCTGGTCGACCCGCGTGCCGCGGAGGCACGTTGGCTGGTCAAAGCCCTGCCCCCCGGTTTGGGCAACGGCATGATGGTGTTGGATCCGGCTTACGTGATGCACGGGCCATATGGCGACGACCCCCGCATACGAATGCGGCCACACGGGGCACGCAAGTCGCTGTTTCTGATCGGGGGCGACGTTTGCGGGACCTGCCACGATGTATCCAACCCGCGCCAGGCTGTTGACCCCGCCACGCAGCCTCCTCACGCCTACGGCCACATCGAGCGCACTTACAGCGAGTGGGCCCTAAGCGAATACGCGACCCGCGGTGCCGCCGGAACATGTCAGAGCTGCCACTATCCAGCGGTCACGGGCGGCGGCTACCCGACACGTTTTCGCGAGAACCCCAAGCGTGAGCATTTCGCCGAGCACGGGCCGGCCGGCGGCTCCACCTGGGTACAGGAGACCATCTGGCGGCTCTGGCCGGCGCAGGACCTCGACCGTCCGGCGCTCCGGCGTGGCCAAGAAAAAGCCCGCGCCATGCTGCGCGCGGCAGCCACACTGGAACTGACCTTCCCGAATTCCGACCAAGTGCGATTGCGCATCACCAACGAGACCGGCCACAAACTCCCGACGGGCTATCCGGAGGGCCGGCGCATGTGGGTCAATGTCCGGTTTTTCGACGCCGAGGGCCGCCTGCTGGACGAGATCGGCCGCTACGGCGAGCAGGAAATGATCGTACGCGGGCGCAAGGTGCAACTGCCCACCTTGCTCGATCCGCAACGTACGCGCGTCTATGAGTGCTTGCCGGCCTTGAGTCCCGAGCAAGCGCGCAAGTTCGGGAAGCAGCCTGGCCCGTCGTTCTTCTTCGTGCTCAACGACCAGATCGCCAAGGATAACCGCATTCCGCCGCGCGGCTTCAACAACTCCGCATTCGCTGAGCACCTTTGCCAACCGGTAGGGGCCAGCTACGCGGACGGGCAACACTGGGACGAGATCGATTGGGCACTCCCGCCTGGCACGGTGCGCGTGTCGGCGCGCCTCATGTATCAGTCCGTCTCGGCGGAATATGTCGTTTTCTTCGCGGAAGAAGATCGCAGCAGTGACTGGGGCGGCAAGTTGTACGACGTTTGGACACAAACCGGCCACTGCCCGCCGGAGATCATCGCCGAGGTGGCGCGCCAGCTCGCGTCGCCGCCGCCCTGAACCGGCCCGCTCCACCCAGCAGGAAGAAATGGTGCGTAACCAGCACAGCTTCGTCGAACACTCCGCAACAAGTCACAGACCAACTCGGCTGTTGGCCGGCGTCTTGGTTGGCGGCGCAAGCACCCGCATAGGGCAACCCAAGGCCATGCTGCGATACGCCGGCCGCACTTTCGCCGAATTGGTGGTGGCGGCCGTGGCCCAGCGAGCGGAACAAGTGGTCCTGCTGGGTTGCGGCACGGTGCCGCACTCGCTGGCCGGTCTGGTACGCTTGCCCGACCCGGACGGAATCGCCGGTCCGTTGGCCGGCTTGCTGGCGGCACTGCGCTGGCAGCCGACCGCCACTTGGCTGATCGTGGCCTGCGACTTGCCGCTGGTGAGTGTCGCAGCGCTGGACTGGCTGCTCACCCAGCGCCGTCCAGAACACTGGGCCGTGCTGCCACGCGCCGCCAGTGGCTACGTGGAGCCGCTGCTGGCCGTGTACGAACCCGCCGCCTTGAAGCTGTTGGAGGAGCTGGCGCGACAGGGGCAGCGATCGCCGTCCTCGCTTGATGGCTGCCCGCATGTTCACACGCCGCCGATTCCTGCCCGGCTGCGGGGCTGTTGGACCAACATCAATACATTGGAGGACCTGCGTCTCCTGGACCAGCCTGCCGATCCCTCTCGACCCGTGCCCGAAACATAGTTCAGTCGCGACATGGCTACGCCGCCCACGCCGTTTGTTCGGGCAAGCCCGAGGCGCGCACTTATGGGAACCGCCGCGAGCCGCTAAGCCCGTGAATCTTCATTCCTCGCCCAACAGCCGCCTTATGGCATCATTCAGCTTGTACAGCGGCTCAGCCACCACGCTGGGGCCGTCCAGGGGGCCATCGACGCGGTACTGGACGAGTTCTTGGCCGGCACTCTCCAACAGGTCGCTGAGCACCGCGACGCGCGGCCAATGCTGCGGGTGGGCAGCCCACAGAATAAGGTGCACAGTGTCATCCGGCATGTCCCAGGTGCCCTCGCCTACCAGGCGCAGGTCGGAAGTGCGGATGTCTACGCGCTCCAGACGAATCAGCCGGCCTTCCCACAGAAAGCGTACCAGGGCCAGGTCAACGTGATCGCTGGTCTGCCCAGGAGCACGTTGCCGGGCTACCGATGACAACACCGGCGTTTGCAGAAACGAAACGCCGCGGATGCGCAGGTTGCCTCCGCCACGGCGCTGCGCGATTTCGTCGCCGCGCCCGCGCAGCCAGATTTCTCCATCGAGTCGGCCGGGCCGCGGTTGCCGCGGGTGGGTCCGCGAAGCAGGCAGGAAGTGGGCCGCTGCCACGTCATGCAGCCTGAGGGACAGCTCGTAGTCAGCCGTTTGCGGATCAATGGCGCAGTAGCCTTGTATCACCCCGTCGCCCAAGCGCCCGTGGACGTTTTCGAGCCGTACCCAGCGCTCGCCGGCCTGGTGCAACAACTCTCCCTCGCAGTGCTCGACCGGGCGCCCGGCCAACGTGCCGCGTCCAACACTGAGATGCAGGTCCAGATCGACAGCTCCGCCCGCTCCCCAACGACAGCTCCCCTCCAGCACTCCTTGGGCGACATGCAAGTCCAGCCCGACGCGCAGGCCGAACTCGCGCAGCAGCGCGCGACCGACGAACTGCCAGGTCTGCTCCTGACGCCCACTGACTTGCACGCTCGGCAGAAGCAGGTCCAGCTCGCCACGTGCGGCCAATTTGTCCAACAGATCTCGCAGCGGTCCAGGAAGCGCTGCCCGGGTCTGGTCATCCAGGTTCAGCCGTTCGGCTCTCACGTCGAAGTCAGCATCCAGGTGGTCGCCCGTCCAGGTGCCAACATGTGCCTGTCGGATGACAACCTGTCCCGCCGCACCGCATCGGGCGGTCGCCTCGATTAGTCGAAAACGCCCCGGCGTCAGATTCAGCTGCGCTTCCACGTCGCGGAACTCGAGCGGCAAGAGCTGCGGCCGCATCAGGCCGGCATGCAACACCAGGTGAGCTTCTCGACCGGTCCCGCCCGTGTCCGCCAGCGGCTGCACGTTGGCCTTGATCTCCCCAGGGCCGCGCAGCGCCAAGCGATCAATCAGCTCCGTCCACTCGGCGGACAGAAACTGCGGGTACAGGTCCTGGATCGCCGGCGTGCTGGCGTATACCCCAAGCTCCAGCGACTGCTGCGCGCCGGAATCAGCCCAGCCACCCGACAGCTCCAACACCGCCGCGCCCTGATGAGCGCGCAAGCTGGTCACTTCCCAACGTCCGTCATGCAGCTTTGCCCAACCGTCGTCCACACTCCAAGCCCGGCCGGGATCGCGGCCAGTGAGCGTAGCATCCTTGATCCGCACCGTGAAAGCCTGGCCGCGCGCCGGATCGGAGTCCGCGCCCCAGATTCGACCCCAGACGTCGGCTTTGCCCGACAAGCACAAATCCAGCGGTTCAGTTGGCGTCGCTGCGGACAAGCACCGTGACAGCGGCAGATCGCTGGCAATGACACGCAGGTCGGCATGCGTCGTACCGCCGGCCAGCCGTACCGTGCCGTCCAAACGCACGCCGGCCGATCCCAGATAGCCATGCAGATTCTGGACCTGTACCGTCCCGCTGCGAACGATCAGCCAACCGTCAGCGCGCTCCAACCGCTGCTCTTCGCCCAATCCCAGGCTGCCGGCAAGCAAGTGGGTGGCTACCTCTACCTGCGTGGGCAACGGACCGGTCCCGGCGTCGCCATCCGCACGCCGCACCTGTGCCACCACGTCGCAAAGCCCCAGCGGCGCTGCCCGCTGCCACAATTGGCGGTAGTCTTCCGGCAGGGCAGCATACAAGTCTCCGTCCAGTGCAACGTTACGCGCCCGGAAGTTCAAGTCGAACCCGGTCCACGAGTCGGTGCTATTGATAACCCCTTCGGCCCACGCCAGCGTCGGACCGTGGCGCCCGCTTATTCCTTCCAGCGCGACCCGCCCCCCCGCCAGACGCACATTCCCACGCACGTCCGCGAACTCGTACGGAAACTCGTAGTAGCGGCACCGGGCCCCGCGCGGCGTGATCTCACCGACTAAGCGCTGCGCCCCGCGGCGCACGGTACCGTCATCGGCGGTCGCTGGCAGTAGATGCAGCCGAATATCCACGGGCCCGCGCGGGTCGTAGTGCTCGAAGACGGCAGCCACCGGCCCACTTAAACGCCGGGCACGTACAAACGCCGGGTAGGTTTGCGCGGTGGGCAGCTCCAGTCCGGTCACCTCCAAGTCGGCTTCCAGAACATCGTCCCACGAGAAGGTCGGCGGCACGGTCTCTGCTGCCGCCGACCCGCGTTCAGGCCATAGACGTTGCCATAGGCCGGGATCAGTGCTCATTTGCAGAGAAACCGGCGCGCCGCGCAGTTTCCCATTCACCGTCACAGACAGCTTGCCTGGTTCCACGCTATTTGGCTGTCGATACGTAACGACGACGCTGGCATCGCTGACACGCACGAACGGTTCCTGCGGAGTCGTTTCGGCATCTTCAATCGGTACGGTGAACCTCGCGCCGCGTAGGAACAGCTCAGCGCTGCTACATGGTAGCCGGAACCGACTGCCGGGCACGTCGCTGCGGTTGTTCGGGGCGTCCCGGATTCCCAAATCGAGGGTAACTCGCTCCACTCGGATTTCGCCCTCAAGCTCCAATGAGCTCAGAGCCGCCCCCACTGAAGGTGGCAAGAAGCGGGCCAACGTGGTCAGGTTCATCCAATCCATGTGGGCGTGCAGTGTCCCCGAGCGTGCCTCCCAGTTCAGCTCCGTCAGGTTCCCACCGGTCGGTGGTCGAGGCATGACGCGCAACCGGTACCCTCCCGACACCGGCTCGCCCACGAGGCTGATCAGCCAGCGTTGCAGCAAGCGCGGTCGACCGCGATCAACCGCGAGCAACTGCACATCGCCGTGCGCCACGCTCAGCCGTGGGAGCCGCCCACTCAGTGTTCGCAGCGTGTCTTCCAGCAGGCGGGCGCCAGCGTTGACCTGCGCTGCACGCTCGTCCGCTCCCCCTGCGCCGCTCTCGTACTCCACCGCCAGGACAACGTGCTGCAAGTCCACTTCCCTCGGCTCCCAACGCCCCAGCAACAGTTCGCCGGGATTGCAGCGGACCGTTGCCGACCCCACGTGCAGAAGCGGCGGCAACCCCGCTGTCCGCGTCACGCACGGCGCCGTTCCACCCAAGCTATGGACCCTCAGGTCACTAATCTGCAATCCCCGCCACGGCACGAAACTGACCGCTCCCACCTCGACACCTGCCACCGGCAACAGAGCCAACGCCTGCACCACGCACGCTTGCAGCCGCGTCGGGCTGGTCAAATGAAGGTATGTCAGCACGCAAGCCGCCGCTAAGGTAACGGCCCCCCAGATGACACGCCGAAGATAACGCCGGTAGCGCCAGGCCATGGACACATTGTCGCGGTTCACGCCACGACCGGAAAGCGCCGCACCGGGCAACGTTCCGGCGACGGGCCGCTGGGCAGCTCTGCGCAGCGGAGAAAGCTCCAAGTCAGGTGGCAGCCCAGGTGCAGGGGAGGCTTCGCGCTCAGCGCTTCGCACACTCCTGGCCAGCCGCCTCAACGCTCTCTGTCATCGAAAGGTGGGCTTGACCTGCGGCCGAAGCCGCTTCGTTCCGCGGTTGAACGACCGCTGCCGCCGGTCGCCGACGCAGCCGGCAACAGCACATGGGCGATCGTTCCCTCGTCCGGTCGGCTCTCCAGCCAGATGCGCCCCCCATGCGACTCGACGATCCGATACGCCCGTGGCAGCCCCAGCCCGCGACCGCGGCCGGCTTGCCGATGCGAGTAAAAAGGATCGAATGCCCGTTGCAACACGTGCGGCGGCATTCCGCAGCCCGTGTCTTCCACACGCACCTCGATCACGCCGTCCGGCAGCGACACCTGACAACGCAGCACGATAGTGCCATTATTGCCCACCACCGCGTCGGCAGAGTTGCGTATCAACTCCAACAGCACCGTCTTGAGCTGCTCCCGATCTGCCATGACGCGCGGCCCACTGACGGTCGGCGACGTCGCTCCTGGCTTGCCGGTCGGCACTTCCAGACGCAGGCGGTTGGCCGGCACCAGCCCTTGCCGCACGCAATCGTCGCGGCACTCGGCAAGAAGCTCTTGCAAGTCGACTTCGGCGAGTTGCGGCGGGCGCGGGCGGGCAAAGTCCATCAGTTCACTGACGATGCCGCTGCACTCGTGGGCTTTCTTGGAAATGGTCTCCAACGCGCGCTGTGCCTCGGGGTCGTCGATCGTGGCCGCCAACATCTGGGCACGCCCGGAAATCACCGTGAGCGGTCCGTTCAATTCGTGACCGGCCCCGGCGGCCATTTCGGCGATCATCGACAGGGTGCGCGACCGCAGCAGTTCCGCCTGCATCCGCTGAAGTCGGCGATTCGTCTCCGCCAAGTCCTCCGATAGACGCTGGGCCGCCGCTTGCGCGTTGGCCCGCCCCAGCGCCAGCCCGACGCTGGTCAGAAACGAACGCAGTTCTTCACTTTCTTCGGCCAGTCGCGCCCGCTCATCAACGTCCGACAGAAAGACCACCCCCCCGATCACACAGCCATCATGAAAGATCGGCAACAGCCAAGCGGCACCCCGCCCCGCCGGCTCGAGCAGAGCCGCCAGCAGCAAGCGCACCGGCCCCGGCGCTGGAATGATGACGCTGTCAGTGCCGCCACGCACACTTTCCACCCAGTTCGCTAGGTCCGCCGGCACGTCCTCCGTCCGTTGACAACGCTCCTGCAACTCGGGAACCACCTGGCAAACGTCCACGACGGCAGCATTGTCACGTAGCCCGAACGCCACCAGGCGCGGGCGCTGCAAGGCAGCGGCAGCCGCCTCCGCAAACGCCGCCACCACCGCCGCCGGGTCCGCCCAGTCGGTCAACCGACGCTCAAAACTGGTGATCGCCTGGAAGTAGCGGGCGCCAGCCGCCAAGCGTCGGTTGGTCGCCAAAAGCTCCGCATTCAGCCGGCCCAGCTCGGCGTTCGCTTGCGTCATGGCCTTGACGTAGACGGCCGCCGGCGTGGCGGAGTCCAGCCCCAACAACGTGGCTTGCTCGGCAACATCCGTAGCGAGTCGCTCGACCACCGATGACAAGTGCTCGGAGGTGAACCCCAGTCGCTCAGCCAGCCGCGGCGACTGCTCATAGAACATATGGTTACCGGAGTAGCCGATACGCTGCTCGCGAGCCAGCGTATCTGCCAACTGAACAACACCAATGAGCTTAGGGCGAGCAACGGTCGTCGGCAGAGCATCGGCCGCCAGATGGTGCAGCCAGATCACATCGCGCAAGTCGCGCGGCAGGCGCCAGCGCTCAGCCAGTCGCCGACCCGCGACCGTGTGGTCGGCACCGAGGATGGCACGCTCGTGGTCGGCAATGTCATCGCGGGCATGATTGGCCTGCGCAGCGATGCGATCGTAAGCCTTTGGAAACACAGCATCGAGCGCCACTTTACCCAAGTCATGCAGCAATCCGGCAACAAACGCGTCTTCCGGGTCGACGGATAATTCCGGCCCCGCCCGAGCCAGCAACTTGGCAGCGCAGGCCACCGCCAAGGCGTGTTTCCAGAACTCCAGCCGGTCGAAGGCTCCGGGTGGGCGTTCCCCCTGCGCCGGTGCAAAGCACTCGAAAACTCCGGTGGCCAACGCAATGCTCCGCACTGTCGTAAACCCCACCAGCGGAACCGCCTTCTCCAACGTAGTCACCGGCCCGCGCACACCGCTGGCCGCTGAACCGGCCACCGACAGCACCTTGGCCGTCAAAGACTGGTCGGCGCGCAACAGTCGAATGACGTCGGCTGCTCCAGCCTCTTCATCCGCCGTCACCTGCAACAACTTGAGAGCCACCGCCGGCAAGGTCGGCAGGCTGTCCAGGTGAGCCAGTACCAGTTCGGGAGTGGCGGCGACTTCAGCCACGATGCGAGCCTCAGCGCTTGGCAACCAGCTCGGTAATGCGGTTTACGAGTTGCTCGATACTGAACGGCTTCTGAATGAAATCGTCCGCCCCATCGGCGAACAAGCGATCCACCTGCTCCCGGTCGATGACCCCGGACACGATGATGATCTTCACATCCTTCAGCGATTCATCCGCCCGTATGCTGCGGCATACGGCGTTGCCGTTGATATCCGGAAGCATGTAATCCAACACAAGCACGTCTGGACGAAACTCGCGTGTCCTCAAGCCGGCGTCGAAACCGGTTGCAGCCGTTTGAACTTCAAATCGACCATCACGCTCCAGCAATTCGACCAACATCTCGACTATCGCCGGATCATCGTCCACCACCAGCACCCTGGTCTTACCCATTTCCAAATGGTCCAGCGGGATATTGTGTTCTTTCATGAACTGGATCAGGGCATCCCGCGGGATACGCCGGAAGCGCGATCCCGGAACTCGGTAACCCCGCAGTCGGCCGCTATCGAAACAGCGAATTACTGTTTGCTGACTCAGGTTACAGATCTCGGCGACCTCGCCGGTGGTGAAGACGCTCTTGAGTGGGAGCGGTCCGTTATGCTCCGACTTCGCCATATCGCACCCCACACATTTTGCCCAGGTTATCCATATTAACAAATATAGCACAGACAGGCGAAACAGGCAAATGTCCGCCAAACACAAACCCCTTATACTGCTCCGCAGCAGACCGCCGTACCGAGGGTTGATCGCGCTCGGTCCGCGCCGCGCGACACACGCCCCGCTGCCAAACTCACCTCCCAAGCCGCTCGTCCGCCGCAAGGGCCTGTGCCGCGAGGTAGACCGTCAGAATCGACACATCCGTCGGGTGAATGCCGCTAACCCGTGCCGCCTGACCAATGCTCTTTGGTTTGACGGCTGACCAGCGTTCGACCGCCTCGCGCCTTAGCTGAGGTATCGTCCCGTAATCGAGGTCGCCCGGTATCGGCCGACCCTCCAGCTCCCGGAAGCGCTCAATCAGGCGGCGTTGACGCTCAATGTAACCGTCATATTTAACAGTCACTAAGGCGCTAGCCCACACGTCCGGTCGGGCCGCGAACGCACGGAGTTCCGCGAACTGCTGAACGAACCGGCTCCCGTCCTCGTCCGGTCGCTTGAGCCATTCTCGCAACGAACGTCCGTCGACGCGTAATTCCTCCAAGCATGTCAACAGCGCGGCGATACTGGCAGTCTTTCTCCGAAACAGTTCCCAACGAGCGTCATCTACCAAACCGACCTCGCGGCCGATCGGCGTCAAACGAACGTCGGCGTTGTCGTAACGCAGGTGCAGGCGATGCTCGGCTCGCGAAGTGAACATGCGGTAGGGCTCGGTTACCCCGCGAGTCACGAGATCATCAATCATGACACCAATGTAGGCCGTATCTCGGCCGATGATTATCGGACTATTACCGGCCACAAACCTGGCGGCGTTAATTCCCGCCACTATGCCCTGGCCGGCCGCCTCTTCGTACCCGCTGGTTCCGTTGATTTGTCCTGCCAGGAACAGCCCGAGGATGTCCTTCGCCATCAGCGAGCTTTCTATCTGCTCCGGAGGAACAAAGTCATATTCGACTGCATAACCCCATTGAATGACCTGAGCTCGGGCAAGGCCAGGCACCATGGCAACCATTTGTCTCTGCACGTCAACCGGCAATGAAGTACTGAGCCCATTGAGGTACACCCGCTCGCTGTCGCGGGCCTCCGGTTCCAAGAACACCTGGTGTGCATCTTTGTCCGGAAAGCGCACCACTTTGGTCTCGATGCTGGGGCAGTAGCGCGGTCCGACCGATTGAATCTGGCCAGTGTAGAGCGGCGCCCGGTGCAAGTTGGCGCGAATCAGCTCGTGAAGTGCCGGATTGGTCTGGGTGAACCAGCAGCAAATCTGCGGCTGGCGTATGCCATCGGTCAGGAACGAGAACGGGGCCGGCAGATCGTCACCCGGTTGCTCGCTGAGCTGACTGAAGTCGATGCTGTCGCGCGCCACGCGCGGCGGCGTGCCGGTCTTCAGGCGGCCAAGCCGCAAACCCAGGCGCTTGAGCGCCGTACTAAGGTTGTCGGCCGCCGGCTCGCCAATGCGCCCACCGACGGTTCGCTGGGAGCCGGTGTGCATCAGTCCGCGGAGAAACGTGCCGGTGGCGAGCACTACCGCAGTCGCACGAAGCAGCCGCCCATCCGACAGTACCACGCCCGTAACCCGGCGCTGCCCGTCAGGAAGATGCGCCGAAGCAATATCCTCGGTGCCGGCTTCGAGAATGGTCAGGTTTGGGCAATTCTCCAAACGGCGGCGCAGCGCGGCAGGGTACAGTCGACTGTCCACTTGGGCACGCGGCGCCCAGACGGCAGGCCCTTTACGGCGATTCAACATGCGAAACTGGATGCCAGTCTCATCGGTAACCTGCCCCATCAGTCCACCGAGCGCGTCGATCTCCCGCACGATCTGCCCCTTGCCAATCCCCCCGACGGCAGGGTTGCAGGACAGACGACCGATCGCGTCACGACTGAATGTGACCAGCGCAGTGCGCGCACCCAGACGGGCGGACGCCCAGGCGGCTTCTGCCCCGGCGTGCCCACCGCCAATAACTACCACCTCGTACTCAGCCGTAGAACGTGACATTGCTCACGGCTATTTTACGACGGAACCGGCATGGGGTCGCACTTGGGGGCGGCTCGCGCCGGGCAGCCGCACCGTGCACCGGCAACGGTCAGACGCTTGACTACATAGTTGCGTGCCCGGATCCGCAGCGTAGTTCGGAGGCTGTGCTCCCGCGTGGCCGCGGCCACACGACAGAACCTGCTGGTCGGGACCAGCTACACCGCCTCGAGCGGCAGAGCCGGACACACGGCAACGCCGTACCAGCAATCGTTTCGGATTGCGTTCGCTCCGAAGCACGGCGGAAGAATGAGCACAACCGGGCAGTACGCCCGCATCGGGGACGAAAAGCCTCTCTCGTGCTACCATCCCAACAGTCGGCCGAGCCGCGCCGTTTCGACAACAATTCGCGGCGGCACGGCGACAGCGTCGTTGTGAGGGCCCGTTCATGGTCAGCGAGGAATCCGGGAACCAGGTCACCGTTGAGCCAGTCACCCACGGCGGCCGATCACACGCTCTGCTCGATGCGATCGTGCGCGCGTTTCTCCACTCGAATCTATCCCTCATCTTGATATTGCTCGCGGTTTTGCTCGGGCTGGCAGCACTGATCATCACGCCGCGCGAGGAGGATCCGCAGATCGTCGTGCCGTTGGCCGACGTGCTGGTCAGCTTCCCTGGTCACTCGGCGGCAGAGGTCGAGCAGCTCGTGGCGACGCCGCTGGAGAAGTTGCTCTATCAGATAGACGGCGTGGAATACGTCTACTCCATGTCGCGAACCGACCAGGCCGTCATCACAGTCCGCTACTACGTCGGTGAAGACCGCGAGCGCAGTCTCGTCAAGCTTTACAAGCGCATTGACGAGCACCTGGACATCGTGCCTCCAGGCGTCACCGGTTGGGTCGTGAAACCGGTCGAGATCGACGACGTGCCGATTGTGACGCTCACGCTGCGCAGCGCGACGGCGGACGAATACACTCTGCGACGCGTGGCGGAAGAGGTGGTAGAACGGCTAGCGGCGGTCAAGAACACTTCGCGAGCCTACATCGTCGGCGGCCGACCCCGCCTGGTGAGCGTGTACCTGGACCCCGACCGGATGCAGGCGTTCAGCGTCTCTCCCCTCGAAGTGCGCCAGGCGCTCCAGGCCACCAACGTGTCCCAAACTGCCGGCGACTACGCCCGTGACGACCAGCTAGTACGAGTCGAAGTCGCCGGCGCGCTGCGCGACGCCGATGAACTACGTGAGCTGGTGGTGGGGGTCTTTGGTGACCGCCCGGTGTATCTGAAGGACGTGGCTGACGTGGTGGATGGCCCTGCCGAAGCCGCTAGCTATGTTCGCCATGGGTGGGGTCCGGCACGTGGTTTCGAGCAGGCCGAGGGATTCACGGGGACACTGGTCGGGTCGCCGACAGCCGCTCCCGGCGGCGTGCCGGCCGACGAGGTGTCGCAGCCGGCGGTGACCATCGCCTTGGCCAAGAAGAAGGGCACCAATGCCGTCTGGGTGGCCCGGGACATACTGAAGGCTACCGCAGAATTGAAGCGGGCGGTGATCCCCGATGACATCGAGGTGGTCATTACGCGCAACGCCGGCTGGACGGCCAACGAGAAGGTCAATGAGCTGGTCGAAGCATTGGCGGTCGCGGTCTTTATCGTGATCGCACTACTGACGCTCGGGCTGGGTTGGCGGGAAGCTCTGATCGTCGCCGTGGCCGTGCCGGTGGTCTTCGGTCTGACGCTGACGGTGAACTGGCTGGGCGGCTACACCATCAATCGCGTGACGCTCTTCGCACTCATCTTGTCGCTGGGGCTGCTGGTTGATGACCCGATCGTGGACGTGGAGAACATCGCCCGACACTTCAGCCTGCGTCGTCGAGCCACGCGGCAGATCGTGCTGGAGGCGGTGTCCGAGATCCGTCCGCCGCTGATTACCGCCACGCTAGCGGTGATCGTGTCGTTTCTACCCATGCTGTTCATCACCGGCATGATGGGCCCGTACATGCGACCGATGGCGCTGAACCTGCCGGTAACCATGATCATGTCGATGCTGGTGGCGTTCACCATAACGCCCTGGCTGAGCTATCACTTGCTGCGCAAGCGCTACACGGCCTGGCCGGCCGCCGACACCGGCGCCGCACTACCCTCGACTGGGGAGGTCCGAACTCTGCCCGCAGAAGATGACCTCGGGGTAGTGCGTGGCACACTTCTGTACCGTGTGTTCGCCCGATTGATGGGCCCGCTGCTGCGTTCGCGTAGGGCAGCTTGGACTTTCCTGGCCGTGATGACTGGGCTGATGGCCTTGGCGCTGCTCTTGGCGGCGACGCGCAGCGTGCCGCTGAAAATGTTGCCCTTCGACAACAAGAATGAACTCCAGCTCGTTCTGGATCTCGACGAGGGCACGACGCTGGAGCGTACTGATGCGGTTGTCCGCGACTTCGAACGTCTGCTGGCAAAGGTACCGGAGGTCACGGACTTCACCAGCTACGTAGGGCTGGCCAGCCCGATGGATTTTAACGGACTGGTCCGTCACTACTACTTGCGTCAGGGCCACCACCGGGCCGATATCCGCGTGAACCTGGTGGCCAAGAAGAGCCGGCGCGAGCAGAGTCATGCCCTGGGCCTGCGACTGCGGAACGAACTGAGCACGTTGGCTGACCGCCACGGCGCCCGACTGAAGATCGTCGAGACGCCGCCGGGGCCGCCCGTCATCGCCACGCTGGTAGCCGAAGTGTACGGGCGTCCGGACCATACCTACGATGATTTGATCGCCGCCGCCACTACCGTTCGCGCTCGCCTGAAGGCCGAGCCGGGCGTCGTGGATGTGGATGACACGATCGAGGCCCGCAGCACCAAACTCGTTTTCACTGTCGATCGTGAGAAAGCCGCCGTCAGCGGCGTCAGCGTGGCGGAGATCACCCAGACGGTACAGACCGCGCTCAGTGGCAGTGTCGCCGGCACACTGCACGTGCCGCAGGAGCGTCTGCCGCTGCGGATCGAGCTGCGACTTCCGCAGCACGTGCGCAGCAGCCCGGCGGACCTGAGCCGTCTGTACGTGAAGGGACGCACAGGGGCGCTGGTGCCCCTGGCTGAACTGGGACACTGGGAGCAGGCCACAATCGATCAGACTATCTATCACAAGAACCTCCAGCGCGTGGTTTATGTCTTCGCGGAGACGGCCGGGCGGCCACCGGCCGATGCCGTCGTCGACCTGCTGGCCGATCAAGCCTGCGACGCCGATGGGCGGACGCACGCCTGGCTCTACGGTGACAGTCTTCCGGCCGAGCGCGCGCCGATCGGCAGCGGGTGGATTGAGCTGGCGGAACCGCGCGCCCTGCCCTGGCGTAACTTCCTGTTCAATGGCGGCGGCATTCGCTGGTTCGTGCCGCACGGAATTCGCGTCGACTTTGCCGGCGAGGGCGAATGGCAGATTACGCTGGACGTTTTCCGCGACCTGGGGCTGGCCTTCGCCGCCGCTCTGGTCGGGATCTACATCCTCCTGGTCGCGCAGATGCGCTCATTCAGCGTTCCCGTGGTGGTGATGCTGGCCATACCGCTGACAGTCATTGGAATCATGCCCGGATTCTGGTTGCTCAACCTGTTTACGGCGCGGACCGTGGGGGGCTATGCCGACCCGGTGTTCTTCACGGCCACCGGCATGATCGGGATGATTGCGTTGGCCGGGATCGTGACCCGCCAAGCTGTTATTATCGTGGACTTCATCCACCTCGCCTTGAAGCAAGGGCACAGCCTTTACGACGCCATATTGGCAAGCTGTGCCGTGCGCATGCGGCCCATATTGCTGACGGTTATGACTTCCATGTTGTCGGCTTTCCCGATAACCATCGACCCGATCTTCTCGGGGCTGGCCTGGGCGCTGATCTTCGGTTTGTTCGCGGCCACGGTGTTCACGCTATTCGTCATTCCGGTCGTTTACTGGCTGCTGTACGCCCGCCGGCGGGAACCTGGCATGCAGGCCACTCAAGTCTGAACGGCGCAAGTGCGGAGGCATCGGGAAGTTGCCGATTTCCACTGCTGTCCGCGGGGTGGCCGTGTCGGCCAGCGTGCGCGCCCAAGTGACGGCGGGCATTATCGGTCGGCGGGCACAGCAACCAACGAACCGCGGGTCGCGCCGCTTCCACTTGAGTAGCTGACGATGCCGCTGGTTATCCGACCTGACGAACTCCAACCGGGCATGCGACTTCACGAGCCGCTGGTCGTGAACGGCCGCGTGATGCTGCAAAGCGGGCGCGAACTGACCGAGGCCGAGATCGCCGCCCTGCGTCGGCGTTATCCGACGGTGGGCTTGCGCATCGCCGACCCCGTCCTAGACAGTGTGATCGAGTTCGAGGATGACGCCCGTGAACGGCAGGTCGCGCAGGTCGCTCAGCAGCGTGTCTCGGAATGCATGTCCGAAGTTCACGAACGTTTCTCCAACCGGGCCGCACTGACGCGTGTGGATTTCAACATCGTGCAGTCCACCGTTCGTGAGCTGATGGAGTACCTGCGCTCCAACCCGGCCTCGGCCGCCTTGGTGGCCAGTTGCATGGATGCCAGTTCGTACTTGGGCACGCATGCCGGCAACGTGTTCTATCTGAGCATGCTGCTCGGGTCGGCGGCCCTGGATTACGTCGCCAGCGAGCGGCGTCGCCAACTGCGCGCCAAGCCGACGCGACCGGCCTTCGCGACCGATCTCACCTCCCTGGGTCTGGGCGCCATGGTGATGGACCTGGGCATGCTGCCGATCCAGCATGTAGTGCGGACCAATCGTCCGCTCTCCGCCAGCGAGCGCGAAGCGATCCGTCAACATCCCAACACCGGGTATGAAATGTTGCCGGAGACCTTTTCACCGGTCGCTCGGGTTGTAGTCAAGACGCACCACGAGAACATGGCGGGAACCGGCTATCCGCAGCGGCTGCCCGGCGAGCGGCTGCACGTCTTCGCACGCATCGTGCGCATCGCCGACGCCTTTGACGCCGCCACGAGTGTACGCGTGCACCGCGGCGCCAAGTCGCCGGCGCGCGTCTTGTGGGAGATGGCCCTCGGGCCGTATCAGCGTTACTACGACCCCAAGCTGATGGCCGTGTTTGCCACTCTGATCCAGCCCTTCCCGATCGGTTCGAAGTTGCGACTGACGGATGGTCGCTATGCGGCAGTCGTCAAGTACAACCGTCGCGACCCGTTTGACCCGCTGGTAATCATCGCCTTTGATGCCCGCAACCGGCTGTTGCCCCGTCTTCAACTCGAGGGTCCGTTGCGCCTCAGCACACGCCCGGACCTGCGTATCGCCTCGCTACACGGGGAGGACTTATCGTTCTTGTACCGTCGGCGCTCAACCTGGCAGAGCACGCCCTCGCACACTTTCGGCAATCCGCTCGAAGCCGCCTACCCATGAGTGCCGCCGGTGGCAGTTCACACCCGCCAGCCCTACCAGTAGTGCCAGCGGGCCGGCGGCGCGGTATTCTTTCCACTTAGCAGCAAGACCGTTGGCGGAGGGCGCCGCCGCGCGACCGCGGTCGGTGCGGGCAGGGAGCGGTCGCATTCGCCCGGGAGTCAGGAGTGATGACCCAGACTGCTTCGACGGCCCAGTCGTTGACGACGCTAGGCTCCAATCTGGAACCGCTGTTCGCGCCGCGTTCGATCGCCGTGGTGGGCGCGTCGCGCACGGCCGGATCGGTCGGCAACGCGATCATGCTGAACCTGGTGCACGGGGGCTTCACCGGCGTGATCTATCCCGTGAATCCGAAGGCCAAGAGCATACTCGGCAACCGTTGTGTGCCCAACGTATCAGCCATCGACGATCAAGTCGATCTGGCAGTGCTGGTCATACCGGCGCCGCTCGTGCATGACGTGGTGGCCGAATGTGCCGAGAGGGGCACGCGGCATTTTGTGGTCATCTCGGCGGGGTTCAAAGAGGTGGGTGGCGAGGGCGTGCGACGCGAACAGGAACTCAAGGCGCTGGCGACGGCCCGGCAGCTCACTATCGTCGGGCCGAACTGCCTGGGAATCATCAACACCGCGCCAACGGTCTCGATGAATGCCACGTTCTCGCGCGGCATGCCGAACGCGGGTCCATTCGGATTGATCTCGCAGAGCGGCGCGCTGTGCACGGCCCTGCTGGACTACGCCAAAGGCGTCGGCATCGGGTTCTCGCGATTTGTCAGTTTCGGCAACAAGGTCGCCATCAGCGAGAACGAGCTGCTGCTGGCGCTGGCGGCCGACCCGCTGACCAAAGCGATCCTGATGTACGTTGAGGAGCTATCGCACGGGCAGGCCTTCATCGAGACTTGCCAGCGCATCACCCACGGCAGCAACCCCAAGCCGATCATCGCCATCAAGACCGGGCGAACGCGCGAAGGGGCGGCGGCCGCTGCCTCGCACACTGGTTCGCTGGCCGGCTCGGATGAAATCTACGACGCCGTCCTCGGACAGGCCGGCGTCATGCGCGTGGATTCGGTCAAGGAGCTGTTCGATTGCGCCGAGGTGTTCGTGGATCGCACACTGCCGGCCGGTCGGCGCACGGCCGTGGTCACCAACGCCGGCGGTCCGGGCATCATGGCCACCGATGCCTGCATCCGCAACGGCATGACGCTGGCTCGATTTCAAGAATACACGCTGAAGTCGCTGCGCTATCAACTCCCGCCCACCGCCAGCCTGAAGAACCCGGTGGACGTGATCGGGGATGCCAAGCACGACCGTTACCGCGCCGCCTTGGATGCCGTCTCCGCCGACGAGGGCGTCGATCAGCTCCTGGTCATCGTCACCCCCCAAACCATGACGGACGTGAAGGAGATCGCCGAGGTGATCGGCGAAACCAAGAGTTTTTGCGGCAAGCCCGTGGTGGGCTGCCTGATGGGCCTGGTGGACGTCTCGCCGGGAGTCCAGATACTGCGCCGCTACGGCGTACCGACCTTCGCCTTTCCGGAAGACGCCATGCACGCCATGGCGGCCAAATGCCGCTTTGCCGAGTGGACGCGCCAGCCGATCCTGCCCCATCGGCAATTCGAGGTGAACCGCGAGGCAGTCACGACCATCCTGGACGAAGAGTTGGCCGCCGGACGACGGCAACTGGTCGAGCTGAGAGCCCTGGAAGTGTTCCGACATTACGGCTTACCGATCGTGCCGTACGAGTTGGCACGCACGGCGGAAGAAGCGGCCGCTGCCGCCGAGCGCCTGGGCTTCCCGGTGGTGCTGAAGATTTCCGGGCCGACGATCTTGCACAAGACCGACGTGGGCGGGGTGCGATTGAACTTGACGGACAAGGCCACGGTTCAGCAGGCGTTTGCCGAGATGGTGGCAGCCGTGCGGGCCAAGCTGGGGGCCGACACGGAGATCTGGGGCGTGCTGGTGCAGAAGATGCTGCCGAAAGGCAAGGAGATCATTCTGGGCATGTCGCGCGACCCGCGCATGGGCCCGCTGCTTATGTTCGGTCTGGGCGGCATTTATACCGAGGCGCTCAAGGACGTCTCCTTCCGCTTGGCGCCGCTGCGCGAGAACGTGGCCCTGGAGATGATCATGGATATCCGGGCCCACAAACTGCTGCGCGGTTTTCGTGGCGAGCCGCCGGCCGATGTCGCGGCTATCGCTGAATGCCTGCTGCGTTTGTCGCAACTCGTCACTGAGCACGAGCGCATCAAGGAACTGGATATCAACCCGCTGATCGTCTATGCGGTCAAACAGGGTGCGGTCGTAGCCGACGCGCGGGTGATCTTGGAGGACAGCACCTGACTGGCACCCGACAGATCAAGCTACTGCGGTCCGTCCCAGCGGGTTTTGAGCACCGCGCGGTGCGCAGCCAGGTTTGGTGGAACCTGCCGCAGATCGGCGGGGCCGCGTATGGAAGGCAACGGGAGTAGCACGACATGTCCGACAAATGGCGTGAACTTTGCCCCGAAAAGATCATCTCTGCCGCCGAGGCGGTACGCAAGATCCGTCCCGGCGACCGTGTGTTCGTGGGTTCGGCCTGCGGTGAGCCACAGGAGTTGGTGCGGGCCATGGCCGAGTACGGCGACCATCTGGCGGATACCGAAGTGGTGCACGTGCTGACGTTGGGGGTGGCACCGTACGCCCAGCCGCGCTATGCCCAGAACTTCCGACCGAACGCCTTTTTCATCGGCAGTAGCGTGCGCGATGCCGTCAACGAGGCCCGGGCCGATTACACGCCGATCTTTCTCTCGCAGGTCCCGGGGCTGTTCAAGTCGCGCCGCGTGGTTATCGACGTAGCCCTGATCATGGTCAGCCCGCCGGACAACTACGGTAATTGCAGCCTGGGCGTGTCGGTGGACATTACCAAGGCGGCAGCCGAGTCGGCCAAGCTGGTGATCGCCCAGGTGAACCGGTACATGCCGCGGGCCCACGGGGACTGCTTCCTGAACGTGCGTCAGATTCACTATCTGGTCGAGCACGATGAGCCGCTGCTGGAATGGCCGACGGTGGAGGAGCCGGATGAGGTGACCCAGCGCATGGCAGCCAACCTGGCGCGACTGATCCCCGACGGTGCCACGCTGCAACTGGGCATCGGTCGCATACCGGACGCCGTGCTCTCGATGCTCACCGACAAGAACGATCTGGGTATCCACACCGAGATGTTTTCCGACGGAGTACTGAAGCTGGCCAGGCTGGGGGTGATCACCGGGCGCTACAAGACCGTCAACCCGGGCAAGATCGTCGGCAGCTTCGCCGCCGGCAGTCGCGAGCTTTTCGAGTTCATGCACGATAATCCGGCGATCGACATGCACCCATCGGATTACACCAACGACCTGCGGGTGATCAGCGCCCATGACAACATGGTGGCCATCAATGCCGCTCTGGAGGTCGATCTGACCGGCCAAGTGGTGGCTGATTCGCTGGGCCAATTGCTCTACAGCGGCATCGGCGGACACGCCGACTTCATCCGCGGCGCGGCCTTGGCCAAGAACGGTAAACCGATCATTGCCGTCCCCAGCACGGCGGTGACGCCCCAGGGTGTCAAGTCGCGCATTGTGGCCACGCTCCAGGAAGGCGCTGGCGTGATCACAACGCGCGGCGACACGCACTATATCGTCACCGAGTATGGTGTCGCGTATCTGCACGGCAAGACGCTGCGCGAGCGGGCCATGTCACTGATCAGCATAGCGCATCCTGACTTCCGAGCCGAGCTGCTGCACGCGGCCAAGAGGCGACGCATCGTGTACCCCAACCAGATCATGCCGCCCGCCCAGGCCCCCTACCCTGCCCAGTACGAGCAGAACATCACCCTGCGCGACGGCAGCACCGTCTTCGTCCGACCCATCCGCCCGGACGACGAACCCCTGATGCGCGAGATGTTCTACGATTTCAGCGAACAAACCAAATACCTGCGCTATCACGCCGCCGTGAAAACCATGCCGCACAACAAACTCCAGGTCTTCTGCACAGTGGACTACGAGACGGAAATGGCCCTGATAGCCCTCTCGGGCAAACCCGGCACGGAGCAGGTCGTAGCCGTCGGGCGTTACACGGCCGACGCCGAGCGGCAGTCGGCCGAAGTAGCCTTCGCCGTCAGCGATGCCTGGCAGCGCAAGGGACTGGGAACCTACCTCTTCAACCGGCTGGTGGAAATCGGCGTGGAAAAAGGCATTCGCACGTTCCAGGCCTACGTCCTGGTCGAGAACAGCGGCATGCTCAAGATCTTCCACCGCTCCGGACTGGTGGTCGAAAGCGTCAATGAAGGGGATGTGGTGCGCGTGACCATGAAACTGCCGGCCGCCGGGGCGACTGAGCGCCGGCGTTCGCCGGCTGCGGCCAACTGATGAACGCCCTCGACTTCAGCCGCGAGCACACCGACCCGCAGGCCGGCGACTGCCCACCCTTGATGCTCGATCGACAGCGCGTCGTGCGGGCGGCCGCCTTCCGGCGCCTCCAGCACAAGACGCAGGTTTTTCTGGCCGCGACCGACGATCATTTCCGGACGCGCCTGACGCACACCCTGGAGGTCGCCGACCTGGCGCGCCGCCTGGCTTGGAAACTGCGGCTGAATGCGGACCTGGCGGAAGTCGTAGCCCTGGCGCACGATCTCGGCCACCCGCCCTTCGGACATGCCGGCGAGCGAGCGCTGGCCCGCTGTCTGGAAGGGCATGGAGGGTTCGAGCACAATCGCCAGACGCTGCGCGTCGTCGAACTGCTGGAGCACCCCTATCCGGATTTCAGGGGGCTGAACCTGACACGTGTCGTGCGCGAATGTCTGGCCAAACACACCACACCTTTCGATCGCCCCGGCCAGCATCCCCTGCAAGACGGGCGCCCGGCGCCAGCCGAAGGCCGCGTGGTAGATCTGGCCGACCGGCTGACTTACCTGCTGCACGATGTGCAGGACGGACTGTACGCCGGACTGCTCACGCCGACTCTGCTGGCCCGAAGCGCATTGTGGCGTTGGGCTTACCTGGGTTCGGACAGTGCGCCCAGAGACCGCACTGTTGGTCCCTCACCACCGGCGCTGGCACAAACGCATCGTGACGACCGTCAATCGCCCGCTGGTGCTCCGCTGGTGTGGCGGGGTTATCTCCGTCCGACGATCGACCGCATCCAGCAGCTCGTGCTGACGGACGTGACGTTGGCACCGTCCGGCAGCTCCAACGCAGCACCCCAGCTCTCGGCTGACCTGGGCCGACAGCTCGACGAGTTGGAGCGAATTCTCCAGGAGCACGTCTACCGCAGCCCGGCCCTCAGAGCGGCAGATGAGCAGGCTGAGAACATCTTGACCGCCGTCTTCAACGCTTATGTCGCCAGTCCCGAGCGGTTGCCGCCGCGCTTTCAAAAACGCATAGCCGAACACGGGTTGCGCCAGACCGTAACGGACTACGTGGCGGGCATGACAGATCGCTACTGCCGCAAGATGCACGAGGCTAGCGTCGCCGGCGTTCAGGCGGCGACGGGCAGCCTGTTGACAGCCGGCCCCCGAGAACTGACAACTGGCGACTGACAACGGCTTGCAGAACGGAGTCTCAGACGTGGCCAAAACGGCACCTTCCTCGAAAAAGGCCGCGCGACCTGCCCCCTGCCGCGACCGGGCCGCTGCCGGGCAGCGCATCAGCGAACTGGCTCGTCGAGTGGTTCAACGTATTCAGCAGCGCGAGGACCCCTTCGTCGACGTGCCGGCGCGCACGCTCTCCAACGTGCGCTTCAACGAGCAGAAGGGTATCATCGAGCTGCTGGATGGTACCCAGCGGCGTTACTTCTTCAGCCTGCTCGGTCGCCGCAAAGGCGAGGGCAGCCAGGCCAAGAAGTTTATGCAGACGCTCCGGGTGGCGGAGGTGTGCAAGCGCCTGATCGACGCCAACGACACCACCAGCATCCGTGATCTGTTCTACAACCTGAAGGTGCCCATCCGCGACCTGGCCGGCAAGCCGACCAAGGAACTGATCTTCTACGAACAGAGCGAAAGCGACCCGATCATCGAGGACATCGAAGTCACCGTGGGGGCCCTGCGCGAGGAACTGGGCGTGCATGCCGAACCCAAGGGCGCCATGGTCGGCCCGATGACCATCATCGACGACGGTGACACGATCGACTTGACCGCGCTCGGCTCGGGCGGCTGGCAGATCCCCAGCATCGTCGAACCGGACGTGATTCACTTCAAGAAAAATGCCGCCCGCTTCGTCCTGCTGATCGAAAAAGGCGCCGTCTGGCAACGCTTCAACAAAGACCGCTTCTGGGAGACCCAGCACTGCATGATCGTCCATGGCGGCGGTCAGCCACCGCGCGGCGTGCGGCGACTGTGCTACCGCATGCACCAGGAGCTCAAGCTGCCGGTGTACGTGCTGGTCGATAACGACCCGTGGGGCTACTACATTTACAGCGTTGTCAAGCAGGGGTCGATCAATCTGGCCTTCGAGAGTCAGCGGATGGCCATACCGGCAGCGCGGTTCATCGGCATGAGCAGCTTCGACGCGACGGAGTTTGACATTCCCCCCCACGTCCCCATGCCACTGACGGAGGAGGACCGTCGCCGGGCAAAGGAAATCCTGGCCTATCCGTGGTTCGCCAAGCGCACCTGGCAGAAGGAGATCCGCCATATGCTTTCGTTGGGGGTCAAGCTCGAGCTGGAAGCGCTGTCCAACAAGCACTTCAGCTTCATTACGGAAGAATACCTGCCGCGGAAGCTCCGGGAGAAGCGCTGGTTAGATTGAGTCGGCGAGACATTGATCCGCCAGGCGCGCCAATTGCAAGCGGGCTGCGTCCGTTGGTCGCCACAGCGCTTACTGGCATCCCGGATGGCAACGGCATATGCTGCTGTCAGCGGACGCGCGCAGGTCCGTTCTGTTTTCTATTGTGGACCGCGCCGGCGGGCGCGGGTCGCCGGCCCTGCTGGCCGTCTGCCGGTCACAACCTCATGGGGTAAGCGATGGTCCGGTCTGATTCAGGAAACATGGAACACGGGCAGGCACCTGTAACCGCAGAGATCGGCTTCAATACACGACTTGTGCATCCCAAGGCGGCTGCCGACCCATACGGGGCCGTCAACGTCCCGATCTATCAGTCGTCGACCTTCGCCTTCCGCGACGCAGCCCATGGCGCCGCGCTCTTCGCCGGCCGCGAGGATGGCTACATCTACACACGCATCGGCAACCCCACCATCCGTGCCCTCGAAAACACACTGGCGGAACTGGAACGTGGCTGCACCGGGATCGCCACCAGCAGCGGCCTGGGCGCAGTCGCCGCCGTCTACATGGCGCTGCTGGAGGCCGGCACGCACCTGGTCAGCACGGCATCGGTATACGGACCGTCGCGCGGACTGGTGGAACAACACCTGGCACGCTTCGGCGTGCAGTCATCCTTTGTTGACACTTCCGACTTGGAGCGCGTACGCCGGGCCATTCGTCCCAACACGCGCCTGATATATGTTGAGACTCCCTCCAACCCGGCGATGCAGGTAACCGACTTGCGAGCTGTCGCCGAACTCGCTCACCAGTGCAAATGCCTGCTCGTCGTTGATAACACGTTCGCCAGCCCCTATTTGCAGCGGCCGATCGAGCTGGGAGCCGATGTGGTCCTGCACTCGGTCACCAAGTTCATCAACGGGCATGCGGACGTCGTGGGCGGCGTGATCGTCACCCGCACAGAAGAACTGAACCGACGTATCCGCCCGCTCATGATCAACCTCGGCTGCAACATGGACCCTCACCAGGCGTTTCTGGTACTGCGCGGCCTTAAAACTCTCGGGTTGCGGATCGAACGTGCTCAAGCCAGCGCCATGCAGATCGCTCGCTGGCTGGAACAGCACCCCAAAGTCGCCTGGGTACGCTACATCGGGCTGCCATCGCACCCGCAGCACGACCTGGTACGCCGGCAAATGCGCGGCTTCGGTTCGATGATCAGTTTCGAGCTGAAGGGCGGCCTGGAAGCGGGCATCCGGCTCATGAACAGCGTTCGTTTGGCTACCCTGGCTGTATCGCTGGGCGGCGTGGAAACGCTGATTGAACACCCGGCGTCCATGACGCACGCCGGTCTTAGTCACGAGGATCGCTTGGCGGCCGGCATAACCGACGGCCTGGTGCGCTACTCGGTGGGTATCGAAGACCCAGAAGACCTGCTGGCCGATCTGGAACAAGCGCTGCGCACGGTGTGAGTCAATGGGCTTTTCCTAAGGCTACCGAAAACGGGAATGCCAAACAAAGTGTGCAGCAGGCGTATCGGACACCCGCGCAACCCCCGCGATCTGATCCGCGTCAATCTCGTTCTGTGCAACCAGGGAGACACAGCTATGACAAGAAGCCGGTCGGTTCTTCGGGCTATGATATCGGTCCTGTCCATTACGCTGACAGCCTGTCAGAGCGGCGGCCCCTACGGACAAGGACCAGTCAAACGCGACGGCGTGTTCATCCACGTCCGCTCGGGACCCGATGACCCCCACGCCGTCCTGATGGCTCTGCGCATGGCCACCTTGATGGCCAATGAGCGTGACGTGCTGGTCTATTTTGACCTGCGCGGAGTGCAGGTGGTGCTCAATGACTCACCAGACATCACTTTTCCGCCCTTCGATTCCTCCAAAGCCCAGCTCAAGGTTCTACGAGACCGCGGCGTCCCGCTGTATGCCTGCCCGGGCTGCCTGAAGGTCGCCGGCAAGAAGCCGGAAGACCTCATGCCCGGCGTGAAGATGGCGGAAAAGGATGGCTTCTTCAATTTCACCAAGGGGCGAATACTGACCTTGGACTACTAACCGCTAGCTCTGGCCACCGGCGCTTTGGCAGCCCCGCGCTGGGCGGCGATCGACATGGCTGCTGGCCGGCGCGGGAGCATTGCCGCCCGCAGAGCGCAGAACCCACTGCCCCCGTGCAGACAGCGCGCCACGGTGTTTACCGCGGGCTGATGCGGGCTATGTCGGGGGAACGTCTAACCACGGTCCGACCCCAGCCGCCGATACGATCACTTCGTGCAACTCTTTCGGCACGCTGTGCAGCTTGACGCACATCCAGTCGGCGGCAGCCTGCGGAATCACCCCCATGATCTCCCCCAGATAACGCTTGTAGCGGTTATTCGGCCACACCAAGTGCAGTTCCAGGCAAACCGCGTCCCCCGGGGGCGTGGTGGCCGGTATCAGCAGCCCGCCGTGCCCGATTTTCAGTGTGTCGCCTGGGCGGAATATCTCCTTCGGCGATACGTCCAGTGTGCGGTACTTCAGCCGCATGCTCGATGGCAACAGGCAGAACTTGCTGCGCAGCAACAGGCGGGCGCGCGCCGCGGCCTCCGTGGCTCCCGGCAAGGCCGGATGCGTACGGAACTGAAGCACGTACAGCGAAATCTGGATACTGTCCCCGTGCTTGAGAATGTGGCTCTCGATCCGCTTATTGTTGACCGTAGTGCCGAAGTTCGAGTTGGCGTCTTCCAGAACGTACTCGCCGTTGTCCAACGTGATGGTGGCGTGGACGCGCGACACGGTGTGATGCGGCAAGTAGATGTCGGCGTGCGCCGAGCGGCCGATGGTCACGCTTCCATACGGGAGGTAGTACTCGAAAACGCCGGTGTCCGGACCGAATACTTGCAGGTAGGGGCGATGAGCAAGTTGGCGACCGGCCTCGGGTGCTGCTTCCAACTCTCCCTCGTCGGTCGGACCATGCGCCATTCGCTGGTCGAGTGTGCGGTTCTCGTCGCTCATGCCGGCTCCCTGCTTTGGGCGTTCGCGCAGCGTCGGGCCGGTCTGGCCACGAGGTTGTTTCACGCACCGGCCCCTACCGGACGATAAGTCGGTTGTGGTCGGTGGTTAGATCGGCCAGCTTCGCGGAGCGCTGTAGTTCGAGGTCGCCACCGGCAACCGCCCGCGCGTTTCCGGCCCGAAAATGACGTCCGACGAACGCCTGACTCCTCCGCCGTTGCCCGATCTGCGGGAGCTGAAGTCCCACCCGCGATCGCTATCGGATCCCCAGCGCCAAGGGTGTTCCGGTAAAGGGCACCTCCCTGCCGGGGAAGTACCGGTGGAAACCCGGTTCCTGGCCGACAGCGACGTCGACGCCACCCTGCCTCCACCAGACAGCCCCGACGGCGATGCCACCTTGGTGACCGAAGTTTGGGGCAGTGATTTTGAGGGGCTGACGCCGCAAGCCACGCTAAAAGGGCCCGATAAGCTGCGTTCGAAAGTGCCTGCGCGCCAGGGCCTGCGCCAGCAAGAACCACCAAAGGAGGACCTGACTGGGTACGAATTGCTGCGCGTGCTGGGCGAGGGGGGCGTCGGTGTCGTCTATCAGGCAATTCAGAAGTCGGTGGACCGTGAGATCGCGGTCAAGATGATCAAACCGGACATCGCCGGCAACGTCCGCGAGCGCAGCAAGTTCTTGTCCGAAGCGCTTGTGACGGCGGCCCTGGACCACCCGAACATCGTGCCCATCCACGACCTGGGAACGACCAGCAGCGGGCAGCCGTTCTACGTCATGAAGCTGGTCCGCGGCACGCCCTGGGGAAAGGTCTTAGCCAGTAAGAGCTTGGAAGAAAACCTGCGCATTTTGTTGGCTGTCTGCGACGCCGTCAGCTTCGCTCACTCCAAGGGCGTCATTCACCGCGACCTCAAACCCGACAATGTGATGTTGGGCGAGTTCGGCGAAGTGCAGCTCATGGACTGGGGGCTGGGGGCTGCCGTCAACCCCAACAGCAAGCTGGCATCACTCAGTCGCGCTCAAGCCGCCGGTGGCACACCGGCTTACATGGCACCCGAGATGGTCACCGGTCTGGACGGCCCCATCGGCATCCACAGCGACGTTTACCTGCTGGGGGCCATTCTCTACGAGATCGTCACCGGCCACCCACCGCACGACGGTCAGCGCGTTCTCGACTGCCTCGAAAACGCTCGCCGGAATGTCATTCGTCCCACCGACCGAAGCGGCGTGCTGGTGGACATCGCTCTCAAAGCGATGCGTACCGACCCGGCCGAGCGTTATCCTTCGGCGCAGGCATTTAAGCAGGCCCTGCTCGAATATCAGGCGCACGCCGAGAGCATCAACCTGTGTCAGCGTGCGCATGAGGAACTGGCCGCGGCGGAGCGAAGTGGGGAGTACGAAGGATTCGCCCATGCGCTATTCGGTTTCGGCGAAGCTCTGAAACGCTGGCCGGAGAACGTGGAGGCCCACGCCGGGCTGGTTAAAGCCCGTTTGGTCTACGCGCGCCAAGCGCTGGCCAACGGCGACCTGGACTTGGCCGCGTCGATGCTGGATCCGGATCATCCCGATCACGCCGACCTGGCCCAGGAAGTACGGCTGGCGCAGAAGCGCCGCGCGTCGGCGCAGCGGCGGTTGCGCATCTTTCGCACGAGCGTCATCACGCTGACCGCCGCCGTCATCGTCATTTTGGCCGTGGCGGCCCTGTGGATCTCAGCGGCCCGCGAGCAGGAAATGGCCGCCAAGGAAGCGGCCATCGCGGCCGGACAGGCTGAGGCGCGGCAGCGCCGCGTAGCTGAAGAGGCTATGTTGTTGGCCAAAGAACAAGAGGCCCGGGCGGTCAAAGCCTTGGCCGAGTTGGAAAAGGCTGTGCAGGCCGTCATGGCGGCCCGCGATCAAGAAGAGCGCGCCCGGGCCGAAGCGCGCGCCGCCGAGCTGGTTGCCAAGGAGACCCGCGACGAGTTGGCCAGAACCGGGATGTTGATGGACAACTCCTGGTGGACGTTCGACCCCGAGAACGCCAGACGCAGGCAGCAGGCCACCGCTGCCGAGATCGGTCTGCCGGTCGAACTCACCATCTGGCTACCGGGCGACGTTCCGCTGGAAATGGTGCTGGTGCCGCCGGGCGAGTTCGTCATGGGCAGCCCGCCGCGCGAGATCAAACGCGCCGCCGACGAATATCTGCACCGCGTGCGGATCAACCGACCCTACTACCTCGGCCGGTTCGAGCTGACCGAAGCCCAGTGGGCGGCGGTAACCGGCCAGTCGCCGGCCGCGGCCACCAGCCGACCGGCCGACGACCGGCTGCCGGTCACGCGGTTGACGCCGGAGCAGATCGCGACCCAGTTGTTGCCGGCCTTGCAGTCTTTCGCCCCAGCGGGCTGGGAGTTCCGCCTCCCCAGCGAGGCCCAGTGGGAATACGCCTGCCGTGCCGGAACAGCCACTGCCTACTACAGCGGCGACGACAGTGCCGCACTGGAAGCCGTCGGCTGGTTCCTGTTCAACAGCGATCGCAAGGTGCAACCGGTCGGGCGCAAACAACCAAACGCTTTCGGGTTATACGACATGCACGGCAACGTCGGCGAGATCTGCGCCGATGAGTACTCGCCGTCATTCTACCTGGAGGCCCCGGTAGACGACCCGCTGTCCATCGGGCCCGGAGATCGCAGTGTGGTTCGCGGCGGCAGCGTCTTCAACACCCCAGAGCACTGTCGAACCGCCTACCGCAGTTTCGTCTTCGCGCGCAACCAGTACGAGTTCCTGGGCCTGCGCCTCGCGCTCGTGCCGGCCGACCAACCCAAACCCAACAGCGCGCCCGCCGGCGCGAACTGAGGCACTGCCCAGATGACCGGACTCATCGCTGCATACTCGCCGAGCCGACCGATCCCGCGCGCCTGGACAACTCGCCCAGCCAAACCGCCCGCCTACCTCAGCGCCGACCGGCAAACGGGGCTCGGCGTTGCGGACAATCCGGATGCGCGCACCTTTCGCAAGGATAGCGGTCGGCCTGCACGCGCTGCGGCGAACCAATACCGATCAACCCCGAAATAGACTTGATCGGCACCATCAAACAACTGGGCGTCAACCACACGTTGACCAGCCGGGCGGGCAGCACGTCGAACAGAGGCACCTGCTGGCGAACGTCCAATCCGCAGTATCCGGGGCTGTAGCGCGGCGTTACCTCCCAGCCGCGCCCCTGTGCCCAGCGCCGAACCTCCTGCCAAAGTCGTTCGGCTGTCGCCTCGGCAGCCTCCGACGCGATCGCATCGACGATCGTCCCCGGCAGCACCCGACCATTGCGCAGCCAGCGGCGCGCCAGCCGCTCCGCCGCCGAGCCAATCGTAACGACAAATGTGGCCAGCAGGTCGGCCCCACTGAGAAAGGTTCCTGCCGGCCCCCTGAAGATCGCCCCGCCTGCCAAGCGAATCTGCTCGGGCCCGCTGGCCGCGATAGCTTCCACCTGGAACACACCGCGCGGCCGCAGCAATCGCGGCACGGTCTCCAGCAGCTCGTCCAACATGCGCAGTCCACGCTGGTGGGCCGCGCGCTCGGGCTGCAAATGCACCAGCCGGCAGATGGCCTGCCGATCGGGCCGCACTTCCGCAAAGCGAAGCACTTGCGGACCTAGGAGCGGTCCGCGCCCGGCGTCAGTATATGGGACCTGCGAACGCATGCGGTGGTAGCGACGTTTGACAGCCGCCAGCCCCAGATGATAGGTTGCTTTTCGTCGCGCCGAAAGGCTGGCAACCGCATCCCGGTGGGCGAGCACTGCCAACGGCGCTGCGGCATTCAATCAGGTATAGTCGTGAACCGCAGTGACTATCTGGCGCTGGCCGCGGGGGGATTACGCATGCCGCTGGGAGCTCATCTGGTGTTGCACGAGGAATCGGACCCCGAGGCAGTCATCCTGGATGGACAGCGACTGGGGATGGTGGTGGCCCGCACCGCTCGGCGTTATCGCACCCCCTTGGCCATTCCGTTGATGGACCTGACGGTCGAGCGCAACGTCGTGCTGGAGCTGCTGGGGGTCCCGCCGGCAGAACGCGCCACGTTTCACCTGACGCACTGGCCGGGCGACGACTGCTTGGAGCAGGCCGCAAGCCTGGAATGGCAGCAACTCGGCCCGCGTCTCCAAGCGTCCTGCGAAGCCGTCCGCTACATCGCCCGACAAACCGACTTGGTCCCCATCGGCATGGTCATCGGCCCGCTGTCGCTGACGGTCCGGTTGCTGGCCGACCCGATCAGCGCCATGTTCACCTGCGGACGTGGTAAGCGGGCCGACGAGAACCCGCAGGTGGCGCTGCTGGAGAAAACGCTGGAGCTGGCCACGCGCGTGGTGCTTGCGTCCGTCACACAACAGATCACTGCCGGAGCCGAGGCCATGTTCGTCTGCGAGCCGGCGGCGGGGACGGCCTACATCTCGCCGCGACAACTGGCCGCCGGGGCCGACCTCCTGGAGCGCCTGGTGCTGGCACCCCAGCGCCGCATTCGCGCCTTGCTGGATGAAGCCAGATGCGAACTGATCTTCCACTGTTGTGCCGAGCTGACTGCGCAATTCCTCCAGGCTTTCGTCGGCCTGCACCCGACGGTTCTCAGCCTGGGCAGCTCGCGTAAGCTGTGGGAAGATGCCGCCTTGGTGCCGGAAGATGTGGTATTGTACGGCAACCTGCCGACGCGATTGTTCTATTCTGATGAGGCCTGCCCGCTGGAGGCGGTGATCGAGCAAACGCGCCGGCTGATTCGCCAGATGCGCGCGGTCGGACATCCGTTTATCCTTGGATCAGAGTGCGACGTCCTCAGCGTACCTGGCGCCCATGACACGATTTGCCGCAAGGTGGACGCCTTCATGACCGCGACGGTGGAGTAACGTTCGACGTCCGGGTTGGAGAAACCCGCCGATTGCCGCTGGAGCATACCATGTCGATTCTCGATCAGATCGCGCAGGCGGTGCTGGAAGGAGATGAGCAGACCGCTCCCCGACTCGTGCAGCAAGCTCTGGATGAGAACCTGCCGGCTAGCCAGGTGTTGCAGGATGGCCTGCTCAAGGGTATGAACGAGGTCGGACGTCGCTTTCGCGAGGGCGAGTATTTCATCCCCGAGGTGCTCGTGGCGGCCGAGGCCATGAAAGCTGGCGCCGCTGTCCTCAAGCCGCACCTCGTGCGCGCCGGTGTACGGCCGGAATGGACCGCAGTAATCGGTACCGTGCAGGGTGACCTGCACGACATCGGCAAGAACCTGGTCGCGACCATGCTGGAGGGCGCCGGCTTTGAGGTGCTCGACCTGGGCGTGGATGTCCCGCCGGAGAAGTTCGTCGCTGCCTGCCGACAACGACCGGTGCACGTCGTCGGACTGAGCGCTCTGCTCACCACCACCATGCCGATGATGGAAACCACGATAGCGCATTTGAAGCAGTCCCTGGACCATCCGCCGCCGGTCATCGTCGGCGGCGCCCCGGTCTCGCAAGCCTTTGCGGACAAGATCGGTGCGGCCGGTTACGGCCCGGACGCCGCCACCGGGGCGGAAGTCGCCAAGCGTCTCTGTCTGGCGGGTCGCTCCTGAACCGGCGCGATCCGCTGCGAGTGGCCCGATGGTGCTGACATCCCGCGAGCGCGTCGCCCGCTGTCTGGCCCGCCAGCCGCATGACCGCGTGCCGCTGTTCGACTGGTTCTGGAGCGAGACCGAGGCCGACTACGTGGCCCGGATCGGCGACCCGCGACTAGGCTGCGGCATTCATGCCGCCCAGGCTGGATACCACGAGCGGCTCACCCTTTGGGAATACTTCGACTTCGACCTGATGCAGGTAGCCTGGCCCGACCAGCGTCTGCGAATGGTCGAACCGGAGGTACTGGAGGAGACCGACGAGTGGGTACTTCAGCGTGACGGCAACGAGGCCGTGCTGCGCTGGTGGAAACATAAGATGGGCACCCCCGAGCACGTGCGCTTCGGGATCGACTCGCCCGAGAAGTGGTTCCAGGTCAAGCACTTGCTAAGACCCTCGCGTCAGCGTGTGCGTTGGGACGAGTTCTGGCCGCGCTGGCGCCGTGCCAAGGCCGCCGGCAAGTTCATCTGCTTTGCCGGCGTGGAGATCATCGAATCGGTCAAGGACACGTTAGGCCACGAGATGATGTGCAAGGCCCTCATCAAGCAACCCGAGTGGATCCGCGACGTGTTCGAAACCTACACGCAGTTCGAGATCGACATGTTTCACCTGGTCGAGGCCGAGGGCATGGTTTGTGACGGAGCGTTCATCTACGGGGACATTGCCTACAAGAACGGTCCGTTCATGAGTCCGCGGCACTACCGCGAGTTCGTCTTCCCCTGCCACAAACGCTTCTTCGACGAGTTCCACCGGCGCGGCATGCCGGTCATCCTGCACTCCGACGGCGACATCCGCCCACTGATCCCGCATTTCATCGAGGCCGGCGTCGACATGATCAATCCCCTGGAGAGCCGCGCCGGCATGGACGTACGGCAACTGGCGCTCCAGTACGGCGAGCGACTTGGATTCTGCGGCAACATCGACGTCATGGTCCTGGCCACCAATGATCGCCAGCGAATCCACGCCGAGCTGGAGTCGAAGATGAGCGCGGCGATGAAGTACCGCGGCTACATGTATCACAGCGATCATTCGATCCCCCCAGGCGTCACGCTGGAAACCTACCGCTGGCTGCTCGACGAGGTGCGGCGTCTGGGAAGATACGAATAGCCTGCCCGCTGCCAGGTCACCCAGCTCGACTCACCACGCTTTGTACAGCGCCAGCCCGGAACTGCCGGTCTCCGGGTCCAGGTAAGGAACCACCTTCATGCCGAACAACTCGGGGAACTGGGCCTTGCCATCGCGCGCGATCGAAGTGCCAACGACGTAGCCGAGCATCCCACCAAAGACCACGTCCGAAAAATCGTGCACGCGCGAGTCCAGCCGCTGAAACCCGACCAGCCCCGCCAGCGCCAACGACGGCAAACCCACCCACGGCCCGTAGTATTCGTTCAGCACGGCAGCGACCGTGAAAGCGCTGGACGTGTGGCCGCTGGGCCAGGCGTATGGTTCGTCGTCCGGGGCGCGCGTGTTGGCAGCGACCTTCAACAACAGCGTCGTCACGCCGTTCACGGCCAAGGCCTGCGTCAACGTCTTGGCCACCTCGTGCGACTTGACGTCGCGCGTCAGTGTGCTGGTCAGCCAGAGCACGCCGGCGCCAGCGAAGTGCGTGCCGGGATGCCCCAGTATCTGCACTGTCTCATCCATGTCGCCCATGGCGCGACTGCCGTGCGTGCGATTGCGGATGGTATCGTCCACGCCGGTCTCGCGAATGGTGATGCTGGCCCCCATGGTAGCCGTGAGCAGCAGGGCATTCTCCAGGTCCCAGAAGCTGGTCTTGAAGCCCCTCCAGAAATCACGTGTGGCAAGCTGCTTCAACTCGTGTCCGGCCTGGTGCCAACCATCCTTGCGCCAGTATCCGGCGGGCGCCTCGAATGTCGCCGACGAGGGCACCGGCTGCGTGGCCGCCGGCTGTTCGGCGCCGGTGCTCTGCGTGCCAGCCGTGCCGAGACTGAAGAAATCGGCACGGTAATCTGTGGGCACGACAAGGCGCTGGTCCAACCAGGCTTCATCCCCGTCGCTCGCGACACCCGGTCCATCGAGCATCTTCGGTCCCGCTGCCGTCGCCTCGAATACGTCCGTCCGCTGAGCAACGTAGCGGTCGATCGCGCCCCGGACGGCATACTCGGTGACGCCGGGGTGCTCGCCAGACCGACAACCGCTGAGCAGAGCCCCGCCGCCACCGCCGAGACTCAGCAGCCACAGAAGGCTGAGCATTTTAGCTTGGGCTTCCACTCGCATAGCCGCGCCTCCGTTGGGCGGACGGCCCGATCCTTGCTCCGCCCGCACTACTCTATCGCGGCCACGGCGGCGCACCAACTGGGCAGGAACCTGGCAGGACGATGAGGCACCATCGGACGAATCGGCTAGAAAGTGGCGTTTAGCCGCTGTCGGATTTCGCTTGCCGTCAGGTCCAGCACGCGGATACGTTTCAACGGACGCGTTTGCCCGCTCACCAATACCAATCTGTTGCCCGGTACTGATAGGGACTCCGCCAGCAGGCGCAGCACAGCGGCGTTGGCTTTGCCGCCCTCGGGCGGTACCGCCACCGCCACCTTCAGGGCCTTCTGCCAGGTGCCGACGATGGCAGAGCGCGAAGCTTTCGGCACAACCTTGACGGTCAGCTCGACGCCGGTCTCGGTTGTGATCAGTTCGATTTCGTCACGTGCGGCGCACATTGTCGGATTGGTTCGTTCCAACCGGCCTTGCGTCAGCGGAATCTCGCGGCCCGAACTCGTCGCCACGAAACGTGTTACCCAGGTACGTTTGGCGGACCAGCGGGTCATTCACCAGTTGCGCGGGCGTGCCAGCGCAGATCACCTTGCCCTCATGAATAACGTAGCTGCGGTCGGTGACCTTCAGCGTCTCGTGCACGTTGTGATCGGTCAGCAAAACAGCGATGCCGGCGTCACGCAGGCGAATGATCTCCTGGCGAAGATTCTCCACCGCGATCGGATCCACGCCGCTGAATGGCTCATCCAACAATATGAGTTTCGGCTTAGTGATCAGTGCACGCGCAATTTCGAGCTTTCGCCGCTCGCCGCCGGAGATCTTCTTGGCCGGATTGTTTCGCACCAACGTCAGGCCGAACTGAACCAGCAGGTCCTCGACGATCCGGCGGCGTTCGCTGCGCGTGAAGCGCATCGTCTCGCAGATGGCGGTCAGGTTCTCCTCTACAGTAAGTCGTTGAAAGACGCTGGGTTCCTGGGAGAGATAGCCGATACCGCGGCGTGCCCGCATGTACATGGGCAGGCTAGTAATGTCCTCGCCGTTGAACCGCACACGGCCGGCCTCGGGTTTGATCATGCCAACTGTCAGGCGAAAGCTGGTAGTCTTTCCGGCGCCGTTAGGACCCAACAGACCGACGATCTCGCGCTCACGAACGACAAAACTGACGCGATCGACGACAGTCCGCCCGTTGTAGGATTTGACCAGTTTATCGGCCTCAAGCAGCATACTGCGCTCCGCCGACTGCTGCCGGATCGCCTGTGGAAAACCTGTGCAAAAGTGCGCAAGTCACGTAATGCGTGAGGATTGGCGCGCGCCTCTCATGCCCGATAATCGCCCTCAAGCGAACTTCAGCCTGCGAAACATCATTGCCAGCCTTATGTTCTTGTGGTAAAGCCACTTGTGACACCAAGTCCCCGCAGCGAACGCATGCTTGGCCGAACGTCTCCGTAATCGTTTCCGAATCAGTCCTTAGCGCCGGACCGCGGAACCTGACGACCCCGTCCGGTTGTTGACAACTTGCCGCCGGTCGCCTCCTTAACGAACAAACCGAACCCGCCCCAGATCGGGCACGAACCAGCGGCCGCGCGCATCCAAAGGCAACAAGCTGGGAAGATACACGAAAGCTGCTTGGCCGACAATCTGGTCCACCGGCACCGTACCCGGTCGATAATCCGCCGCCAGGTGCGGACCGACCTCCGTCCACTCGCGGCTGTCGTGGCTGTCGGGGCTGTTGTCCCCGAGAACGAAATACTCATCCGCACGCAGCGCGAAAGGTTCGCCGGGGAACGCGCGCTGCGCCTGGGGAGCACGACATGTGTAATGCACATCGCGGTCGATGCGCAGCCGACGAAGCTCGAAACGCAGGTTCCGAGCGGTCATGCACAGCCGAACCGGGCGCTGCGCCGCGCCGCCGCGCAGCTCCTCCAACGCCGGCTCGTACTCGCCCGCGCGCGTCGATAGAACTTCCCGCCCGTCGATCCACAGGTAAACGCGGTAATCCACGTGTCCGAATTCGAAGACCAGCGGACGCGCCCGGACCGCATGCTCCAGTCGCGCGGAGACGGACACCATCGAGCGGCCCGGCTCGTCGATGCGGCTTACTTCCAGGCGGACCGCTCCGTCCGCTTGCAGCGCTGCGGCGCAGCGGTGCGGCGGACGCTCCAACTCCCAGCGCAAGTCGCCTTCTCCAGCCTGAATCGACAGCTCGCCGACCAACCGCAGGTCCCCGATGAACGCCCCAGACGAGTGTCGGTTGTAAGCCAATAGATCAGAAAGGTACTCCGCGTCGTCACCGGGATCGAACACAACCGTGCGCGACTGATCGTCCAGCCCGTCGTAGCGGATCACGCGACTGACCAACCCGCTCCACCCGGCCGGGTGTGCGGCCGACGCCGTCACCCAGCGACGCTTGTTGGCGGCGGGGCTACTGCCCACTGGATGATGGGCTTGATCGAACACCACCGACCATAGCCCGGCCTGCACGTGCGGCGGCTTGCGTGCGATGCGCCCATCGATGAAGACGTCGCCGTCCAGAATCTCGACCGTCTCCCCCGGCAAGCCGGCCAACCGCTTGATGTAATGCTGGTCCGGGTCCGCGGGGTCGCGAAAGACGATCACGTCCCAGCGTTGCGGCCGCAGCAGACCCGGCAGCGCACTGGGCCATTTGTGCACCAGTATGCGATCGCCGGCGCGCGGTACGGTTTGTTCAGCAACCGTCGCTATGCGCAGGTGGCAGTTTGGACAAATGACTTCCGGCGGACAGACAAAGCCCACGCCAGTCGACGTACCAGAACGCAGCGGCGCAAAGTTGAATTCCCAGCCGCAGGCTGGACAGGTGCGGGTAGCATGGGCACCGAGCAGGCAATCCGCCATCGAGCCGGTGGGTATGATAAACGGCTCGACCAGAAAGGCCCGGAAGATCAGCGCTAGGATCAATCCGGTCAGCACTGTCTGAATGATCTCGGCCAACCGTGCAGCGCCAGAGAAGTGCCTTTCCTGCGCCACCGCAGGTTCGCTCGAAGAGTCGAACGCGGCGGGAACGGTCAGGCTGGCGCGATTGGCTTCACTCACAGGAAGCGTTATTTTGGCACCCCACAGGTCTTCGGCCAACCGCGTCCTCACCGTATCCAGCGCGCCCGCCCGAAGTCCGGCAGCAGGTTCGGCCCACGTGGCGTCAGCGGCAAAAACCCAGGCCAGTAAACGAAGAACGCTCGGCCGATCAGGTGATCACGCCGCACGGTGCCGACGCGGTACTCCCCACGCTGATAGGCCGCTCTCAAATGGGGGCCCACGGCACGATTGAGCCATTCGCCACGCGGGAGATCGGCCGGCGAAAACGAGTAGCGTCCGTCCAAACTGTTGGGGCTATTGTCCCCCAGGACGAGATAGTCATCCGGTCCCAACTGAAGCGGGTTGCCGTCGGCCGCGAAACACGGCGCCCGCTCGCCTTCCCAAAGCCGGGCATCGGTCGTGTAGTGCACATCGCGTTCGATCAGCACATGTCGGAGCGTGGCTTGAACCGCTCCGGCCCCGATGCGCAATGCGATCGGCGGGCGGGTGCGCGCCAGGTGGCGCGCCAGCTCGGGCGTGATGGTGTATTGCTCCGGCCGCGTTTCCACCATCGTCTGCCCGTTCAGCTCCAGCCGCACCGTGCCATCCACGTGCGCCAAGGCCAGTCGGATGGGGCGCCGCATGCTCCTCAGCAAAGCGCTACCCCACTCCTGCGCCGGTTGCTGCGGGTCGGGCTGGTACCGCAGCACGACGCGGCTGTCGGCCTGGAGCTGAGCGCTAAAACGCTCGGTGCCGCGCGATATGGAGATCTCCACGTATCCTGCCGAGCCAATCTGGTGCACCGTCAGCTCGAGCGATACGCGCACGTCCATGACCGCCTCGTATGGGCGGGTCGACTCGTTACGTTCGTTGTAGGAGTAGATGTCCTGAATCAGGCCCGGTCGATTCGAGTCCCGCGGGTCGGTCACAAAAAGCAACTCGCTCGGCCCTGCGTCCAGGCCGTCAAAACGCAGCACGCGCGCACCCAAACCCTGCCAGGGGCCGCCATCCTGTGCCGCCCAGCGCGGGAAGTATCCGGCCCGCGCTGCTGCCTGTCGCGGCGGGAAATCGGTATTGAAATAAGGGAACCACAAGGAGCGTTGCGCCTCAGCGGTCTTGGGCACAATGCGGTCGTTGACGAACACATCCCCGTTGATCAGCTCGATCTTTTCGCCCGGCAGGCCGATCAGCCGCTTGATGTAATTGGTCTGTCCGTCCGTAGGGACCTTGAAGACCACCACATCCCAGCGTTGCGGACCGAACGCATCCCAGTTCGCCAGCGGAGGTTCGAACGGCCAGCCGTGCACGAAGATGCGGTCCCCGGCCACGGCGCGCAGAGGCTGGCGCAACATACTGTCTGGCTGGGGACGGGCCGGGTGCAGCATGCGCGGATTGCCACAATACTCCTGCCAACGGCAATTGGGGCACTGGACAACGGGTTGATAACGGCCTGGATGCGCCCAGCGCCCATTACGATGCAGGTGATCGAGCAACTGCGGCTGCCAGCCGACTGGGAACTGCGTCCCGCAATTGGGGCAGGTATGCAGCGCATGCTCGCCGTACAGCGTCTGCGCCATCGACCCGGTCGGAATGATGAACAGCGGCAGGAAGAACGTCTTCAGGATCAGCAGATAGATGAAGAACCCGATGAACGAGGCGCTCTGCTCGATCCAGTTCTCTTTGGCCGGCTTCGGTGAACCGCCCGCGTAGTCCAGCTTGTATCTTGGCTGCTCGCGCGCCACTGGTCGCACCATAACTTGCTTGGCCACTTCTTCAACAAACTGTCACCAGAAGTTACTTCCCCCGAGCCGGATGGTCAAAGGACCGTTCCAACGGCGCTGGCGAGGTCAGTTGACCACCCGCTGCCAACTCCCCAGGACCACCCGCATGGTGTGCGGCGGGGTTGCCGTGCCGGCATCGTAAATCGTCTTGATCTCCGCCAACGTCAGCACCCTGCCGAAGATGGCCACCTCGTCGATCAGGCCGCGATAGGCGTAGCGATATGGTGTGACGCTCAGATCATCGCTATCGTCCGTGCTGACACCGATGGCGATCGGTTCCCTGTTACCACTCCCGCCTGAGCTGGTGCCCATTCCGCCCGTGTAGCTGTCGCCATCCACCAGATCACCATTCAGGTAGAGCTTCATTCCGCCAGTGCCGAACGTGAACGCCACGTGGTACCATTGGCCGGCGCTAACCGGTCCGGACTGCACATAGTAGTTGTTGGACGTGCTCTGCAAGCGCACCAGCACGCATTGCGTCCAGTCAATCCAGAAGCCGACATGGCCGCCGTCGTCAAATCCGCGCGAATCCTTCGTGAGCAAACCTTGAATCGCAGCCACCGAATCCGCGCAAAACCAGAACTGGATCGTGCCGCTGTTGAGTAGAAAGGCGTCGTTGTGCGGTATTTCCACGTAGTCGTTGCTGCCATCGAAGCGCACCGCCGTGTCGCAACGCACCGGCAAGTTCACGCCCAGTCCGACACCGTTACGATAGCTGCCCGGGTACCGGCCGGTCTGGTCGGCAGCCGTCGTTCCGCCGCTCTCTCCCAGACGCCAGTAGGCCAGCGGTCCGAGGTCCAGGATCGCATCGCGCAATGGATCGAAGTTGGCCGCATCGGCGGTGAGCGTCACCCGTATCATCTGCGTGGCCGCACCTTGGTAGCCATAGCCGGTCAGGACCAGTGGATCGCACGGGCAATCGCCTAGATCATTGTCCAACGGATCGTCCCCCCGCAGACTGAAGGTGCCAGCACCCAGCGGTACATTAGTCAACCACAGGCCGTTGGCACGCTGGCTGCGCCAGCCCGGTTCGGCGGCGATTGCCAGCAGCCCGCGATCGATCGCTGACAGCGCCAGGTACTGTGCCGCCACGAAATCCTGCTCTTCGTTGACGGCGCGCTGTTGCACGCGCACCACCAACATGGCCGACACGCCCGCCAGCGTGACCATCGTGGCGGCGGCCAGCACCATGACGTAGAGGGTGGCGCGGCGTGCGGCGAAACGTGAAAGCATCATGGGCCGCCACCCTCGACGATTGTCTGCGGCGCTACCCAAGCCGTGGTGCGCAGGGCCACGAGCTGGGCCACCTCCTTGCCGTTGCGCCGCACCGTGACCGTGATACGTTTGACATTGGACTCGCTGCCGACCACCTGGTTGGGATTGTTCGGATTCACCCAGGTTACAGCCACGGCGCGCTCGTATCCCGTCGCCCAGGCGATGGGCGTGCCATCCTTGTATTGCGGCGGACTGGCCTGCCAGCCGTTGTAGTCGTCCACATCGTCATACAGGCTGCGGTTGCCGGTCACCGTCTCGTCGGCCCCAGGACCGAGCGTGCCCAAGCCCCAGGCCGGGTCCGCGTAAGCCTGCTGCAATATCTCCGCCAGCAGGTCTTGTGCCAGCAACATGCCGCAGCCGCGACCGTCGACCCATTGCCCGGCCGCGCGGACGGCGCCCACGGCCTGCAAACCCGCGACCAGCATCAGACTGACGATGAGGGTGCTGATGACGACCTCGATGAGCGTGAAAGCCGTCCAGCGCGGTCGCCTTGACCCGCTGCCGCTGCGCCTTGTTTCGTCACGTTCCTTCCGCATGCTCCGTTACCCATTCAGCACCGGCGCATTTAGGACCGGCACCGATGTCTCGACCGGGCGCGCACTGGCGTCGCCAGCACAGACAGACAAGCGCACGCGCTTCAGATACTGCGTGACAATGACCTCCGGCGGCCCCGGCGTGGTGACCGTTCCGTAAACGTAAAACAACAAAGACTTGTCGCTTTCCACGGTCCAGGTAAGACCGCCGGTGGAGCTGCTCAGCAGCGCCAGGTTCGGGACCGCGACGCCGCCGCTACGATAGCGAAGTTTGCAGGCATCCGCGTCCGACACGTGGCAGACCAAAAAGCACACCAAGTCGCCGGGAGCCAGCACCGGCGGAGTTGGAAACGAGAGCGAATACCACGAGTAGGAACTGGACAGCGCACTTTCCAGAAGCGTAGTCTGCGCGAGGATGGCCGGGTTGGGTCGGCGGTCGGCGCGCGCTGTGCATAAGAGGACACTCGCCACGCCGTTGGCGGGGCCCTCTTTGGCCGCCATCAACACGACGCGTGTGACCTTCCAGCGGATGGTATCCGCCGGCAGGTTGGGTTTGAAGAACTCGCCCGCCCAAGCGCTGCTCTTGATCTTGAAGTCTGACAGGCTCGTGGTCGCATCGTAGCTGCGCAACTCGGTCTCGGCCGACTCGCTTTCGGTCGGGTCGCCAGTCGTAGTGACCGAGAAGGTCTCATAGGCGAGCGCAAAGTCTCTCACGCTCGGCAGCACGATTGTCGCCTCATTACTGTTGTACTGACGGTACAGCGGATCGCCCACGGTCCCGGACCAATGGTAGCGAATGGTCTCGGGCAGCGTGTCGGCGTTGCGGTCGGCCACTTCGAAGACGATATGCCGGGCACCGCTGCCGATGATGCGCTGAGCACAAGCCAGCTCGCTGCTGATCTGCCCCAACAGCGCTGCTGCTTCCGCGTAGGCCGCTTGACCATTGCCACTCTCCGGCAAGGCCCGACTGGCCACCAGCAGCGCAGAAGCGATCCCTCCCAGCAATATCGTGGCCGCGACCATGCTGGTCACCACCTCGACCAGCGTCACGCCGCGTGCTGTCCGCTGCTCGGTGCCAGTGGTTTGCGCGTCCATGTGCTGGGATTCTCACGGCGTCTCGCTGGCACCTTGCACGCCAGCCACCCAAGTAGCCCGCCCTGTTAGAGGATCCAGAATCACAGTGACCTGCTCGTCCGCAGCAGCTTCCAGTACGATTGTCCCGCCGCTATCCGGCATGCCGTAGCCGTCGAAGCGCACCTGGGCGTCGCCGCCCAGATCTACACTGCGAATGCCGACCTGATAGGGCTCACGCGCCAGATGCACGCGGTATTCGGCAGACGGATGGTCGGGGTCTGACAGGCCGACCAACTGATACCGGCTGGCTGGCTTGTCGAAGGTCACCGTTTGTTGGGTACTGGTCAGACGTGCGTGCCGCTGAGCCAAAGTCAAATCGGCTACCACGCGATTGGCGGCCGCCTGCACGCGTTGCCGCGCCAGGCTGCTGGAAAACCGCGGAATCGCGACAGCGGCCAAGATCCCGATAATGCTGACCACCAGGACCAGCTCGAGCAGTGTGAAGGCGACCTCGATCGGCCTGCCGCGGCGCGATCTACGCGTGCACCAAACGCTGCCGGTTCCGCAGGCCGATAAAAACCACACGCCCGTCGCTCCAATTGAAGCACCGCAGGCCGCCGCGAACACGCACCCGGGCACTGTTCGGCCTGCCGTCTACGTCGTGCACCACTTGGGTCATCGGCCGGCTGGGGAAAGCACTTAGGCTGCGCGCTCACAAGCTGCCCGCCCCGAGGCGCAGCTCATGTGCAT
>Ga0209101_1000039_pt1 | contig 98445 bp, 98 predicted proteins | sample ConPoolayeCmetaG_FD_185481 | JGI IMG/M metagenome (GOLD analysis project Ga0209101, IMG submission 185481) | Hot spring microbial mat communities from California, USA to study Microbial Dark Matter (Phase II) - Cone Pool mat layer C metaG... ... | reverse complement strand
GAAGCCACCGAAACCGCCGCCGCCCCCGCCGAAGCCACCGCCCGCGGGCCAGATCCCCCGAGGAAGAGAGGCGGGGCGATACCGGCCTCGCGTCTGTATCCCCTGCCCGCGATCGGAAGCCAGCGCGACGACGACCACCACCATCACGATGACGAGCAGCAGCAGGACCCAGAGGGAAACCGTGGGTGTCCCGCCCGCGGATGCCGGGGGCACAGCCTCGCCATCGAGGGTCACGCCACGATCGGCGGCGATCCGCTGCGCGAGCGCGGCGACGCCTCGCCACAGTCCTTCTCCGATCCGACCGGCTCGGAGAGCCGGGACCATCTCGCGGTCCTGGATCTCTCCCACGAGACCGTCGGGCAGCACGCCTTCGAGTCCGTAGCCGACGAGGATCCGCACGCGCCGGTCGCGGACCGCGAGGAGCACGAGCACCCCGGTGTCCGCCCCGCGCCGGCCGATGCCCCAGGCCTCGGCCACGCGCAGCGCATAGCTGAAGTCATCGAGGGGGGCCGTGCTTTCGACGGTCAGGACGGCGATCTCTGCGCCGGTTCGGCGCGCCAGTGCCTGTGCGAGCGTCGTGATGCGCGCGGCATGCTCGGGATCGATCACGCCCGCGCGGTCGGTGACGAAGCCCTGCGGCTGCGGCAGGACGGGCTCGGGCGAGGCAGCGGCCGTCGCACGCGCGAGCAGCAGCGCGATGGTCGCGGCGGCCAGACGGGTCACGGGACGCCGCTCAACCTTCGAGGCGGTCCACAGCCCGCACGATCCGCTCGGCCTCGGCGAGGCATCCCGGGACGGCGGCGACCAGGGCATCCCTGGCCAGCTGGGCCGCGCCATTGCGATGGTCGAGGAGGCGGCGCAGGACGGGGAGCGGACCGAGCCAGGCCTCGGCAGCCTCGAGGACCTCCGCGTAGCGTGGGCCGCAGACCTCGCCGCGCAGGCGGACCAGCTGGCGGAGCAGAACGAGCAGGCTCTTGGCGGTGTCGAGCAGCGTGGCCTCCAGGCCCGTGTCTGCGCTGTCGGCGACGAGGAGGAGCGCGCGCAGGCGCAGCACGCGGCTTCGTCCCTCGTACTCGCACTGACGACGCAGGGCGTGCTCGTCGACGGCGAGCCTGGCGAGGACATCGCGGCCCGCGAGCAACCGATGGTGGCGCCGGAGGTCGTCGAGCTCGATCGGGAACACGTCGCCTGCGCGGGCGAGAAACTCGGGATCCATGAGCAGCGGCACGGCGAAGCCGTCGCTCAGGAACTGCTGCACGACCGGGGCCAGATCGGCGATCAGGACGGCATCGACGGGCTCGGCGACGATCACGGTGTTGATGTCGGAGCGGCCGGCGACCCAGTCTTCGCTGGCCCCGCTGCCAGCGAGCGCGCAGCACACGAGTCGCGAGCCAAGCGCGGTCTCGACCGCTGCGCCGAACTCGGCGAGGCGGCGCAGCAGCCGCGCGTCCGGCGTGGGCATGGCGCTCCGGCGATAGCGTGGGACCTTCCCGCGAGCAAGGCGCCGACCGCGGGCGGCTTCAGGGCGCGGGACGCCGCGGCACCAGCACGCGGCGCCGGAACGAGAGGATGCACTCGCCGCGCTGATTGCGCGCCCGGGTCTCGACGTAGACGACGCCGCGGTCGGGTCGCGTGGCCGAGGGCGTGACCTCGAGGATGTCGGACTCGGCGTAGATGGTGTCCCCGTGAAAGGTGGGCGCCAGGTGCACCACGCGCTCGTACTCGAGGTTGGCGATGGCGGTCTCGCTGATGTCTCGCACGCTGAGACCGACCGCGAGGGCGAAGACCAGCGTGCCGTTGACCAGGCAGCGCCCGTGCTGCGACTGGCTCGCGAAGTGCTCGTCGAAGTGCAGCGGGTTCGTGTTCAGGGTCATGAGCGTGAACCAGGTATCGTCGAAGTCCCGGATCGTGCGTCCTGGCCAGTGCTTGATCTGTTCGCCCGGTGTGAAGTCTTCGAGGTAGCGTCCCATGCGGCTCGTCTAGCCGAGGCGGCCCCCGAGCGGTCAAGGGGCGCTCGACACCCCTGAGCTCGCCGGTCCGCGGACCCCCTTGCGTCGTGCACGAGCCTCGGGGAGGAATGCTCGCCATGGCCATGCTCCGACACGAGCTTCGCAACGGAATCGCCTGGGTGACCTTCGACTCGGGGGGCATGAACACGCTCTCCCAGGCGGCGGTGGCCGAGCTCGAAACCGTGATCGCGGCGATCGCCGCGGCGCACGCGCGGACACCGCTCGTCGGCGTCGTGCTCGAGGGGAACCGGTATGGCCTGGGGGCTGGCGCCAACATCGGCGAGCTGATGCATGCCGACCGGGAAGCGCTCGCACGCTTCATCGACCGCGGGCACGAGGTGCTCTACGCGATCGAGGAGGGACCGCTGCCCTGGCTTGCCGTAGTCGATGGCTACGCGCTGGGCGGCATCTACGAGCTGGCACTCGCCTGCCGGGCGATCGTCGCCACGGAGCGCTCGACGCTCGGGTTCCCCGAGATCCGGCTCAACATCTTTCCGGGGCTCGGGGGAACGCAGCGGATGCCCCGGCGCAGCGGCCTGGTCCACCCCACCGACCCGGTGCACGGTGACGCGGGATTCACGGCGGTGCTGACAGGGAAGAATTTCCGGGCCCGTGACGCCCTCGCCATTCGCATGATCGACGCGGTGATCCCCGCCGACGAGGACGTCCATGCCTTCGCCGAGCGCTACCTGCGCGAGACCGTGCCCGGGCTGCGCCGGGAAGCCCCGCCCGACTTGCAGAACGCGGAGAGCCTCAAGCCGCTCGTGCTGCCGATGGTCCAGAAGGCGACCCTCGGCAGACCCCATCCACGCGCGCCCTATGTCGCGCTCGACGTGATGGTGCAGGGAGCGCGCCTCCCGCTGCGCGAAGCCATCGCGCTCGAGCGCGATGCTTTCCTCGAGGTCGCGACGTCCTCCGAAGGCAAGGCCGGCATGCGCTTCTTCTTCACCCAACAGGCCGTCCAGAAGCTGCCGCGCGACTTCCCGGGCCGGCCACGGGCGTTGCGGCGGATCGGCGTCGATGGAGCGGACGGCTTCATGGGCAACGCCATCACCTGGCTCGCCGTCGAAGCAGGATATGACGTCGTGGCCCATGTGCCTATCGCGCGCTTCGCGCCGTCGGTGCGGGAGAAGCTGCTCGCGAAATACCGCCGGGCGCTCGACAAGGGGACGACGACGATGGCCGAGGTCGAGGCGAAGCTCGAGCGCGTTCGGGTCACGACGACGCTCGCGGACCTCCACGACTGCGATCTCGTGATCGAGGCGCGGATGGAGCGACGCGACGTGAAGGCCGAGTTCTTTCGTGCCCTCGGCCACGGCATGAAGCCCGACGGCCTCGTGGCCTCGAACTCGAGCTCGATGGGACCGGGGCTCCTGGGCGGCTTCTTCGCCGAGGGCGGCGGCAGCCGGAAGAACTTCCTCAATCTGCATTTCTTCAGCCCGGCGGAACACCCGATGATGCAGTTGGTCGAGGTGATTCGCGGTGCGGAGACGAGCGATGACGCGGTGGCGACGGCCCACGCCTTCGTGCGCAGCATCAACAAGACCCCCGTGATCCTTCGCGACGGTTCCCCGGGCTTTCTCGTGAACGCCGGTCTCGCCGCCTACATGCTCGAGGCGGAGCGCCTCTACCGCGAGGGGACGCCGGTCGAGGTCATCGACCAGGCGATGCGCGACGCCGTCTTCCCGATGGGCCCCTTCGAGCTCGGCGACTCCGCTGGCCTCGATACGGCGGCCGGCATGTTCGACACCATCGCGGAGACGACGCCGCTCGATCCTCCACCGCTGGTGTGGAAGCTCCGCGAGGCGAAGCGCTTCGGGGTGAAAAGCGGTGCGGGCGTCTACGACTACGTCGATGGCAAACGGGCCGGAGTGTGGCCAGGGCTGGCAGCCCTCGTCCCCGAGCGCGGAACCCGCGTCGCCAGTGCCGAAGAGATCGTCGACCGCTGCGTCCGCGCGCTGTACCGCAAGGCGCGAGAGCTCTGCGATCGCCAGATTGTCTCGTCCGAGGAGGAGTGCGATCTGGCCTTCGTCTACGGCATCGGCTTCGCGATGTACCTCGGGGGCCCGATCTTCTACGGCAAGCAGCACGGCTGGTCGTGAGCGAGCGAGGGTGGCTAGCGCCCCCGCAGCCCGGCGTGGCGTCGCGGCCGGCCGTAGAGCGCGCGCAGCTCGTCCTTGGCGGCTTCGAGGCGCGCGCGCTGTGCGGGGGCAAGGTTGCGTCCGGCCCGGTTGATGTAGAAGCTCAGCATCGACATCGCCGACTGGAAAGGCGGGGCCTTGCGCCGGCGGCTGCGCTCGGCCGAGCGCATGAGCGAGCGGGCGATGCGCTGCGGATCGGTCCAGGTGAAGACGCCAGGCTCGAGGTCGAGCGCATTGCTCGTCGCGGTGACGCGTTGTGACCAGCGCGATGGTCTCATGCGGGCACGGGGGCAGGACGCCTCGACCATGCGGCCAGCGGTGATGCGCCGCAAGGGGGACAGCGTGGCTGCGCGACGACCGCCCCGGCGCGGGATGGGCCGAGGCGTGGCCGGGCTCGCAGCCGTGCTCGGTGTGCTCGTCCTGAGCTGGACCGAAAGCCCTGCGGGCCACGAGCGCCCCTCTACCGGACCCGAGCGGATCGTGACGCTGGCGCCGTCGGTCACCGAGGTCGTCTTCGCGCTCGGCATGGGCGAGCGGGTCGTGGGAACCTGTGCCCAGTGCGACTGGCCTGTGGCGGCGGCCCGACGGCCTCGTGTCGGGACGTACCTTGCCCCGAGCGTCGAGGCCGTGCTGGGGATCCAGCCGGATCTCGTCTTTGTCGTGCCTTCGCCCGGCAACCGGGAAGCCGTGCGAGCGCTCGAGCGCGCCGGGGTACGCGTCGTCGTAGTCCAGGACCGGACGCTCGACGACCTGTGGCAGAGCATCCGCATCGCCGCCGCGGTGCTGGCGGTGCCGGAACGCGGGGAGGCCCTGGTGCATCGGCTGCAGGGCAAGCTCGCTGCGGTACGCCGGCGGGTGAGCCAGCGGCCCCAGCGCCGGGTCTTGCTCGTGGTGGGCCATCGTCCCCTCGTCGTCGCGGGCAGGGGGACGCTGCAGAGCGAGCTGCTGGCCGTGGCCGGTGGCCGGAACGTGGCGGAGGACGTGGGGGAGGCCTTTCCGCAGATCGGGCTCGAGACGGTCATCGCGCGGGCTCCGGAGGTGATTGTCGATGCCGGGATGGGGACGGAGACCGGCGCGCGGACCGTGTTCAGGGGCCTGGACATCGTTCCGGCGGTCGCGGCAGGACGGATCGTCTCGGTGGCCGCGGATGGGCTGTTCCGCGCGGGGCCGCGCGTCGCCGAGGGTGCCAAGGCGCTCGCCCGAGCGGTCCATCCCGAGGCGTTCGACAGCGGTGGCGCGCGGCGCTAGCGAACAGCGCGTGCCTGCCGCCTACCTGACCGCCAGACGCCTCGTCGGCGTGTTGCTGCTGCTCGGGGGCCTGCTCGTCGCTTCCCTGCTCGCGGCAACCCTGATCGGCCCGACCCCGATTCGCCTCGCGGCGGCCCTGGGCGGCGACGCTGGGGAAACTCCGGACCATGCGATCGTGTTCCAAGCCCGGCTGCCGCGTGTACTGCTCGGGGGCGTCGTGGGCGCATCGCTGGCGGCTGCCGGCGCCGTTCTGCAGGCGCTGCTCGGGAACGCCCTGGCCGATCCGCATCTGCTGGGCGTCTCTGCGGGGGCGGCAGTCGCCGGGGTGGTCGTGCTCGTCGCCGGGGCCGACCCCGTGTCTCCCCTGGTGCCCGGTGCCGCCTTTCTCGGGGCCTTGGCGACCGTGGCTGCCGTGTTCCTGGGAGCACGGACGGGTGGGCGGACCTCGCCACACGCCATCCTCCTCGTCGGAGTGGTCTGCAACGCGCTTGCTGCGTCGGCGATCATGCTGGTCAATGCGATCGCGAGCTACACGCAGGCGCAGGGCGTGCTCTTCTGGATCATGGGAGCCCTCTCGACGCAGAGCTATGCCCTCGTCGGAGCGGTGGCGGTCTACGCGACGCTGGGGTTGGGCTGGTTGTGGCGGCATGCCCATGCGCTCAACCTGCTCGCGGCCGGCGAGGAGGGAGCTGCCAGCCTCGGCGTCGATGTCGAGCGGACGCGCCGGGCGGTGTTTTTCGGCGCCGCGCTGCTCGTCGGCGCTGCCGTGTCGGTGAGCGGCATGATCGGGTTCGTCGGCTTGATCGTCCCCCACGTCCTGCGCCTGATCCTCGGACCCGATTTGCGACTGCTGCTCCCAGCCTCGTTTCTGGGTGGGGCCATCTTCCTCGTGTGGGCGGACACCCTGGCGCGGACGGTGCTCGGCACGAGCGAATTGCCAGTGGGGGTGGTCACGGCCTTTCTGGGTGGCCCGTTCTTCGTCTGGCTGTTGCGGCGCAGTCTGCGCGTCGGCACGGAGGCGCGGTAACCGTGGCCGTGGTGCCTGTCCTCGAGGCGGTCGACCTCGGCTTTGCGTACGGCCGGCGGCAGGTTCTCGGCGATGTGACCGCCGCACTGGCACCGGGCGAGGTCCTGGGCGTGATCGGTCCGAATGGCTCCGGCAAGTCGACGCTCGTGCGGCTCCTCGGCGGTCTAGCCGCGCCCCGGGCGGGGGAGGTCCGGCTCGGTGGTCGGCCGCTCCTCGCCTGGCCACGGCGCGAGCGCGCGCGATGGCTCGCCGTGGTGCCGCAGGATGCCCGCCTCGAGTTCGCCTTCACGGTGCTCGAGGTCGCGCTCATGGGACGGGCGCCGCACCTCTCCTCGCTCGGCTTCGCGGGACCGTCGGATGTGGCCCGCGTGCGCGAGGTGCTTGGCTGGTTCGAGGTCGATCATCTCGTGACGCGGCGGATGGACGACCTCTCGGGCGGCGAGCGCCAGCGCGTCTTCCTCGCGCGGGCGTTCGCGCAGGATCCGCGCGTGCTCCTGCTCGACGAGCCGACGGCCCATCTCGATCTGCGCCATCAGCGCCTGTTGAGCGAGCTGCTGCGGACACGGGCCCGCGTGGACGGGCTCGCGATCGTCATGGTGCTGCACGATCTCAACCTCGTCGCGGCCACCTGCGACCGGGTGCTCGTGCTCGCGGGGGGGCGGCCGGCGGCCCTGGGCCCGCCGGCGGTGGTCTACCGAGCGGAGCTTCTGGCGCGGGTGTTCGACGCTCCCCTGGAGGTGCGCTACGATCCCGCGACGGGAGGACCCCTGGTGGTTCCGTGCTGGGCTGCTGCCGCGACCGAGGCGAATTTGCGGTAGCTCGCTCGCACGGGCTAAGCTCCACGAGACGAGGCGATCATGCATTTCCAGTACGCGAGCGTCGCGGTGGTGATGCTGCTGGGGCTGGTTCTCTGCGGCCTCATGCTCGGTCTGGGTGCGCTGCTCCGACCCGCCAATCCGTACCCTGCCAAGCTCACCACCTACGAGTGCGGTGAGCCGCCAAGTGGCAGCGCCTGGATCAATTTCAACATCCGCTTCTACGTGATCGCGCTCGTCTTCGTCATCTTCGATGTCGAGCTGGCCTTCGTCTATCCCGTCGTCGTGGTGTTTCGCGAGTGGGTGGCCGATGGCCGGGGAGCGCTCGCTCTCGCCGAGCTCGTCGTCTTCGTCGGCATTCTCGCCCTCGGGCTCGTGTACGTTTGGGTGAAGGGCGATCTGGTCTGGCTCAAGCGCAGCGCGAGCACAGCGGCGGCCGGGCCGCTTCGGGTCGAGCCCCGGACGGTCTGAGGCGATCGCAGGAGGAAGGTATGTCGCTGGTCAACACCGCCCCGGAGATGGCGCTCACGGGCCGCATCGACGATCTGCTCAACTGGACCCGGAAATCGTCGCTCTGGTACATGCTCTTCGGCCTCGCCTGCTGTGCCATCGAGATGATGCAGACCGGGGGGCCGCGTGCCGATCTGGAGCGGTTCGGCATGGCGCCGCGGGCGACCCCGCGGGTATCCGACGTGCTCATCGTGTCGGGCACCCTCACGTTGAAGATGGCCCTGCGCACCCGACTCCTCTACGACCAGATGCCAGAGCCCAGGTACGTGGTGTCGATGGGGAGCTGCGCGAACTGCGGTGGGCTCTTCCAGCTCGCCTACTCGGTGTGCGACGGGGTGGACAAGGTCATCCCGGTCGACGTCTACGTGCCGGGATGCCCGCCGCGCCCCGAGGCGCTCACCGAGGGGCTGGTCAAGCTGCAGCAGAAGATCCAGCAAGAGCGGTGGCTCGTCCGCAAGACGGAGCCTGTCGGCGTACGGGCGTAGCGCCGTGGACCCGGCAGCCATTTACACGCGCGTGCGGGAGCGTTTCGGCGACGCCATCGGCGAGCTGACGGGCAGCGGGCGGACGGCGGGGTGTACGGTCGCGCCAGCGCGCGTGGCCGAGGTGGCGGCGTGGCTGCGCCACGAGCCGGGGCTCGCCTTCGACTGCCTCTCGACGCTCGCAGGAGTCGATTATCCCAAACGCAATGTCATCCAGGTTGTCTACGTCCTCTACTCCTATCGCGCGCGGCACTGGTTCACGCTCCGTGTCGATGCGCCACGGGACGATCCGCGCGTGGCGAGCGTGAGCGGCGTGTGGAGCGCTGCCGAGTGGCACGAGCGGGAGGTCTTCGATCTCCTCGGCGTGCACTTCGACGGCCATCCCGACCTGCGCCGTCTGCTGATGCCCGAGGACTGGCCCGGCCATCCCCTGCGCAAGGACTTCGTCGAGCCCGAGGAGTACCACGGGATCCGGACCTCGCGGGAGAGCCTCCTGAAGGCGTGAACGGGGGACAGGCGAGCATGGGACTGGCCGGTTTCGAGGTGGAGGTCCAGCGTCAGACCGAGGGCGGGGGGCTCGTTACCGAGGACATGACGCTGAACATGGGGCCGCAGCATCCGTCGACCCACGGGGTGCTGCGCTTCGTGGTCCGGGCTGACGGCGAGGTGATGAAAGAGGCGCTCCCGGATGTGGGGTACCTCCATCGCTCGATCGAGAAGATCGCCGAGAAGGTCGGCTGGCACGGCTTTCTCCCGTATACCGACCGCGTCGACTACGTGGCCGCGATGTTTTGCAACCACGGCTGGGCCATGGCGTGCGAGCAGCTCGCGGGCATCGCGGTGCCCCGGCGCGGGGAGTACTGCCGCGTCATCGCCGACGAAATGTGCCGCCTGCACAGCCACCTCCTCTCGGTCGGCTCGATGGCCATGGACCTCGGCGCCTTCACGCCGTTCACGCACGCCATCCGGGAGCGCGAATACCTGAACGACCTCTTCGAAGAGCTGTGCGGGGCGCGACTCACCTTCCACTATATGCGAATCGGCGGCGTCGGATGGGACCTCCCCCCGGGCTTCGGAGACAAGCTCGCGCACTTTCTCGACCGCTTCGAGCCGCTCATCGACGAGTACGACCGTCTCATTTCCTACAACAAGATCTACACCGAACGACTCGCGGGCGTGGCGGTCATCAGCCCCCAGGACGCTATCGACTACAACCTCGTCGGCCCCAACCTCCGGGGCTCCGGCATTCGCTACGACGTGCGACGGGACGATCCGTACTCGGTCTATCCCGAGCTCGACTTCGAGGTGCCGGTGGGGCGTGGCGAGCTCGGAGTCCTGGGCGACTGCTTCGACCGCTACATCGTGCGGGTGCGCGAGATGCGGGAGAGCTGCCGCATCCTGCGGCAGTGCCTGCGGCAGATTCCAGATGGCCCCGTGATCGCCAAGGTGCCGCGGAACTTCAAGCCCCCGGCCGGCGACTGCTACGTGCGCGTGGAGAGCGCCCGGGGGGACATGGGGTGGTACGTGGTGAGCGATGGCACGGCGTTCCCCCACCGGTGCAAGATCCGGACGGGCTCCTTCGCCGCCATCAGCATGATCCCCCGGCTGAGTCGCGGGCTCATGCTCGCCGACCTCGTCGCCGTGATCGCCAGTCTCGACCTCGTCGCCCCGGAGATCGACCGATGAGCGAGCTCGTCGACCGGCTCGTGGCGAACGGCACGCTCCCCGCCGTGCTGCCACTTTGGGTCTGGCAGCTCGGCGCCATGGTCCTCTTCGGGAGCATCGTGGTGTTCCTCTTCGTGCTGCCGGTCGCCGGCATCACCACCTGGGTGGAGCGCCGGATCATGGCACGCATGCAGAGCCGGATCGGCCCCAACCGGACCGGGCCTGTCGGCTTCCTGCAGTGGCTGGCCGACGGCGTGAAGAACCTACTCAAGGAAGACATCGTTCCCGCGGCGGCGGATGCCCGGCTCTTCCGCGCGGCGCCCTACGTGGTGATCGTGGGCTTCGTCGCGACCTTCGCGGCCATCCCGTTTTCGAGCGCGCTCATCATCGCCGACCTCGACATCGGCATTCTCTACGTGACGGCCGTCACTGCGCTCGTCGTGGTCGGCATCCTCATGGCTGGCTGGTCGTCGAACAACAAGTGGGCGCTGCTCGGCGGCATTCGGTCGGCAGCCCAGATCGTCAGCTACGAGATCCCGGCCGGTCTCTCCATTTTCCCTGCGGTTCTGCTGGCGGGCACGCTCTCGATGCAGGGAATCATCGCCGCACAGGGCCCCGCGCCGTGGCAGTGGTTCGTGTTCGACAATCCATTCGCGTTCTGCGCCTTCGTCGTGCTGTTCACCGCATCGCTCGCCGAGGGAAACCGCACGCCCTTCGACTTGCCCGAAGCCGAGTCGGAGCTGGTCGCGGGCTTCGCCACCGAGTACAGCGGCATGCGCAACCTGCTGTTCTTCATGGCCGAGTGGGGCAACCTCTACGTGATCGGGGCGATCGCGACGACGCTCTTCCTCGGTGGCTGGCAGATCCCGTGGGCGCTGGAGGGACATCCCGTCCTGCGGCACCTGCTCGAGACGCTGACCTTCGTCGTCAAGGCGTCGGTGGTGGGCATCCTGCTCCCCATCTGGCTCCGCTGGACACTGCCGCGCGTCCGGGTGGACCAGATGATGGTGATGTGTTGGAAGTACCTCGTGCCTATCGCGCTCGTGAACCTCCTGGGCACAGCGATGTGGGTCGTGGCGTTCCCGAACGGCCTGCTGCCGATCCGGCTGGCCCTGCTCGCGCTGACCGTCTGTGCGGCAGCGCTCTTTGTCCGGCGCGTGATCTTCCACCTGCGCAACGCCCGGCTCGGGCGCGAGCACCTGAGCTTCAATCCCCTAGCGACCGCCCGGTCGCCGGGCTGAGCACCGCGATGGGTCTCGGAAGCTATCTGCGGAACATCGCCGACACGGTGGTCACGATCGCCGACGGCCTGGCGGTCACTGCCTCCCATCTCGTGCGCAAACCGGTGACGGTCGAGTATCCCGATCGGGTTCCCGACGGCGTCCGCGTGCAGGATACGCTCCCGTTCCGCTACCGGGGCATGCTCGAGGTCGACCTCGAAATCTGCACCGCCTGCCTCGCCTGCGAGCGTGCCTGTCCCATCGACTGCATCGTCATCGATGCTGTGAAAGACAAGGCCGCAGGCGGGCTGGTCATGACGCGCTTCGACATCGACATGGCCAAGTGCATGTACTGCGGCCTGTGCAGCGAGCCCTGCCCGACAGGGGCCATCCACCATACCCCGGAGTTCGAAGGCGCCGACTACTCGCTGGAGAGTCTCGTGCGGCGTTTCGTGAAAGAGCCCACGCTGGCCTATCGACCCAAGAAGGGGGGCGAGACGGACCCGGTGCTCGCCCCGCTGCTCGAGCGTGGGCTCGCGTACGTGAGCGACTTCGCCGATCCCGACCGCAGCGGGTCCGGGGCCTGAGCCGCAGGGGGCTTGCGCGCGGCGGCGAGACGCGCCAAGCCTGGTCCCGGAGTCGAGATCATCTCGGAGGGAGGGCTTCCCGATGGCGCTGTCGCGCGACACGATGGTCATCGCCGGGCCGGCGGTGCCGCCCAGGCGGCGTGCGCGAACCCTGTGGCCCCTGCCGGCGCTCGAGCGGGCGCTCATCGCCCGGATGCTGCGATCGCTGGGAGACGTGCCGATCACCGCGGTGCTCCCGGACGGCGAGGAGATCGGCCCCCGGGGCATCGTGCCCGTCGCCCGCGTCGTCTTCCGCGACGCGCGAGCCGTCTTCGGCCTCGCCGGGCTCGTGCCCGAGCTGCGTTTCGGTGACGCCTATGCCGAGGGCCGCATCGAGGTGGAGGGCGATCTCGTCGCGTTCCTCGAGGCCGTGTTCGCGGCCCCGGCGCCGCGAGGTCCGTATACGGCCGTGGCGGACTGGTGGCGGTCCCTGCGTCGCGGCCGCAACTCGCTGCGGCGGGCCCGGGCGCACATCGCCCATCATTACGACCTCGGCAACGACTTCTATGCTCGCTGGCTGGACCGGGAGATGGTCTACACCTGCGCCTACTTTCCCCATCCCGAGGCCACGCTCGAGGAGGCCCAGCAGGCGAAGATGGCGCACGTGGCACGCAAGCTCCGCCTGCGGCCGGGCGAGCAGGTCATCGAGGCTGGCTGCGGCTGGGGAGCGCTCGCCCTCTACTTGGCCCGGCACCACGGCGTCCGTGTCCGGGCCTTCAACATCTCGCGCGAGCAGATCGCCTGGGCCCGCGAGCGGGCGCAGGCAGAGGGGCTCGCAGGGCAGGTCGAGTTCGTCGAGGACGATTACCGGAATGTTGTCGGCTCCTGCGATGCCTTCGTGTCGGTCGGGATGCTCGAGCACGTCGGGCCGGAGCACTACGGGGATCTCCGTCGGGTGATCGATCGCGTGCTCTCGCCCGATGGGCGCGGCCTGTTGCATTTCATCGGACGCAACCGTCCGATGTGCTTCAGTGCCTTCGCCGAGCGTCGCATCTTCCCGGGAGCGCATGCGCCGGCGCTGAGCGAGGTCATGACGATTCTCGAGCCGGCCGATCTCTCCGTGCTCGACGTCGAGAACCTGCGCCTGCACTACGCGCGCACACTGGAGCACTGGCTCGAGCGCTTCGAGCGCGCCGGCGACATGGTGCGGAGCCGATACGGCGAGCGCTTCCTCCGCATGTGGCGCCTCTACCTCTCCGGGTCGATCGCGGGCTTCCGCACCGGCAACCTGCAGCTCTTCCAGATCCTCTTCGCCCGGGGCCGCTCGAATCGCGTGCCCTGGACGCGTGCGGATCTCTACGCAGCGGCCTGAGGGCGACCCGGATCACGCGGCAGGCTCCGCCGGAAAGCGGCGGCGGAAGGCCTCGAGCACGAGCGCGACGCCACCGTCCACGCCGAGCGTCGCGCTGTCGAGACACAGGTCGTACAGACAGGCATCGCTCTGCTGCACTTGGAAGTAGTGGCGGACGAAAGTCGCGCGGGTCTCGTCCTCTCGGGCCAGAGCCTCCTGGGCCTCCGCCGCGTTCAGGCCGCGGGCAGCGGCCAGTCGTGCGGCTCGGTGCGCTGCCGGGGCGACGACGAGGACGCGCAAGGCGTGCTCGACGGGCAAGACATACGCGGCGCCGCGACCGACGATGACGGCCGCGCCCCGCCGGCCGATGGTGCCGAGGATCTTCAGCACCTGCGAGAACGCCTCGTCCTGGGTGGCGACGCGCGAGCGGAACAGCTCGACGATGTAGCGCTCGATCACGCCGCGCACGCGCTCCTCGAGCCCGACCACGAGCTGGTCGGCCACGCTCTGCTCCCTGGCGATCTGCTCGAGCACGGCCTTGCCGAAGAGGCCGAAGTCCAGCGCGTTGGCCACGCGCTCGGCGATCTCGTCTCCCTCGGAGTAGGGCAGACGGGAAAAGGCGATCGACGGTCGCGGCGGCCGCTCGCCTTCGACGCCGGCGACCCGCCGGGCGAGGTTCCATCGTGCGGCCTGCCGCTCGATGAGTGCGTCGATGCCCGGGGTGCGCTGTCGTGCCATGGCGCGAGCATACACCGGAACGGGGCGCAGACTCGATGGCCCGGTGCGCGCCCCGATGCCCCCTGGCGCAGGCCGGTGGAGAACGGTCCCGCCCTCGGCTAGGGTCGGGAACGAGATCATGGAGTTGCCGACTCGGGTGAGCAACCTCGAGCGCGCCCGCCGCCGCCACGGGGCGCGCGCGGATTTCTACGTCAGCTTTCTGCTCCGAAGCGACGAGCTGGCGGATGCGGTGGTCGAGGCCTTCGAAGCCCTCCCACCGGGCCACGGGCAAGCGCTTCTCGATCGCGCCCTTGATCACGGGATCGGGGCGGTCCCGGAGGCGCCCCCGGCGCTTCGCGCTCTCTTCGCACAGGTCGACGAGGTTCCCGAGTGGGTCGACTGGGAGACCTTGCGGCTCGGCGCGCGCACTTACCAGCGGACCGGCGTCGCCGGCAGCCTGGTGCTCAGCGCCTTCTCGCTCATGAACGGCTACCATTCCCACGCGGCGGCGAAGCCGCTCCTGTTCACCGGCCAGCTCGATCGGATGGCGCGCCGGCGTCTCGCGGAGACGGGCCAGTTCGTCGCGGCGACGTGTCAGGTCGATGGCCTGCGCCGCTTCGCCCCAGGGTTCAAGACGACGATTCGTGTCCGGATCGTCCACGCCTGGGTCCGGCGCTGCCTGCTGCGCTCGGCGTGGTGGCGCAGCGATGCCTGGGGACTGCCGATCAATCAGGCCGACATGGCGGCGACCAACCTGGCCTTCTCGGTCGCGGTGCTGTTCGGGACGCGTCGCCTCGGTCTCCGGTTCACGCAGGCGGAGGGCGATAGCGTGATCCAGCTCTGGCGATACTCGGGCTTCTTGAGTGGGATCGATGTCGGGCTGTTGTGCAGCAGCGAAGCCGAGGCCATGGAGTGGGCCGACCTGGTCGACCTCGTGCAGCCCGGGCCCGACGAGGGATCGCGGCGGCTCGCGCACGCGCTCCGACGGGTGACCTACGAACGCGCCGAGACGCCCCTGCAAGGGCTCGTCGCCGAGGTGCTCGCGCGTTATCACGATGGCGTGACCCGGGCGGTCGCCGGCGACCAGGTCGCCGACGACCTCGGGATCGGCAATGCGGCCTGGAAGTACGCCGTGCCGCTCACGCGGGCGCTGCTGACGCCGCTCGAGCTCCTGCGGGAGCGCCTCCCCGGGGCGACCACCCTCAGCGCGCTCGCCGGCAACCTCGTGTGGACCCGGGCGGTCGCTCAAGAGCTTCGCGGGAAACCCGCTCGTTTCGCCCCGCCCCCGGTGTCGCCCCGACCGCTCGGTGTCGGCGACGCCGCGTGAGGGCGCATCGTCCCCCCCTCAGTGCAGGGGGTGGTAGGCGCCCTGCAGGACCCCGAGTACCGTCAGGCCGTCGTCCTCGTCGACGTGGTAGAGCACGTAGTAATCGTCGATGGCGATGTAGCGGCACCCGCCGACCCCCTGGAGCACGGCGGATCCCGGCGGTGTCGGGTCGTCCGCCAAGGCAATGATCGCCTCGCCGATGGCTCGCATCGGGCTCTGGGGTACCAGCTCGAGCTCGCGGTACGCACTGTAGGTGATGTTCAATCGACCCGCCATGGCGATCTGGCAGGGGTATCGGCAGGGCGGCGGGGCCACTTGAGCACGGTGGCGCCGTGGCAGGCGCCTTGCCAGGATCCTGGCACCATGCGGCTTGAAAACGCGCCCTCGGGTCAGTACCTTGGCACCCGGCGATGCCGCCAGCCAGCGCATCCGAAGTGCTCGTGGGTCAGCGCTATCTCGCGCGCGGATTTCTCGACTCGGCCATGCGCCTGTTCATCCGTAACGCGGCGCTCGTCGACCCGGCGGATTGGTCGCGTCTGGCAGAGGGCCTGCTCGAGCGGAACCGCCTGCAAGACGTCGTGCGGGTGTGCGAGCTGGGCTCGGTCCCCCTTCCGCGGGACAAGATGCTGGCCCTGGCAGACGCCGCGCTTCGTCGCAAGGACGTCGACGGTGCCATGCGGCTCTACGAGCTCGCCGGCGCGGGACGGGACCGGTGGGCCATGGTGCTCGATGTCTTGACGGCGCTGCCCGACCGGGAACGCCAGGCGATCGAGGTGGTCGAGCGGCATCTCCGTCCGGACGACACCGGGGGTGGTCTCCGCGAGGCGGGGAGTCCTCGAATCAAGGCGGTCAGGTAGCCCTGGAGTCTCCAGCCGCCCTGCTGCGGCCGGCAGTCCGTGCCGTCTCGCCCTACGTCCCGGGCGAGCAACCGGCGGCTGGCCTGTCGGTCGTGAAGCTCAACACCAACGAGAATCCGTACCCGCCCTCGCCCCGAGTCCGCGAGGCGATCGCGGCGGTCATCGATCCGGGGCTCCGCCTGTATCCGGATCCCGAGGCGAAGGCCCTGCGCGAGCGCGCAGCCGAGGTCTACGGCCTGCCGCCGGATCACATCGTGGCCGGCAATGGCGCCGACGAGCTGCTCGCGCTGGTGCTCCGAGCGACCATCGACCCCGGGGATCGGGTGGCCTTCCCCGTGCCCACCTACAGCCTGTACGAAACGCTGGTCGCCCTCCAGGGAGGCCAGGTGGTCCCCGTTCCGTGGGCGCCGGAGTGGCGCTTGCCGTCGGCCCTGGCGGCGGCCGAAGCCCGGGTGACGCTCCTCTGCAATCCGAACGCGCCCTCGGGGAGCGTGGTCCCGATCGACGAGGTGGACGCGTTCGTCGCGCGCGTGGCCGGGCTGGTCGTGATCGACGAAGCCTATGTCGACTTCGCGGACGATCATGCCTTGCGGCTCGTGGGCCGGCGACCGAACGTGGTGGTCCTGCGAAGCTTCTCCAAGTCCTTCTCGCTGGCAGGGCTCCGCCTCGGCCTGGCCTTCGGGCATCCGGACCTGATGAGGGGGCTGCGGACGGTCAAGGACAGCTACAACGTCAACCGCGTCACGCAGGTCGCGGGCATCGCCGCGCTGTCGGACCTCGCCTGGATGCAGGACAATGTCCGGCGTATTCGCAGGACCCGCGAGGCCCTGAGCCGCCGACTGGCCGGACTCGGCTACTGCGTGCTGCCAAGCGCGACGAATTTCGTGCTGGCCCGTCGGCCAGGCGTGGACCAGGGCCCCGTCCAGGCTGCGCTGGCGAGGCAGGGCATCTTCGTGCGGCATTTTGCGACGCCCGACCTGCAGGACGCGCTCCGCATCACGGTCGGCACCGATGACGAGATCGAGGCGCTGCTCGCTGCCCTGGCGGCCGTGACGTTGGCCGGGGAGGGCAGGGCCGAGGGGAAAGGGGAACGATGAACCGGAACTTCAATCTCGCGGAGCTGAGCGAGGCAATCGGCGCCGCGATCCCGGAGCGCGAGTGCATCGTGTTCCGCGATCGACGCCTGTCGTGGGCCGAATTCACGACACGGACGCGGCGGCTCGGCAATTACCTGCGGAGTCGGGGGCTCGGGCTGCACCAGGAGCGGACGACCTTGCGCAACTTCGAGTCCGGTCAGGATCACCTGGGGATCTACCTGTACAACTGTCCGGAATACCTCGAGGCGATGGTGGGGGCCTACAAGGCGCGGGTGGCCCCCTTCAACGTGAACTACCGTTACGTCGACGACGAGCTAGTGTACCTGCTGAACGACGCGGATGCGCGCGCCCTGGTGTACCAGGCGCGCTTCGCGCCCAACGTTGCGCGCATCCGCAGCGCCCTGCCGAACCTGGACGTCCTCATCCAGGTCGCCGACGGCTCGGGGCATGCGCTGCTTCCGGGGGCGGTCGACTACGAGGAGGCGCTGGCCGCGGCCTCGGCGGAGCGGCCACCAGTCCGCTGGTCGCCTGACGATCTCTACATCCTGTACACGGGCGGGACGACCGGCATGCCCAAGGGGGTCCTCTGGCGGCAGGAGGACATCTTCTTCGCCGCGCTCGGTGGCACGCCGACCTTCGGCCCCAAGCTGTCGAGCGTCGATGCGGTGGCAGAGCTGGCTCGAAACGGCGATCTGCGGGCGTGCCCGGCGCCCCCCTTCATGCACGGGGCTGCGCACTGGATGGCCTTCATGACGATGCACCAGGGGGGCACGGTGGTGATCCAGAGCCATCCCGAACGGCTCGATCCGGACGACATCTGGACGACCATCGAGCGCGAGCGCGTGCGCTTCCTCACCATTGTGGGTGACGCCTTCGGGCGGCCGCTGCTCGACCAGCTCGATCGCAAGCGCTACGACCTCTCGGCCTTCGGGATCCTCCTCTCGGGAGGGGCCATTCTCTCGCCGGCCCTCAAAGAGGCCTTCCTCGAGCGCATCCCCCACCTGATGATCATCGACGGTTTCGGTGCGTCGGAGACCGGTGGTCAGGGACAGCAGGTCTCGCTCCCAGGGCAGAAGCCGACCACCGGCTCCTTCAAGATGAACGAGGAGACCCTGGTGCTGCGGCACGACCTGCAGGGGCCCCTCTCGCCGGGAAGCAGCGAGAGCGGGTGGCTCGCTCGCACGGGACATGTGCCGCTTGGGTATTTCAAGGACGCCGAGAAGACGACGGCGACCTTCCCCGTGATCGACGGCGTACGATATGCCGTGCCCGGAGACCACGCGACGATCGCGGCCGATGGAACGATCACGGTGCTCGGACGCGGCTCCGTGTCGATCAATTCGGGAGGGGAGAAAATCTATCCGGAGGAGGTCGAGAAGGCGCTCAAGCACCATCCGTCGGTCTACGATGCGGTCGTCGTCGGCACTCCTCACGAGCGCTTTGGCCAGCAGGTGACGGCCGTGGTGCAGGCCCGACATGGCGAGGAACCGACCCCGGAAGAGCTCGTCGAATTCGCGGCGCGACATCTCGCGCGGTACAAGCTGCCGCGCACGATCCTCTTCGTCGACGAGATGGTGCGCAGCCCCTCCGGCAAGGCGGACTACCGCTGGGCGCGAGCCTTCGCCCTGAAGCAGCTCGGCCTGCCCGAGGGGTAGCCTCCGGGGGTGTCCCGCGGGATCGGGTGGCTGCTGGGCCTCGCTCTCCTCGGCGGCGTCGTCGCGATGGGAGCGCGACTGTCCGAGGCGGGGGCCTTCCTGCGCGTCGTCCGGGACGCACGGGGAACCGAGCTGCTGCTCGCCGTGGCCTTGCAGGCCGCGACCTACCTGGTGCACGGGCAGGTCTGGCGCGGTCTGGCGGCGGCCGCCGGCGCGCGCTTGCCCTGGGGCACGGCGGCACAGGTCAGCCTGGCGAAGCTCTTCGTCGACCAGGTACTGCCCTCGGGGGGCATCGCCGGAACCCTGCTCGCCGCGCGCGGTCTGGAAGCGCTCGGTCTGGCCCGCCCCGTGGTCATGGCTGCCGTGGTGGTCAACACCGCCTCGCACTACGCTGCGTATGTGCTGAGCGTGCTCGCCGCCCTCGTCGTGGCTGCCGGACGGCACCAGGGACACCCGCTGCTCGTCGGCCTGGCGATCGTCTTCAGCGCCTTCGGCGCGACTGTCGTTGTCGCCGTGCTCGTGCTCGCCGGCCCGCGCGCCGGGCGTGTGGCCTGCCACGGCATCGCGAGAACGCGGCTGCTTGCCCGCGCGCTCGCGTACCTCGAAGCGGCCGACGCGCAGCTTGCACGTCGACCGAGCATCCTGGTAGCCGCGACGGTCTACCAGCTCGGTGTCGTGCTGCTCGATGCGGCGACGGTCTGGGTGCTCGTGAGCGCTCTCGGCGCCACGACCGATCCGCGCGGCGTGTTCGCGGCGTTCATGATCTCGTCGCTCGTGCGGACAATGGGTGTGCTTCCGGCAGGGCTCGGCACCTTCGAGGCCACCTCGGTGGTGACTCTGCACCTCATGGGCGTGGAGATTCCGATCGCGTTGTCCGCAACCCTGCTCTTTCGCGGGCTCAGTCTCTGGCTGCCGCTGCCGCTCGGGGCGTGGTGCGCCCGGCGCCTCACCGCCGTGCGCAGGGCGTCCCCGAGCTAGGCCGCGGCGGCGGAGGACGCGATCATTCTTCCTCGTCCTCCTCCCTCTCCAGCTCGAGGGCGCTCTCCCCGTCCTCGTCCAGACCTGCGGTGGGCGCTGTCGTCGTGGTCGACTCCGGCCCGACGAAGTCGCTCTGCTGCTTGTCGAGACGCGCGTACATGTAGTCGCGCACCTCGTAGGTTGTCCCCGCTCCCTCCCGCATGGCGTAATGCTTGCCGTCTTTGCGGGTCGCCAGCACCGTCCCAAGGGTCTGTCCCTCGCGGTCGAGCAGGGTGACCCGCAGCTCCGGGGCATCGAGGCCCCATGGCGCGAGATCGCCGACAGGCTCGGCTGCGATGGTGGCCCCCTTGAGATCGCGCAGGTCGTCGAGGAAGCGCGTGATCGCGCCCACGCGCGGGGGCGCGTCCCCCGCGCCCTCGACGGTCCACGATGTCCCGGCCCGCGCCAGGGTGGCACCGTTCCCGGTCCGTCGTTCGACAACCACCCGGCCGACGCGGTCGGGATCGAACGCCATGACGGTCTTGTCGCGGAACTGTGCCGCCTCCTTGGCCAGGGTCCGCCATGACCATTCACCGAGGGTCACGATCGTCGGGTGATCCGTCCGCCTGGCGTACAGCTGCTTCGAGCTGCCGACCGTCGTCTCCCCGCCGATGGCCAGCGTCTGTGTGGCCCCGCCATCGAGCGTCACGGTGACCGCGAGCCGCGGCTGCTCGAGCCCCGCTGCAGCTGCCTCGATGACGGGGAAATCGACGGCGCGCGTGGAGCGCAGGGAGGCGAGGTACGAGCGCACCTCTGTCGGATCCGCAGGGTACGCCCCGGGCTCGACGGTCCACGCATCCTTGTCCTTCCGCACGAGGGCGGCGGTCTGCCCGCCCTGCACGATGTCGACGCGCTGAACCTGCTCGTCCTGGAAGGCGAGGAGCTGCTTGTCGCGGAGGTCCTTGGCCTGCTTGTTCAGCGAGAACTTGAGCGACGAGGCGGTCAGGCGGACGTTCGGCTCGTCGCCAAAGCGCACATAGGTCTTCCCGCCGATCGGGGTGTTCTTGCCGACGTGAATCGTCGGGCCAGGTTTGTCGCGGATGGCGAGCCGCACCGTGGGCTCGGGGCGATCGAGCCCGAAGGCGGCCACGTCGCTCACCGCCTCGAGGGTCTTCGTGACGCGCGCTCCGGTGATGGCCCCGACGAGCGCCTTGACCGCCGGCTCGTCGGCCTTGTCCTCCACGGGCTTCACGAGCTTCCACTGCTGCCCGTCGCGGCGCAGCTGAATCTCGCGGTCGGCGAACACCAGATCGATGCCCGTGATGTCGTCGTTCTCCGCGGCGACCAGCTTCTCGCCTTCGGTCTCCTGGCGGGCCTTTGGCAGCTCGACCCGCCACAGCCAGACTCCCAGCGCGGCAACCAGGAGCAGCAGGAGCGCAATACGACCGAGCTTCACGCGGCTCTCCGTCGCCACCAGTTCCAGATGCCGACGGCGATCAAGAGCTCGGGGATGATCAGCACGGACAGGTAGAACACGCGCGTGGCCTGCGCCTGCGTGAGCTCGGCCCGCGAAGCGCGCACCGAGCGGCTGCGAATCGACACGAGCTCTTCCTGGCCGACCAGCCATCCGGCAGCGTTGAGGAAGAGGTCCGCATTGAGCCGCGCTTGGATCAGCTCCTGATTGCTCGCGAACAGCGGGGTGCCGAAGACGACGAGGCGCGCCTCAGTCACACCCGCCGGCGGCGTGAGCCCCATCTCCCCGAGCTTGGCCGTCACGGCCACCGCGATCGACACCGGTCCCTTCTTGTCGCTCTCGTCGAGGGTCGCCACCCCGCGGCGTAGCACGCCCTCGAGATCCGTCTCGGCCCAGCTCGTCGGGCTGGTGCTGACCAGGGTCGTCGCTGTCAGGCCCGTCTTGCCATCGGTGGCGGGCGAGACCGACGAGGTCTGCGGATAGATCGTGAAGTCGCGAAAGCCCTGCGTGATGGGATGCACGCCATAGCTCCGGGCCAGCGGGATGACGCCCAGTCGCGGTCCCTCGAACAGGCGAAGCTCGCGGTCGATGACGATGTCGCTGCCGAGGGCCACGCCCCAGCGGGCGAGGACCTGCCGGAGTCGCTCCCCGCCCTGTCCGGGCCCCACCATCACGAGCAGGTGACCGCCGCGCTCGAGATAGCGGTCGAGCGCGGTGGCAGCGGCGTCGGTCAGTGGCCTCGTGGGGCCTGCGAGGACGACCGCGTTCGCGTCCTCGGGGATCGACTCGACCGCCGGCAGCACCAGCGGCTTGACCTCGTAGTTCTCCTGCTCCAGCGCCAGCTTGAGCGCCGAGAAGCCTTTCGGGTCCTCGGCGTTGTCGAGGGGAGGCTCGCCGAATCCCTCGGTGAAGTACACGATCTTCTTGCCGCTGCGCGAGACGCGGATGATGCCGTTGGTGACCGTCTCCTCGGAGGGCTGGGTCACGGTGAAGGTCTCGCCCCCCACCGCCAGATGCACGCTGGGCAGGGTCGTGATCTTCATCTGCTCGGCCAGGGCCGGCTCGCGGTCCGGGTCGAGGAACGCCACCTCGACCTTGGCAGGGTTCGCGTAGCGATAGCTGTCGAGGAGCGATTCGATCGCAGCATTGCGCCCCCCCTCGACGAAGGCCGTCATCTTGAGCGTGTCCGGCAAGGCTTCGACGACCTTCTTCGACTGCGGCGATAGGGTGTACACCCCCGCCTCGGTGAGGTCCCAGCGATGGTGGTAGCGGGCACCAAGGTAGTTGAGCATGCCGATCAAGGCTACGAAGAGCAGGCTATAGAGCGCCGCGCTGGCACCGTAGCGCGTGGAACGCTCCCCGACGAGCGCCCGGAAGCTCTCGAAGCCGAAGGCCAGGTAGGCGACGAGCAGCGCCGCGCCGGCGATTACGTTGACGAGAACGAAGGGGTCGACGGGCGCGAGGAAGGCCGTGCCGACAAAGCCGAAGGCGAGGAACAGCAGCCCGAGGAGGCCGAAGAGGGCAGCGGAGCGCGTCACGGGCTCACCTCCAGCGGACCGACTCGACCGAGCGATGCGTGAGGAACAACGACACGACGATCAGCGTGGCGAAGTAGACGAGGTTCTTCGTGTCGATGACGCCCTTGGCGATCTCCTGGAAATGTTCGGTGACGGAGAGGTAGCTTACGAGATCGCCCCAGCGCCCCTGCAGGCTCTCGCCGAGCCAGCCGATGGTGTAGAGCACGAGCAAGGCGAAGAGGGTTCCGACGTAGGCGATGACGACATTGTCGGTGAACGACGAGATCAGCGTTCCGATGGCGAGGAAGGCGACCGCGAGCAGCGCGAGACCCGCATAGCCGGCGATCATCATGGGCACCTCGGGGTTGCCGTAGACCACGAGCAGCAGACCGAAGAAGCCCGAGAGCAGGACCATGACCAGGACCAGCACGAGCCCGCCCAGGAACTTGCCCAGGACGATCTCGCCCACGCGGACCGGCGAGGTCAGGAGCAGCTCGTAGGTGCCGGCGCGCTTCTCTTCGGGAAACAGGCGCATCGTGATCGCTGGTACGATGAAGATGAGGAGCACGGCCATGTTTCCGAGGAGCGGCCGGATGACCATCTCGTTGAGGTTGAAGCGCTCGAGGACCTCCGGGTTCCGCATCATGCTGTAGATCGTCAGGGTCTGGTTGAACGCGATCAGCAGCGCGTAGAAGAAGTAGCCGGCCAGGGCGAGAAAGACCGCAAGCAGGACGTAGGCGACCGGCGAGCTGAAGTACGAGCGCAGCTCGCGCCCGGCGATGGTCAGTGTATTCCGCATCAGGCCGCAGCCTCCGCGCCCTGGGAGATGGCCTGCGTGTAGACGTCCTCCAGCGAGCGATCCTGGGTCAGGCGCTCGAGCAGTTCCTCGACCACCACGCGCCCCTCGTTGATGATGACGACTTTCTGGCACGCACTGAGCACCTGCGAGAGGATGTGCGTCGAGAGCACGACGGTGCGCTGGGTACCGAGGCTGCGGATGAAGGCGAGCATCTCCCGGATCTGGCCGGGATCCAGGCCATTGGTGGGCTCGTCCAGGATCAGGACCTCCGGCTCGTGGATCAGGGCCTGGGCGAGGCCGACCCGCTGGCGAAAGCCTTTGGAGAGATGGCCGAGAAGGCGGCTCGTGACGGTCCCGAGGCCGCAGGCCTGCACGACGCGGTCGATGGCCGCGTCCATTTCCCCGCGCGACAGCCCTCGGAGCTTGGCCACGAAGCGCAGGTACGGGATGACCGTCATCTCGTTGTAGAGCGGAGGATTTTCCGGGAGATACCCGATCCGGCGGCGCACCTCGGCCGACTGCTCGAAGACGTCGTAGCCGCAGACCTTCACGGTCCCGGAAGTCGCCGGGAGAAAGCCCGTGATGATGCGAATCGTGGTGGTTTTCCCGGCCCCGTTCGGCCCGAGGAATCCCAGCACCTCGCCCGGACGGGCGGTGAAGGATACGTCCTGGACCGCCGAGAGGTCGCCGTACCGTTTGCTCAGATTGCGGACTTCGATCATGAGTACGGGCCTGAGACGCGGACGAGGAAGAAAAATTCGGGCGGGCATGTAGCCACCACCCTCCCGCAAGTCAAGGTTCGCGTCCCGGGGGCCCTTCGATCGATCTCTCGATGTCGACCCGCCGCCAGCGCCTCTACCTCATCGATGCCAGCGGGTACGTGTATCGCGCCTTCCACGCCTTGCCCCCGCTGTCGACCTCCCGCGGCGTGCCCACGAACGCGGTCCTGGGCTTTGCGCGGATGGTGGCCAAGCTGCTGCGCCAGGAACGGCCCGACTACGTCGCTGTGGTCTTCGACGCGGGCGGGAGGGAGACTTTTCGCGACGCACTCTACGAGGGGTACAAGGCGTCGCGACGCCCGACGCCCGCGGAGCTGCGGGCCCAGCTGCCGTACCTGCGACGTCTGGTCGAGGCGCTCCGCCTGCCTGTGCTCGCCGAACCCGGCGTCGAGGCGGACGATGTCATCGGTACGCTGGCCGCGCAGGCGGAAGCGGCAGGGCTCGAGACCGTGATCGTCACCGGCGACAAGGACATGATGCAGCTCGTGACCGAGCGAACCTCTCTGTACGACACGATGCACGAGCGTCGCATCGGGCCAGCGGAGGTGTGTGAACGTCTGGGGGTCGAGCCCGCGCAGGTGCCCGAGGTGCTCGGCCTGATGGGCGATCCCAGCGACGACATCCCCGGTGTCCGGGGCATTGGCGAGAAGACCGCGGTGGCGCTGGTGCGACGCTTCGGGACGGTGGATCGCCTCCTGCAGCATCTCGACGAGCTCGCGACGAGCGGGATCCGCGGAGCCCAGCGCGTGCGGGAGGCGCTCGAACGCGACGCGGCGGCGGCCCGGCTCTCCGCCGAGCTCGCGCGGATCCGGCGAGACGTTCCTGTCCGACTCGACCTTGAGGAGCTGCGCTGGGCCGGGCCGGATCGCGAGCGCCTGCGGGCGCTGCTGGCCGAGCTGGAGATGTTCTCCTTGCTGCGCGAGCTCGGCGGCGAGAGCGCGCCCCCGCACGTGGCGATCGCGCGGGCCGACGACGCCGCGGCGACGGAGGCAGCCTTGCGCGGCATCGCGGCGGCGCCTGCGGTGGCGATCGTCGCCCAGTTCGCCTCGCCGCGTCCCACCACGGCCCGCCTGGAGGCGATCGCGGTGGCGGGGCCGGCCGATCCGGTCGTGCTCGTGATCGCCCCGGACGCCCGGGGGGTGCTCGCTGCGCTCGCGCCGCTGGCGGGCGACCTGGCCGTGCAGAAGCTCGGCGCGGATCTCAAGGCCCTGCGGGTTGCCTTTGCACGCCGCGGGCTCACGCTCGCTGGCCCGGCGATCGACGTGGCGCTCGCGTCCTACTGTCTCGATCCCTCCCGTCCCGATCACAGTCCCGCCGCACTGGCCGAGGTGTTCCTGGGGCAGCCGCGTCCGGCAGCGACGGACGCGGACAGCGCGATCTGTGCGGCGGCCAGGACGCTGCATGCCTTGGCGCCGGTGCTCCTCGACCGACTGCGCTCGGAGGGTTTGGAGCCGCTGTTCCGCGATCTCGAGATGCCTCTGGCCGAGGTCCTCGCGGAGATGGAGCTCGCGGGGATCGCGCTCGACGTCGAGGCGCTGGCCCAGCTGAGCGGCGAGCTCGCCGAGCGGCTCGACGCCCTCATGAGCGAGATTCATGCCCTGGCGGGAGGGCCCTTCAACATCGGGTCGCCGGCGCAGTTGCGGGCCGTGCTCTTCGAGCGGCTGGGGCTCTCGACGCGGGGGATCAAGCGCGGCAAGACCGGGCTGTCGACGGACGTCGATGTCCTCACGCGGCTTGCCCGCGAGCACCCGCTGCCTGCGAAGATTCTGGAGTGGCGCCAGCTCGCCAAGCTGAAGACGACCTACGTCGATGCGCTGCCGGCGCTGGTCGACCCGGTCACCGGGCGGTTGCATACCTGCTTCAATCAGACCGTCGCCGTCACGGGGCGTCTGTCGAGCTCGGACCCGAACCTGCAGAATATCCCTGTCCGCAGCGAGGTGGGGCGCCGCATCCGGGCGGCGTTCGTCGCTGCGCCGGGGTGGCGGCTCATTTCGGCGGATTACTCGCAGATCGAGCTGCGGGTCCTCGCGCATCTCGCCAACGATGCCGCACTGTGCGCGGCCTTCGCCCGCGGCGACGACATCCATGCGGCGACCGCGGTAGCGGTGTTCGGCCATCTGCCCTCCGCCGAGGGGCGCCGGATGGCGAAGGTCATGAATTACGGCATCGTCTACGGTATGGGAGCAGCGCGGGCAGCCCGGGAGATGAACGTGTCCGTCGCGGAGGCGGAAAGCTACATTGCGCAGTACCTGGACCGCTATCCTGGCGTCCGGGCGTTCATGCAGCGGACCGTCCAGGAGGCGTACGAACGCGGATGGGTCGCGACCGTGCTCGGCCGGCGACGCTACCTGCCGGAGCTGCGATCCGCGGACGGGGCGGTCCGGCAGTTCGCGGAACGGGCGGCGATCAATACCCCGATCCAAGGATCCGCAGCGGATCTGATCAAGCTCGCCATGTTGCACGTGCGCCAGCGGCTCGCTGGCGCGGGTCTGCGGGCGCGCCTGCTGCTCCAGGTGCATGACGAGCTCGTCATCGAAGCCCCGGACGACGAAGCGGAGCGAGCAGCGCGGCTGGTCCAGGCCACGATGGAGGCCGTCTGGCCGCTGGCCGTGCCGCTGCGCGTGGACGTGCGCATCGGCGCCCACTGGGCCGAGGTGCACTAGCGGGGAGGGCGGTGAATAGAACGGACGGGACAGCGTCTGAGGTGTGGACAACCAGTGGTCCCTAACGACTGGGAGCTCGTCCAGCGGACTCGCCAGGGCGATCGCGAGGCGTTCCGCATCCTGGTCGAGCGCTACCAGCGCAAGGTGGCTGCACTGGCGCTTGGCATGCTGCGAAATCCCGACGACGCGATGGATGTGGTGCAGGACACCTTCACCAAGGCGTACCAGAGCCTCGAGCGTTTCAAAGGCGATGCCTCGTTCTACACCTGGATCTATCGCATCGCCGTCAATCTCTGCATCGACGTGCAGCGACGCGACGCCAAGATGCTGTCGAGCGCACGCGAGCCGCGCGACGGGGATGACGAGGGCGATGCCGAGCTCCCGGCGGCCATGCTGCACGGTACCGAGCCCGAGGACCCGTTCCAGCGTGTTCGCGACGCGGAGCTTGCGCGGGGCATCCGGGAGGCGGTCGCGGAGTTGACCCCTGAACATCGTGCGGTCATAGTGCTGCGTGAAGTGGACGGCCTCTCCTACGAGGAAATCAGTCGGGTGCTCGACTGTCCGAAGGGGACCGTGATGAGCCGTCTGCACTACGCCCGCAAGCAGTTGCAGGCGCGCCTGCGGCGACTGCGTTGAGGGAACCATGCCGCAACCGGTGGCAGTGACGTGTGCAGATGTGCAGCGGATGCTGGACGCGTTTGTCGACACGGAGTTGCCCCCCCCGCTGCTCCTGGCCGTCGCGCGGCATGCGGCAGGCTGTCCGCCGTGCGAGGCGTCGATCCGGGAGCTGACCGATCTGCGGGAGGTCCTCTGCGGCGCGATCGACCAGGAGCTCGAGACCGTCGATCTTCGGCAGGTGTGGCCCGCGGTCTGCCGGGCCCTCGAGCGGCAGCGGACGGCGGTGCCCCGCGCCTGGCCAGGGCGTCGGGTGGCGGTCTGGGGAGGGCTTGTCGCCATGGCCGCGAGCCTCGCGATGGCCGTGGGGCTCTGGAACGGACGGCGGCCAGTCGAGCACGCGCCGGTCGTCGCGTCGCGGCCGACGCCGGTCGTCACGGCGCGCGCGGAGCTCCGCAATCGCGCCGCGTTCGACCGGTTGTGGGGGCGGGGCATCGAGGTCAAACGCGAGCCGAAAGCGGGGACCACGGTGGTGTGGGTCAGCCACGTCGCGAGCACGCGCGACTGAGAGATTCTGCGATGGGACGCACCGCCACGCTGCTCGGAATGCTGGCCGTGTGCAGTTTCTCCGTGAGCGCCGAAGAGCGGGCCGCCGAGGCGCAGCCCTACGATACGGTGCGGATCCAGGTGATGGCGATCGCCGCCAGCAACGTCGGAACCTGCGATCCCCAGGTGGCGTTCTTGCGTCCGCGGCTGCGTCGGGTGCTGAATTACCGGAGCTTTCGTCTGCTCTCCGACACGTGGCGCGACGTGGCATGGCAGGACACGGCAGCCTTCGCGCTGGCGGGCGGGACGCGGCTGATGTTGCTGCCGAAGGGCCGCGAAGCACAGCAGGTCGTGCTCCAGGTCCGGTTGCTCGATGGGCGCAGAGCGCTCGTTGACACCGTCGTGCGCTTGCGCAACCAGGGGTACATGGTATTCGGCGTCGAGCGGGACCCGAGTGCCGAAGAAGCCTTGCTCGTCGTCCTGCGCGCGGAGGATTGAGCGCTGATGGCGAACGCACCGACATGGCTCGAGCAGCTGCGGTACCAGCTCGCTGCGGCGGCCGGGGCCCTCTGGGGCGAGATGCAGGAGCAGGGACTGCGCGCCTATCTGCAGCCGGTCGGTCCGTACAACGCGGGCCTGGCGGCCCCTCTGGCGACGGTGGCCGGCATCGTCGGCATCGTGTTCCTCTCGGGCGTTGCGGTTGCCGGCCTGACGACGGCCCTGCTCGCGCTCCTGGCGCTGTGGATGCTGCTCAGCGAGGTGTTCGGCTTCTCCTTCGAGCTGAGCCCCGTCTTCGCCACGCGTCGCTGAGCAGGCGGCCTGGCCCCTCAGTCGTCGCCCAGCGTCTCCCAGCGGATGTCCCAGAACTCCGGCAGGGGGGGGCGGAGTTCCACGTGTCCCCCGAAACACCGAAAGCTCGGGCGATGCGTCAGGCGCTCGCGCACCAGGTGAAGAAACTCCGCCACGGCCTGGCCCGGCTTGGGCGCGCCGATCTCGATCCGCTCGCTGCGACCGCAGGCGCGGCAGCTCACGTCGACACGCATTCCCCGGCCGGCCTCACCCGGTGCCCTTCATGGCGGCAGCGAGGATGTGCGCGGTGCTCGGCCGCATGATCCGTGGATCGACCTCGCGGCCCTCGACCAGGGCCCGGCGGATGTCCTTCCCCGAGATCGACACGGGTTGCTCGCCCGGATGGTTTTCCATCAAATCGACGCGGCCGACCGACTCGTAGTATGCCGCGAAGCCGACCTTGAGGGGGCGAATCAGAAGCTCGCCACGCAAGCAGTCGAAGATTTCCTGGGCGTCGAAATCGCCCCAGATGGCACTGCCGTCGTGATAGGGCGCGTCGGCATGCTTGCGCCCGATGATGATGTCCGTGAACCCGAAGTTCTGGCGATAAATCGCGTGCATCACGGCCTCGCTCGGGCCGCCGTAAAACATCTTGATGTCGAGCCCGATGAGGAGGACGCGGTCCGGGACGGCCTCGCCGCGCGGACCCCAGAGCGTGGGATCGCTGTCGCCGTCGCCGAGGGCCCGCTCCGCGATGAGCGCTGCGTAGGTGCGCATGCGCACGTCGGCATGGACATCGTCGCCCTTGGTCTCGCCGATCAAGGGATTGAGCACGGCTCCGGCGTTGAAGCCCTGGCGAATGAGCGTCTCGAGACCGTACACGAGGGCGTACTCGTGGGCCCGGTGCAGGGGGTTGCGCGTCTGGAAGGCCACGACGCGCTCCCAGCCCTTGGCACGCAGGAGAGCGCGGACCTCGCGAGGCGACAAGACATAGCGACCGAACTCCGGGTGCGTGGGCTGCGGGAGCGTGCGGATCCGTCCGCCGACCAGATGCGTCTTGTCGGCATCGGCCTTGAGGACCATGTCGGCGCCAGGATGATCGGTGCGCTCGGTGCGGTAGACGCACCGCAGGTAGTGCAGCTTGTCCCACGGGAACACATCGCTGATCTCCAGGGTGCCGACCACCGCGCCGCTGCTGTTGACGAGGGCGACGGTCTGGCCGGGCGAGAGTCGGTGCGCCAGCTCTGCGGTGACCGGGAGCGAGAGCGGGATCGTCCAGGCATACCGCTTGCCCTCGCGCTCGATCACCTGCTCGTCGAGCACGCGATGCCAGGTCGGCCCGTCCATCGGGCCAGTCAGGGGCGACAGCGCACCATCGCCGAAACGATACACCGTCGACAGATCCGCGTCGGAAACGGGGAGCCGTGTCATGTGCGCCGCCGCGTCGAGGAGCGCAGCTTCCTCGCCAGGCGCGACAGTGCAGCAGACGGGCTCGGACAATCCCCCGTGGGGCGGGATCAGATCGGTCATCAGGTCGGTCCTTTCTCGGTAGCGTCTCGAAGCTGCCTACCCTACCCAAGTGGCAGGGGTGGGTCCACGCGTTCCCGGGCCGCGCATCTGCCAAGGACGTCGATCGGCGATCAGGGGACCCCGGCGACGGGCTGCATCTCGCGATCGCAAGGCCCTCCGACGGCGACCGTCCGAGCGGCCGACGAGGGCAGCGCGCAACTCGGGCCGCGCTCCTCGACGCGACACAGAATGCGCAGAGGCTTGCCTGTCTCGAGCCAGGAAGGGATCTTGCGATAGCGCCCGACTGGGCCGGGGGTACAGGACGCGGCCAGGCCATGCGGACGACATCCCGTGGGTCGTGCACCGGCGATCTTGCGGCCATCGAGGACGAAGCCCGGATAGAGGTCCTGGATCTCGAGCTCGTCGCGATCGGCAGTGTCCCGAACCCGTACGATGCGAAACCGGTAGCCCCCGGGGGCCGGCGCGTCCACCTGCACCCGCTGGTTCGCGACCAGGACGAAATCGTCTCCGCGGCGCGCGACAGCGCCGCTGACGTACTCGAGGTCGGGACGATCGGGGAAGCAGGCACCCATGGCGGGCGGATGGTAGTAGTGGCGCAGTGTTAAGAGATCGCGCGGCGACGCCTCGGGAAAATGCATCGCCAGATCTGCCTCCGGGCCGAAGAGGATCGACTCGACGCCCTGGACGCTCTGGGCGTACATCCGGCGGAGCCGCGCCGCCGTCGTCGTGTCGGCTGCGGCCAGGTCTGAACGGAGGAAGCACGAGGTGAGACCCGAGACCTGGGTCAGATACTCGTCCCAGATGTTGTATTGCGACACGGCCGTGGCCACGCCCTCCAGGTCGCTCGGGTACCGGCAGCCCTGACCGCGACGGCAGGCGCCGCGGGCCCGATTGCGGATCGACAGCGCGATGATCAGGCGCTCGCAGGCCCCATAGGCGGTACAGCCTCGCTCGAGGTGTCCCTCGAAGAGGGCTGTACGCATGACGACGTCGAGCTGCCGAGCCCGGTGCAGCGCGTCCTCCGGCCAGCGGCCGGCGTGCGCTCGACTGAAGCGATCCCAGGCCGTCACGAGGCGCTCGCGGCGTCGGAGCAGCGTGGCGTTCACCTCGGCGCAATGGCTGGACTCGTGGAATGCCCGCACGATGCTGTCGAGAAGACCAGCTGCGCCTTCCGCCTGGCCGTGGGGGGCCGTAGGCCGCGGCGGTTCGAAGAACGGTGGGCGCTCGAGGTGATGGAGGGTGCGCACGTCGATGACCGGTCGCGCGCCGCCAGGCGGGCAGTGGTGATTCCGGACCCGGAGCTGACGCCGTGTGGCCAAGGCGTCGGAGAAGGTCCGGCCGGACTCCGGTGTCGCAGTCGGGGGATCGACGACGACGTCGAAGCCCACCCAGGGCGTTCCCGAGGCATCGGTGACCGGCTTCCCCTCTCGCAGGACGAGGCAGGGAATCACCGCGGTGCCCTGGACCAGATGACCGGCCGGGATGCGCGGGCCGTCGCGGAGCGCCTCTGCGACCTCGTAGTAGGGAAGCTCGAGGGGGCCGTTGAACCGGTAGACGGTCATCACCTCGGTCGCCGGAACCTCGGCATCCGCAGCTGCGGCGGGGTGGACGGCGACAGCGATCAGCGCCGCGATTCCTGCGACGGCGAGCGACGGGGTCATGCCCCGCGGTGGCAGCGCGGGCACCCGGCCCCGGCGAGCGTCCGACTTCCCGCGTGTCCCGTCTCCAGATCGAGCCATTGCTCGCGGCCCGAGGTTCGCACCCCGAGGAGCACCGCGAGAGCTTCGGCGGCGACGAGGGCGCCGAGCGCCTGGGCGGCGGCGTCCGCAAGGAGGCGACCCACCGCGGTATCGTCCGACTCGAGCTCGCGCTCGCCGAAGGCCTCATCGCAGCAGGCCGGACAAGGACGACCGAGCAGCGTGACCGCCCGCGCCCGGGACCCGATGCGCCGGCCCCACACGAGCGGGAAGGTGATGTCGCGCGGACAACTCTGACCGATCAGCGTTGTGATCTCGGGCGATCCTCGACCCGCTCCCGCGTCCTGGCCCACGCCGGCGCGGGCCAGCAGCTCGCGCGCCACCGTCGCCGCGTGGTCGCTGCCGAGCGCACGCACGCGCGCCGTCAGCAGACGCGCCTGCCCGCGCCCGCCGACCTCGGGCAGGAGAATCTGGCGGCTGAACCGCTCGATGGCCGCGTCCGACAGGATCATTCGATGACGTTCTTCTCGATCGGCTCGACCGTCACGCCCTGCTCTCGGAGCCAGGCAATGCCCCGCTCGATGACCTCGGGCGTGCCGTCGAGCTCGATGGCAATGATGCCGATCTCGTCGTTCACGCTCGCCTGCCGGATGTTGAAGACGAGGTCGAAGGTCTTGCTCAGCTGGTAGATCAGCGGCTCGCGGACGAGGCGGCTGGGGTAAGTCAGATACAGCTTGACCCGGGTGGTCTGGGACTGGGATTTCGGGGTCGTGCCTGCGCGACGCTTCATGGCGGTGTCCAGCCGGCCCACAGATTGGTCGAGAGATAGCGACTGCCGAAGTCGGCGAAGAGCACCACGACGCAGCCCTCGCTCAGCGTGCGCGCGATCCGCAGGGCGACGCAGTGCGCGGCCCCGCAGGACTGGCCGACCACGAGTCCCTCTTCGCGGGCGAGACGGTAGACCATGGCATAGGCGTCGTCGGTCGTGACGCCGATCTTGGCGTCCAGCTCGTGCTCCTTGTACACGCCGGGCACGATCGAGCTCGCCATGTGCTTGAGGCCTTCGATGCCGTGGAAGGCATCGTCGGGCTCGGCAGCGATCACCTGGACTCGCGGATTGCGGGATTTGAGATACCGTCCCGTGCCCATGATCGTCCCCCCCGTGCCGATGCCGCTGACGAAATGGGTGACCCGGCCCTCGGTCTGCCTCCAGATCTCGGGTCCCGTGGTGTGGAAGTGGGCACGCGGGTTCGCCTCGTTGAAGTACTGGTCGGGCTTGAAGTAGCGCTCGGGAGCCTCGGCGAGGATCGTGCGGCAGAGCCGGATCGCCCCGTCGGAGCCTTCGAGCGGATCGCTCAGGACGATCTCGGCGCCGAAGGCCTGGACCACCTGCCTGCGCTCGCGGCTGACGTTTGCTGGCATCACGAGCTTGACCGGAAAACCCAGCGCGGCGCCGATCATGGCCAGGGCGATGCCCGTATTCCCGGAGGTCGAGTCGAGAATGGTTTTCCCGGGATGCAGCTGACCGCTCTCGAGCCCCTCGCGGACCATGCGCAGGGCAGGGCGGTCCTTGACGGACCCTCCCGGATTGAAGCCCTCCAGCTTGGCGAACAACTGTACGGTGGCGGGCACGCCGTCGCGGACGCGCTGGATCTCGACCAGCGGCGTGTTGCCGATCAGCTCGAGCACCGAGGGACACAACAGCGGCCTCGAGGGCTGGCCCTCAGCGGCGGAGGGCATGGCGAGCGAATCGGCGGCGCGCACGGCAGGGGGTGGCTTTCAGCAGCCTCCGGCAATCGCCGGGACGATCGACAGCTCGTCGCCCGCCCGCACGGGCGTGTCGAGGTTGGCGAGGAAGCGGATGTCCTCGCCATTGACGAACACGTTGACGAAGCGGCGGATCTGGCCGGACTCGTCGCAGATGCGCTCCCGGATCCCGGGGTAGCGCGCCTCGAGATCCCCGAGCAACGCGCCGACGGTGTCGCCGCTGGCCTCCACGGCATCGGCGCCGCCGGTGTACTTGCGCAAAGGCGTCGGAATTCTCACCTGGCTCATCGGGTATCACCTCCGTCGCGGCGGTGGCCGGTGGGTGCGCTCACCGCCGTGCTCAACTGGCAGAAGCCTCGCGGATGTCGCGAAGCCGTGCAAGCAGCTGGTCGAAATCGGCGAGCCGGGCGGAGATGCGGTGGGGCTGGGCGACGCCGTCCACGACGGCCTCGAGCGTCTTGTAGCCGTTGCCGGTTACGCAGATGACGATCGACTCGTCGCGCGGAATGCGGCCTTGCTGGATGAGCTTGCGGGTGACGGCGACGGTGGTGCCGCCGGCCGGCTCGGTGAAGATTCCTTCGGTCCGCGCGAGCAGCTGGATCCCTTCGACGATCTCCTGGTCGGTCACGGCCTCGCCCCAGCCCCCGGACTCGCGGACCGCCTTGAGCACGTAGAAGCCGTCGGCGGGGTTCCCGATGGCGATCGACTTGGCGATGGTGTCGGGCTTCACCGGGGCGATCAGCTCGGCACGCCGATGCAGGGCGTGAATCACGGGCGCGCAGCCGGCGGCCTGGGCCGAGTAGATGCGAAAGTCGCCCTCGGCCAGCCCGAGATCGCGAAGCTCGTGGAAGGCCTTGGCGATCTTCGGCAGGATCGTGCCTCCCGCAGTCGGGACGACCACGTGCCGGGGCAGGCGCCAGCCGAGCTGCTCGGCGATCTCGAAGCCGTAGGTCTTGGCCCCTTCGGTGTAGTACGGGCGTACGTTGATGTTCACGAAGGCCCAGCCGTACTTGTCGGCGACCTCGCTGCACAGGCGGTTGACGTCGTCGTAGTTCCCGTTCACGGCGATCGCGGTGGGCCCGTAGATCGTCGAGCCGATCACCTTGCCCTGCTCGAGGTTGTCGGGGATGAAGATGAAGCACTCGAGGCCGGCGCGCGCGGCATGTGCCGAGACGGCATTGGCGAGATTCCCCGTGGAGGCGCAGGAGACCGTGGTGAAGCCGAATTCGAGCGCCTTCGAGATGGCGACCGAGACCACGCGATCCTTGTACGAGAAGGTGGGATGGTTGACGGAGTCGTCCTTCACCCACAGCTCGCGGACACCGAGCACCTCCGCGAGCCGATCGGCGCGGACGAGCGGCGTGAAGCCGGACCACAGCCCGAGCCGCGGCTCCGAGTCGACGGGCAGCAGCTCGCGGTACCGCCACAGATTGTGGGGACGCGCGGCGATGCGTTCCCGGGTCAGCACGCGGCGAATCGCCGCATAGTCGTACTGGACTTCGAGGGGGCCGAAACAGATATCGCAGACATGCAACGGGGCGACGGGCGATTCGGCGCCGCATTCGCGGCACTTGAGCCCGGTGACATAGCTCATCGGGGAACTCTCCTTTCGCGCTGCGCCTGCCTGCCGAGAGGGTCGCAGGCCGCGCAATCCGGGCGCCGGGCGAGGGGGACGATGCGCCACGTCCCGGCCCGAAGATCGATGGCGAGCAGACGGCCTCCGAACAGCGGGGACCGGCCAGCCAGCAGGCGCACGGCCTCGCTGGCCTGGACGGTGCCGCCCAGCGTCACCGCCGGGCCCAGAATCCCCGCCTGATCGCAGCGGGTGGCCTCGTCCTCGTCGGGGGGCTCCTCGAAGACACAGCGATAGCACGCGCTCGACCCTGCCAGGATGGTCGTGAGCTGAACACGCCAACCGCTCGCCCCCGCGTGGATCAAGGGGACGCGCGCCGCCACGGCGGCATCGTTGACGAGGAACTTCGTGCGCACCGTGTCGGTGCCGTCGAGGATGACATTCCAGTCAGCGAGGAAGGTCGCGTCAGCGGCGGTGAAACGCTGCGGGTAGCGTTGCACCCGCACGCCAGGGGCGAGCCGCGTCAACCGCTCCGCGGCCACGTCCACCTTGCGGCGGCCGATGTCGGCTTCCTCGTACAGGACTTGTCGCGGGAGATTGGAGGGCTCGACCTGATCAGGGTCGACGAGGCCGAGGGTGCCGACGCCTGCACGGGCGAGCACGAGGGCAGCCGGCGACCCGAGTCCTCCCAGGCCGATCAGCAACGCCGAGGCGGTGGACAATCGCTCGCGCATGTCGCCGAGCGTGAAGGCACGCTGTCTGCTCATCGGTGAACGACGCCGGCGGGATGGCCGGGTGTCGTGTCACAGCGTGCGATTCCTTATCTTTCGCCAGCGAGCTTGCGCGATCGCTGGCGTCGGAATTAGCACCAACCCCGCTGGAGGGCGGTTGCTGTGGCTTCGTCGGGCCGGACCCTCCGCCACTCTGGATAAGGTGTCCTTTCGATCGTGTGGAGGAGGAGCTAAACCGAAGTGTCCTGGCGTGTCAATCGACTGCCGCCAGCGGGATTCACGGCGCCAGGCTCGGCGGGCCTCCGCCGGCGCGCTCCGGATAGGCCGAGACCGGCCGTGGCATGGCCTGGCGAGCCGCATCGCTGCGCAGGGCATCCAGGCGAGCGATCAGCAGCGGCAGGGGATCCTCGCCGCTCGCCAGCAATGGCTCGCCGGGCGGTTCCGAGGCCAGGGCGCGCGCGTAGGGGCTCTGCGGATGGTGATGGCGAAGCGCGGCGCGTGCCAGGGTCGCCTCCATGGTCTCGCCGCGCTGCGCGTACGCCTGGGCGAAGCGGTCGAGCGCAGCGGCCGTGGCCTCGGTCTCCGGGAAGTCGACCAGCAGGCCGCGCAGGCGTGCTTCCGCGGCCATGAGCGCGCCCCGCGACAGATAATAGAGGGCGATGTCGCGCTCTCGTGCCGCCAGGGCTTCGCGGCACTCGCGAAGGCGCAGGGCCGCGCGCTCCGCCCACGGAGTTCCGGGATACCGGTCGAGGATGTTCTTGAACGAGGCCATGGCGTTGGTCACGGCCTGCTGATCGCGGTCGTGGGTCGAGGTCTGGGCGAGATACGCCACGCCACGGCGATACTCGATTTCTGCGAGGTTGGGGCTTGTCGGATGCATGCGCTCGAAGTCGGCGAAGGCGGCGATCGCCTCGGGATAGCGGCGGGCGTTGTAGTACGCCTGCGCGATCTTGAGCTCGGCCTGCTCGGCGTTCGGGTCGAAGGGGTACTGATCCAGGAAGGCCTTGTATCGCGCGATCGCCACGTCCCAGGCCTCGTCTTCCATTGCCTGGTTCCCCTCGGCCCACAGGGTTTCGGCAGGGATCTGGGGACGTTTCGCGGCGCAGCCGGCCAGGGCGAGGACAGCCAGGGCCACGACGAGCGGGCGACGACGGTCCATGCGTTGCGCCTACGCGAGGCTCCCGCGGGAGTCAACGCGCTGCCCTTGGCGCGCGGGGGAGGCTGCGCTAGCGTCGGCGCTCGGATGATCCGCCCTGGTCAGCACCACCGCGTCCGCCGCGTATGAGTGGCGAGCCCCCGCGCAGCCGAGCAGCGGCGAGCGGGGACGACCCGCTCGAGGGGCTCGTCCGCTGTCCCGCCTGTCGCCGTGCCACGCTCGAGGGGTCCGGTGACGGGCGGCGATGCCCGAGCTGCAGCGTGCGATTCTCCGCGGCCGACGGGGTCCTGGATCTTCTCGCTTCCGAGATGCCCGCCCCTGGACTCGCGCAGGTCGCCATGGAATCGACGCTGGTGGCTCGGATCTACGACAGCTGGCTCTGGCGCCGCAGCCCCTGGGCAGCGTTGGCGCTCGGCATCTCCGCCGAACGAGAACAGGCCTTGGTGCTCGAGGCGGCCGGCCTCGCGGGCGATGAGACGGTCCTCGATCTTGCCTGTGGTCCGGGGTTCTACACGCGTCCGCTCGCGGAGCGCCTCCCGGCGGGACGCGTGATCGGTCTGGACGTTTCCCGGGCCATGCTGGTGCTGGCCAGGCGGCGGCTGTCGCAGGCGGGCCAGCGAAGCGTGGGCTTGGTTCGGGGGAGCGCGCTGGATCTGCCCTTCCCGGAGGCCAGCTTCGACGTGGCGACCTGCTGTGGGGCCCTGCATCTCTTCCCGGATCCCCTGGCGGCCGTCTCGGAAGTTCGTCGCGTGCTTCGCGTCGGCGGGCGCTTCGCGGTCGCGACCGTGCGGCGCCTCGAGGGTCCGGTCACCAGCATCCTCGAATGGCTCGGGATCCGGCCGTTCACCGTGCTCCGACTCGAGGCCATGCTCGCTGCGGCAGGTTTTGGTGCGGTGTGCATGCACCATGCCCGTGGCGCCTGGCTCATCGCCAGCGCCGAGGCGCTCTGACCCCTCGCTCCCGGCCCCGCCGAATCCAGCGACGCCACGCTTCTCGCTGCTGGGAGTCGCGACGCAAGCTACTGTCGCGTCGCTGATAACGTGTCCCGGCGACGCGGACTGCTGTCGCAGTGCAGCACCGCTGGCAGGAGCGTTGCATGGTCCCGTGTGCAGCACGAAAGGGGAGTGTCGCTCTTTTCGTGGGGCCCGCGCCCGACCCCCGCCCTCGGGGTCCCCCACCGACACGAAAGGATGCAGCGCGCATGACTCCAGCCATGGCCGCGCCCGTCGCGTACGAGCTGCGCGTGGTGCGGCAGTTCACGGTGATGACGCTCGTCTGGGGCATTGTCGGGATGGCCGTGGGGGTGTTGCTCGCCGCCCAGCTGATCTGGCCGGATCTCACCTTCGGCATCCCGTGGCTGAGCTACGGCCGGCTCCGCCCGCTGCACACGAATGCCGTGATCTTCGCCTTCGGGGGCTGCGCTCTGTTCGCGACCTCGTACTACGTGGTCCAGCGCACTTCCGGCGTGCCGCTCTTTCTCCCCCGCCTCGCGGGATTCACCTTCTGGGGCTGGCAGCTGGTGATCCTGGCGGCGGCGCTCACGCTGCCGCTCGGGTACACCACGGCGAAGGAGTACGCGGAGCTCGAGTGGCCCATCGACCTGCTCATCACGGTCGTGTGGGTGGCCTATGCCGTGGTCTTCTTCGGCACGATCGCGCGCCGCAAGATGCAGCATATCTACGTGGCGAACTGGTTCTACGGCGCCTACATTCTCACGATCGCACTTCTGCACGTCGTGAACAGCCTCGAGGTGCCTGCCGGGCTCTTCAAGTCGTACTCCATCTTTCCCGGTGCCGTCGATGCCATGGTGCAGTGGTGGTACGCGCACAATGCCGTGGGCTTTTTCCTGACGGCCGGCTTCCTCGGGATGATGTACTACTTCGTGCCAAAGCAGGCCGAGCGGCCGATCTACTCGTATCGGCTCTCGGTCGTGCACTTCTGGGCCCTGATCGGCATCTACATGTGGGCGGGCCCGCACCACCTGCACTACAGCGCGGTGCCCGACTGGGCCCAGACGCTCGGGATGGTGTTCTCGCTCATCCTGTGGGCGCCGTCGTGGGGTGGGATGATCAACGGCATCATGACCCTCTCGGGGGCCTGGGAGAAGCTGCGCACCGACGCGATCCTGCGCTTCATGATCGTGGCGCTGTCCTTCTACGGCATGTCGACCTTCGAGGGGCCGATGATGTCCATCAAGTCCGTCAACGCGCTGACCCACGACACGGACTGGACGATCGGCCACGTGCACTCCGGTGCGCTGGGGTGGGTGGCGATGATCTCCATGGGCTCCCTCTACTTCCTGGTGCCGCGGCTCTACGGACGGACCGCCATGTGGAGCTCGCGCCTCGTGCACGTGCATTTCTGGATCTCGACCATCGGCATCGTGCTCTACATCGCCTCGATGTGGATCGCTGGCCTGATGCAGGGGCTCATGTGGCGGGCGGTGAACGACGACGGGACGCTGACCTATACCTTCGTGGAGGCGCTTAAGGCGACCGATCCGTACTATCTCGGCCGGCTCGTGGGCGGGATCGTGTTCCTGATCGGGCTCGTGGTGATGGCCTACAATGTGGCGCGAACGATGGGTGCAGGGACGGCGGCGGCGCGCGCAGAGACGGTGCCGGTCGCGCCGAGCGCCGTGACCGCATGAGACAGCCGAGGCACAGCTGCGAGGACGGAGGCATCCGATGATGGAACATCCGCTCGTCGAACGACGGATTGGCGTGATGGGCGTGCTCATCGTGCTCGTGGTCAGCGTCGGCGGTCTCGCCGAGATCCTCCCGCTGATCGCCTCCATCGACGCGGGCACGCCTGTCGAGGGGATGCGGCCCCTGACAGCACTCCAGCTCGAGGGACGCGACCTCTACATTCGCGAGGGATGCCACGTCTGCCATACGCAGATGGTGCGACCGCTGCGGGCGGAGACGGAGCGCTACGGGCACTATTCGGTGGCAGGAGAATCCGTGTGGGAGCATCCCTTCTTGTGGGGCTCGAAGCGCACGGGACCCGACCTGGCACGGGTCGGCGGACGGTACTCGGACGAGTGGCATCGCGTGCATTTGCTGAATCCCCGGGATGTCGTTCCCGAGTCGAACATGCCCGCGTTCCCCTGGCTCGCAGACGCCAGGGTGGACGGGAGCCGGACCGGGGCGAAGATGGCGGCGCTGCGCAGCGTCGGGGTCCCGTACACGGACGAGGACATCGCGGGCGCTGCGCAGGCGGTCGAGGGCCGCACCGAGATGGACGCGATGATCGCGTATCTCCAGCAGCTCGGGACCGTCCTCAAGACGAAGAGGTGACGATCATGGACCTCGAGACGATCCGGGGGCTGGGAACGCTCGTGCTGCTCGTGGCGTACCTCGGGCTCTGCGGCTGGGCGTTCTGGCCGGGCAACCGGCGGCGTTTCCAGGAGGACGCGCTGCTGCCGTTCCGTGACGAGGCCGATGGAGGTGGGTCATGAGTGCCGGCTGGAGCTGGTTCGTCATCGTCCTCACCCTGGGGGCGATCGGCGCGTGCGTGTGGCTCATGCTGTGGGCACGGACCACGCGGGTCGGCGAGCCGGGACCGCGCGAGGCCCTCGGGGGCGACTTCGATGGCATCGACGAGCTCAACACTCCCCTGCCGCGCTGGTGGCTCGGGCTCTTCATCGGGACCATCGTCTTCTCGCTCGGCTATCTGCTCCTCTACCCCGGACTCGGGCGTTTCCCGGGGCTCCTCGGCTGGACGTCCACTGGCCAGCACGCCCGCGCCGTGGAAGATTTCGAACGCACCTATGGCCCGATCTACGCGCGCTTCGCGGCCATGCCGCTCGAGGCGCTCGCTCGCGATCCGGCGGCGATCGCCATCGGGCAGCGGCTGTTCGCCAACAACTGCTCGATGTGCCACGGCTCGGACGCCCGGGGCGGGATCGGCTATCCCGATCTCACCGATGGGGTGTGGAAATGGGGCGGGACGCCGGATCACATCGAGAAATCGATCCTCGACGGCCGCGAAGGCCTCATGCCACCCTTCGTCGCCGCGGTGGGCGAGGACCACGTCCCGGCGGTCGTCGCCTACGTGCAGAGTCTCAGTGGCCAGCGGGTCGATCCGGCGCTTGCGGCCGCCGGCGAGGCGAAATTCAAAACGGTGTGCGTCGCCTGTCACGGCATGGATGGCAAGGGCAATATCGCCCTGGGCGCCCCGGACCTGACCGATCAGGAGTGGCTCTACGGCAGCAGTGCCGAGGCGATCGCCGAGGGAATCCGCAAGGGACGGCACGGGGTCATGCCCGCCCACCGGGACCTCCTCGGCGTGGAGCGCGCGCATCTCGTGGCGGCCTACGTCTATTCGCTGTCGGCGTCGCAGAGCGCGCCGCCACCGCCGCAGGAGCTCTCGGCGCTCGGGCCCCGGTCGTGAGACCACATCCTGGCGGAGCGGAGCGCATGACCGCAGGAGGGCCGCAGGCCGCAGCAGCAGCAGCGGGGACGACGAGCCGGGCGCAGCGCCCCACGCCGGGCGACGGCGGCGCGACCGCGGCCGAGGTCCCGCTCTACGCGAAGCGCGAAGCCATCTACCAGAAGGAGATCCAGGGGCCGTTTCAGCGCCTGCGAGCCGTCACCCTGTTCGTGCTCGCGGGGATCTTCCTGGTGGGGCCCTGGCTGCGCTGGGGCGAGCGGCAGGCCGTCTGGCTCGACGTGCCGGCCCGCAAGTTCCACCTCTTCGGGCTCACCTTCTGGCCCCAGGATTTCATCTTCCTCTCCTGGCTGCTCATCATCGCGGCCTTCTCGCTCTTCTTCTTCACGGCGCTCGCGGGTCGCCTGTGGTGCGGCTATGCGTGCCCGCAGACCGTGTGGACCAAGTTCTTCATGTGGATCGAGTGGCTCACCGAGGGCGATCGCAACCAGCGCATCCGCCTCGACCGGGGGCCGTGGACACGGGAGAAGATCCTGCGGAAGGCAGCCAAGCATGCGGGCTGGCTGGCCCTGGCCGTGGTCGTGGGAACGACCTTCGTCGGCTACTTTCTCCCCATCCGCGACTTGCTGCCGCGCATCGCGAGCCTGCAGCTCGGCGCCGGCGAATGGGTCTTCCTGGCGGCAGCGTCGCTCGCGCTGTACGGCGACGCCGGCTGGATGCGCGAACAGATCTGCATCTATGCCTGCCCCTACGCGCGCTTCCAGGGCGCGATGTTCGACCAGTCGACGCTGACCGTCTTCTACGATCGCGGGCGCGGCGAGCCGCGCGGGCATCGGAGCCGTTCGGCGGACTACCGGGCGCTGGGCCTCGGCGAGTGCATCGACTGCGGGCTGTGCGTGCACGTGTGCCCGACCGGCATCGATATTCGCGACGGGACCCAGTACCAGTGCATCGGCTGCGCTGCGTGCATCGACGCCTGCGATCAGGTGATGGACGAGATGGGCTATCCCCGAGGCCTGGTCCGCTACACGACCGAGGAGGCGCTGGCGGGCCAGCCGACCCGGATTCTTCGCCCGCGCCTCGTGGCGTACGGGGCGGTGCTCGCGGTCATGGTGACCGTCTTCGCTTGGGCGCTCTGGCACCGCGTGCCGCTGGCGGTCGATGTCCTGCGCGATCGCGCACGCCTCTACCGGCAGACGGCCGACGGCGCGGTCGAGAACGTCTACACGCTGAAGATCATGAACAAGGATCAACGGACGCACGCCTTCGCCATCGGCGTCGAGCCTGCCGACCGCTTCGTGCTCGATGGCCCGCGGGATGTCACGGTCGCCGCCGGTGCGATCGTCGACGTCCCGGTGCGGGTGCGTCGCCCGGCCGAGAGCGAGGCGCCGCCATCGGCGCGTGTGACCTTCTCCGTGCGGGCCGTCGATGCGCCAGCGCTCCTCGTTCGCGAGGAGAGCCGCTTCCTCGGCCCCCGGCCGCCGGGAACCTAGGCCTGGCGATGGTGCTCGCGCGGCGCATGGTCCCGGGGGCTCCCTGGTACCGCCAGTTCTGGCCCTGGTTTCTCCTCGCCGTCCCCGGTGTGGCCGTGGTGGGCGGCGTGGCGACCCTGGTGGTGGCGATCCGCCACGCCGATTCCGTGGTGCGGGACGACTGGTACACGAGCGGCCTCGGGATCAACATCGATCTCGCCCGCGATCGTGCGGCGGCCGACCTCGGGCTCGTGGCGCAGGTCCGGCTGGATGCCGGAGGGCAGGAAATCCAGGTCCGATTCGCGGCGGGCGGCGACGTTCCCGATCGGACCCTGCATCTCGAGCTCCATCATCCGACGCAGGCATCGCGGGATCGGCTCCTCGAGCTGGTCCGGGACGGGACGGGCGCCTTCCGGGCGGCGGCCCGCGGCGACCTGGCCGGACGCTGGCATGCGACGCTCGCGCCTCGCGCAGGAGCGTGGCGGCTCGCCGGGCCCATCACCCTGCGTCCGGGGGAGACGGTGGCGCTCGCGCCGCGGCCGTGAGCGGGCATGAGCCGGTTCACTCCTCCTGCCACGGCGCTCGTGCCGTGCTTTCACTGCGGACTGCCGGTCCCGCCGGGCCGGCGCCTGGAAGCGACGGTCGACGGGCTGCCGCGGGCCATGTGCTGTCCAGGGTGTGTCGCTGCGGCCGAGCTTATCGCGGCCAGCGGGCTCGGGGCGTATTACCGGTATCGGGAGATGCCCGGGGCGACGCCCGAGCCCGTCGACGCACGGCTTGCCGCCGAGCTCGCCCGCTGGGACGCCCCCGCCGTGCAGCGCACGCTGGTCCGTCGCGAGGGCGGGCTCTGCCTGGCGACGCTCGCCGTCGAGGGCATGCGGTGCGGCGCCTGCGTGTGGCTGCTCGAGCAGCGACTACGTCAGGTGCCCGGTGTCTCGCACATTAGCGTCAACCTTGCGACGGCCCGGGCCGAGGTCGCGTGGCAGGATCGGAGCACAGGGCTCGCTGCGCTGCTCGCCGAGTTCCACCGTCTGGGCTACCGGGCGCGGCCGTACCGCCCGGAATGGGCCGAAGCGGCGCGCCAGGCCGAGTACCGCTCCGCGCTGTGGCGGCTTGCCGTCGCGGGGCTCGGGGCCATGCAGGTCATGATGTACGCCGTCGGCCTCTATGCCGGGGCCGTCCAGGGCATGGAGGGGCGGTATCGGGACTTTCTCCGCTGGACGAGCGGGCTCGTCGCGGCGCCCGTCCTGGTCGTCGCGGGCGGACCGTTCTTCGCGAACGCCTGGCGGGATCTCCGCAACCGGCGCATCGGCATGGATGTCCCGGTGGCGCTCGCCCTGGCGCTGACCTTCGGGGCTAGCCTCCTGGCCGCGGGCCTGCATGTCGGCGAGGTGTACTTCGAATCGATCTGCATGTTCGTGTTCTTGCTGTCGCTCGGCCGCTTCGTGGAGATGCGGGCGCGCCACCGCGCGGCAGCCGCCGTCGAGCAGGTGCTGCGGCGGGCTCCGGCCTGCGCCACGCGGCTGCGTGACGACGGAGACCCCGAGCTGGTCGCGGTGGCCGACCTGAGTCCGGGCGACCGTGTGCTGGTGAAGCCCGGCGAGACGGTGCCGGCCGACGGCGTGATCACCAGCGGGCAGGGGTGGGTCGACGAGTCGATGCTCACCGGGGAGCACTGGCCACGAGCCAAGCGGCCGGGCGATGCGGTGGTCGGGGGGACCGAGAACGGCGAGAGCCCGCTCGAGATGCGAATCGAGCGCACGGGGAGCGAGACCGTGCTCGCCGGTCTCGTTCGCCTGGTCGATCGTGCGGGCTCCGCGCGGCCCCGCCTGGCGCAGTTGGCCGACCGCGTGGCGGAGGTGTTCGTGCCCTGGGTGCTCGGGCTCGCGACACTGACCGCGCTCGTCTGGACCTGGATCGAGCCGGCGCGCGCGTTCTGGATCGCCGTCTCGGTGCTCGTCGTGAGCTGTCCCTGTGCGCTCTCGCTGGCGACCCCGGCAGCGCTGACGGTGGCTGCCGGGGCGCTGCTGCGCCACAGACTGCTCGCGATGCGCCCGCACGTCCTCGAGACGCTCGCCCGGGCCACGCACGTGGTCTTCGACAAGACGGGCACGCTGACCGAAGGACGGGTGCGTCTGGTGCGCGCCGTCCCCGAGCCGGGAATCGGCCTCGACGAATCGCTCGCCATCGCCCGCGCCATGGAGCGCCGGTCGGAGCATCCGATCGCCCGGGCCTTCGAAACGGGCCCGGCCCCGGCATGTGGTGCGCTGCCGCGGCTCGAGTCGGTCACGGCGGTGGCGGGACGAGGACTCGAGGCCGTCATTGGCGGCGTGCGTTTTCGGCTCGGCGATCCCTGGTGGGCCGCGAGCGTGGTGCGCCCAGGCGGAGACGACGCGGCTTCGCGGATGGTCGGCACCCCTGAGCGCTCCAGCGGAGGGGCTGCCTGGGTACTCCTCGCCGCCGAGAGCGGACCACGGTGTTGGTTCGAGCTGGACGATGCCGTTCGGCCCGATGCTGCGGCGACGGTGGGGGCGCTGCGCGCGCTCGGTCTCGACGTGCGGCTCGTCAGCGGTGCTGGAGCGACTGTAGTCCAGGGTATCGCTGGGCGGCTCGGGATCGGCACCGCGCTCGGGGGGATGACGCCCGAGCGGAAACTCGAGCATGTGCGCGAGATTCAGGCGGCAGGCGGCGTCGTGGTCATGGTCGGAGACGGCGTCAACGATGCGCCCTCGCTCGGCGGCGCCGATGTCGCGGTGGCCATGGGGAGCGGAACGGATCTCGCCCGCGCCCGGGCCGATGCGGTCCTCCTCGGGGAGCGCCTCGAGGCGTTGGTCTCCGCGATCCGCCTCGCGCGACGAACCCGCTGGGTCATCGGCGAGAATTTGGTCTGGGCGATCGCCTACAACCTCGTCGCGATCCCGTTCGCGGTGGCCGGTTGTGTCACGCCGTGGCTGGCAGCCCTCGGCATGTCCGCCAGCTCGCTGCTCGTCGTGCTCAACGCGAGGAAACTCCAATGAGCATCGTCTTCGTCCTGATCCCCCTGGCGATGGTGCTGCTCGTGGTGGCTCTTGCCGCGTTCTGGTGGGCTCTCCGGAACGCACAGTTCGACGATCTCGACAGCCCGGCCGTGCGCATTCTCTTCGACGAGGACGAGGGTAGTGTTGGAGATCGACGGCGATGAGCGGGAGCATGTCGCTCGTCAGTCCCCTGCTGCTCGGGCTCCTGGGGAGCATGCACTGTGTCGCCATGTGCGGCGGGATTGCCGGCGCCTTCGCCATGGCAGCACCGTCCGCAGCGGGGAGGGCGGGCCGCGTGCGGCTCCTGTGCGTCCTGGGTACCGGCCGCATTCTCGGCTACGCAGGCGCGGGGGTGCTGGCCGGGGGGCTGGGCTTCGGGCTGGCAAGCGTGCTCGGGCCGTACGGTCCCGCCGCCCTCCGGGTGATGGCTGGCCTGCTCCTGCTGGCTGCCGCGCTGCTCGTGGCCGGGATCGGCGTCGTACCGGCCACGCTCGAGCGGTTTGGCGCTGCGCTCTGGCAGCGGATCGTGCCCCTGGCCCGTTCCGCGAACGCGCTTCCCATGTCGAGCTGCCGCGCGCTGGTCCTGGGTTTCCTCTGGGGGTGGATCCCGTGCGGTCTTGTTTACGCGGCGCTCGGCTGGGCCGCCACGGCTGGCAGTCCCCTCCAGGGCGGCTTCGCGATGGTGGTCTTCGGGCTCGGCACCTTGCCGGCGACCGTCGCCACCGGTGCCGCGGCGGCGAAGCTCGGCCGGCTGGTGCACGCGCCGACGTCGCGCCGCGCCGCCGCGGCGTTGCTCGGGGTGTTCGCGCTGTGGACCGTGGCTGGCGGTCTCGGCACGGTGGCGCGTGGGACGGCCGCCCCCGCGTGTCACCGTGCGACGGGCGGCCTCCTGCACTGAGCAGCGGCGAGGCGGCCCTCGGCCCCGGCGCGAGCGCCTGTGACGTCCCTGTGGCGATTCCGCGATAGACGCGCGCGGGAGCGGAATCGCCTTGCGATCTCCGCTGGCGGCACAGTAGACCCTCGGGTCAGATGCCGCCGGACGCCCGTGGCGCGCGCGGTGTGACCTCCAGCCCCGAAGCGCCGAACGACGAGGAACGACCATGAGGACCGAGCGCTCATGAGAACGAAACCGGCCCTGCTCCGTGGCGCGATCGCAGCCAGCGTCGTCGTGCTGACGTGCGCCCCTATGCTTGCGGGCTCCATCCCGCAGGTCGTCCGCTCGCTGAACGGCCAGAATCCCGTCGTGCACATCCGGGCAGCGGGCGGCGAAACGCTGACAGCCACCTACGCGCACACCTGGGCCGAGCACGATGCGGGACTCAGCCTCTACGGCCCCGACGACCGTCTCCTCCAGCGCGATGCGTTCGCCTGGTCCACCGGCAGCGGTACTCGGCAGTACTCCCTGAGCGCCGGCGCGGGGGATTATCGGGTCGTCGTCTCGGAGTACAACTACACCTGGGCCTTCGATGCCCCCGGCGCCCGGCTGGTGATCGAGCCCAAGTTCCGCTGGTCGACGTTCCGCCTGCAGGGTGGCGACACCGCGCTGCGTTTCTATTTCGACGTGCCGCCCGGCACGCCGTGGTTCACGCTGCACACCAACGGGTTCCAGGGCTCCGGCACGGTCAGGTTGTACCGGCCCAACGAGTCTCTGTACGCGACGATCGCCGTGGGAAGCGGCGAGGCCGACGACGCGCGGACGGTCAGCAACCCGGACCCGGGCATGTGGTACTGGACCGGGCAGGGCAACGACCTGGGCGTGTGGCTTACCGGGCTGCCCAACGTCTTCGCGCCAGGCTCGGCGGCCGACTATTTCGATCCCACCACGCCGCCGGCGAGCACCGCCTCGCTGTCGGTGGATGCCAACACCGTCGTCGGTCCCGCCGGGTGGATCGCGGTCGAGTTCGTGCCGAACCCCAACGGCAGCTATGCCCAGATCGCGCCCGAGCTTGGATGGTTGGGGTTCAAGGCGATCCGCCTCCTCCTGGGCGACGAGATCGAGCCGCGCAACGACAACGGCGACCCGTTTGCCAGGAACCCCGCGGGGTTCCGTTTCGCGGGTTGGCTGTACGACGGGCAGGTGGACGCGTTCCGCAGCCGCGGCGTGGAGTTCATCATGCCGATCCTCGACATCGACCAGCGCTGGATGCGCGCCTGGAAGACCGATCCGCCGTGGCCGAGCTGGCAGGTGCAGGAGTTCGCCGAGTTCTGCCTCGCCGTCATCGAGCACGCCAACGTGACCCGCGGCGACCACATCGAGTACTGGGAGGTGTTCAACGAGCCGGAGTGGGCCATCGGCCAGGACGGGACGACGGATCCGGCGGCGGTGTCCGCCCAGTACAGGACGATCTACCAGGCCGTCCGAGACCGCATCCGGAGCCACCCGGATCCCCGCGTGAGTTCCGTCAAGCTGGGCGGCCCGGCTCTGGGGAGCGCGACCTTCGCGTACATGAACACGCGCATCATGGAGGATCTGCTCGACCAGGCCGACGCCGACGTCGACTTCCTGTCATGGCACTCCTACATCCACGGCGATCTCGACGACACCTGGCGCTACGGCCGCGACATCGACACGGTGGATGCGATCCGGCGAGGCTTCGGCGACCGGGTTCCCGACGAGAAGCTCGTCCTCACGGAGCATAACACGCATCCCGGCACGCCCGTGGTGCCGGAGATGCTCGACACCCACTACGCGTCGCTCCACTACGTCTCGGCGCTGATCCACCGCAAGCGAAGCGGCAAGGACTTCATGACCACGTACTACGAGCTGCTCGACGCGAACACCACCGCCGACGGGACCAGGCACAAGAAGGGCCTGATCGCGGGCCGCTACGGGAGCTACCAGCGGAAGCCCGTGGCCCATGCGGCCCACCTCGTCAATCGCGTCGTCCAGGGCACGGTAGTGCAGAGCAGCTCCGATCACGAGGGGCTCGAAGTCCTGGCGACCTACGACGGCACGGTCGGCCAGGAAGTCCTCTCTCTGCTCGTGCTCAACAAGACGCGTCGGGACATTGCTGTCAGTGGCGCGACGGTACGCACGCCGATCGCCGGCCCCTGGTATCTGACGGAGGTGGCGCTGACCGACGACACGCCGAGGGCCTTGACGCACCTCGGGGTCGGCCTGCAGAGCGACAGCGGCAGCGGTATCCACCTGAGCCGGACCTTCGACGCCGAGACGATCTATGCGCTGATCTTCAGCCGCACGAATCCCGATCCAGACGGCGACGGCGTCTCGGTCCTGTTCGACAATTGCCCCGGCGCTCCGAACCCCGATCAGGCCGACGCCAACGGTGACGGCGTGGGCGACGCGTGCAGCACGGACGACGACGGCGACGGCATCGACGATGCGCTCGACAACTGCCCGACCGTGGCGAATCTATCGCAGGAAGATCTCGACGCAGACGGCGTGGGAGACGCCTGCGACCGGTGCATTGTGGATCCGGATCCCGCGCAGGTCGACACCGAGGGCGATGGCGTGGGCGACGCATGCGACCTGTGCCCGGCCGCTGCCGATCACGCGGGCGCCTACATCAAGAGGGCAGTGCTCACCCGGCTGCTCCCCCCGGCCACCGACGACAGGCTGAACGGCCTCGACCTGCGCGGCATGAGCGACGCAGCGATCGACCCGATGACCGAGGAGGTGGAGATCCGGTTGGCGGACAGCGGAGGAGAGATCCTGCGCGCGACCGTCGGCCATCCGGCCAGCGACCCCAACTGGCGTGCGAGGCCGGGGAGCACTCCGGAGAAGCGCGTCTGGCAGTTTAGGACCAACCACCCCGGCCAGTTCGGCGGGCTCGACACGATCCGGCTCAAGCGTCGCCGGGGCGAGCTCGCGGTCAAGATCACGGCGCGGGAGCGCGATCTGAGCGGCGCCGGCGAAGACCATCTGGCGATCGGCCTGCGCGTGGGCAGCGGCACCACGGCAGACTGCTGGAACGCCGTGAGCAGGGCCTGCAGCGTGGCCGCGGGTGGCGACCGGCTGGTGTGCCGACTGCGCGGGCGCTGAGGCGGGGCGAGGCGGAAATCCGGCCGCCCTCCTGGTCTGGGCTGCAGGTCCTCGCGGCGCGTGCGCGCGCCGTCGGCGCGGAGCGTGCCGCTACGTGGATGGAGTCCGGCATCCACTCGCTAGGGCGCCGCATCCCCGAGCTTCGGCCCGGCCCGTCCCGCAAGCCGGTTTCGCCGTGGACCGCGCCAGACGGAGCGGGTTGCAACTCTTTCAGGATACCACGGCATTCCTGCGCCGTGTCGCTGCCGCGGCGCCGCTGTTCCTCGCTGTCAAGGCGAACCGCAGGAAAAAGCGGATTCCCCGTCGCAGCGCCGGTGGCCGAGCACCGGTGGTCTCTCGCGCGGGCTGCCTCGCGAGGAGGCGGCGATGCTCTTGCCCCAGGACTTCGCCTGCGGCTCGCGTCGCCAAGCGCGTGCCCTCGAGCGTGCGGTTTCCTGACCCACGTGAACGCGGGTTGACGCGCGCACCGGGCGAGCGTAAGCGGCTCGAGCCGTGTCCTCCTGCGTCTTCTGCGCCATCGTGGCGGGCGCGGCGCCGGCTAGCGTGATATGGCGGGACGACTGCGTCTGGGCGTTTCTCGACATCGCGCCGCTGGTCCCGGGCCACGCGCTTGTGGTGCCCGTGGGCCACGCGGAGGGTCTGCGGGACCTCGCGCCGGAGGCGGGGATGGCGCTGTTCCGGGTGGCCCAGCAGGTCACGGGCGGGTTACGCCGCATCGATCCCGGTCTCGGTGGCGTGAATCTCTTTCTCGCCGACGGTCGCGAGGCAGGACAGGAGATCTTGCACGTACACCTCCACGTGCTGCCCCGACGGCGCGGGGACGGGGTGCGAATCGATCTCGGGCCCGTTCATCGCCGCCATCCGGACCGCGAGGAGCTCAACGAGATGGCCGCTCGCCTGCGGGCGGCGCTCCCGGGCGAGCACGACGACGGGGATCGTGCTAGGGAGCCGCCCCGGAGGTGATGCGATGGAGACGATCGCGGCGAACCCGGCCGGGCAGACCTACGCGCTGTGCACGGCCATCCTGGCCCTCAAGATGATCCTGTCGGCGTTCTGGACGAGCACCTGCCGGCTGCGGCATCGTGGCTTCGTGAACCCAGAGGACGCGGAGGCGTTCGCAGGCGGGACGACCGTGCCCGAGCAGGAGCACCCGGCGGTGGCCCGAGCGCTGCGGATCCAGCGAAACGACGTCGAAAACATCCCGGCCTTCTTCGCCGTCGGTCTGGTCTACGTGCTGCTCGGGGCTTCGCCCTTCGGCGCGACGGTGTACCTCGGGACGTATACGGCCGCCCGGGTGCTGCACACGATCGTCTATATGGCGGGACTGCAGCCGTGGCGGGCGATCTGTTATGGCGTGGGCGTGCTATGCATGCTCGGGATGATTGCCCAGATCCTGAAGCAGACGCTGTAGCCGCGGAGCCAAAACGCGCGCCGTCAGGGGGATGGGAGGCGCGACGCCCGGGCAGGCAGCTGCCCAGGCGCTTTCAGGCCGGTCCCGCTCGATCGGCTTATCAACCGGATTGCGCACGCCGGGAAGCCTGAAGGCCGCGCGGCTCCGATGTCGCCGTCTCCATCTCTGTCCCCCCACGGGAAGAGCTCAATCCTCGCCCTGCGCCATCGTGAACCCGATCGACCGGTCGAACTCGTTCAGCTTCTCGATGTGCATCCAGCGGTGGTGTGCCGCGATGCGCTGCAGAAGAGCGAAGATAATCGCATCCTCGAGGTCGCCCGCCGCTTCGCGGAGGATGAAGCGGCACCTCCAGTGGTCCACGCAGTCGGTGATGGCGCCGGTAGCTGGATATACTTTGGTCCCCCGGTTCGAGATCATTTTGAGCTTCACCGCTGTCTCCGCCGCGAGGCGCTCCAGGCTCTTCCCCAAGGCATCGGGCGAGAGGGAGGACTCGAGGAAGATGTCGACGCCCACGACGCGTCGCTCACGGGGCCTGACATGGTCTGGCGCCGGGTCGATCTCGGGCAGCTTGATCGGCTTGTATTCGCGAACCTGGTAGCGCTCGGACTTGCGGCCGAGGTTCGCGATGATGGCATCGGTAAAGACGGTGGTGGATGCGCCCTTGTCGTAGCCGACGACGTCGCCGGTGCGCGCCTTGCCGTCCTCGAGCGTGACCAGGATGGCGTGCTCGATCTTGGCGGCTGCTTCGAACTCGCCGAGGTGGCGGAGCATCATCACCGCTGACAGGACGACCGCCGTCGGATTGATGACGTCCTTGCCCGCGTACTTCGGCGCCGACCCGTGCACTGCCTCGAAGATGGCAACCTCGTTGCCGATGTTCGCCGACGGCGCGAAACCCAGCCCTCCCACGAGGGCCGACGTCAGATCGCTGATGATGTCGCCATTCATGTTCGTGGTGACGATGACGTCGAATTGCTCGGGCTTCTTGACGAGCTGGTGGGCGCAGTTGTCGATGATGATGTGCTGGGCCTCGATGCCCGGATATTCGCGGCTTACCTGCTCGAAGGTGCGCTTCAGCGTGCCCTCGGTGAGCTTCATGATGTTCGACTTCGTGGCGCAGTGGACGCGCGTGCGCCCCTCGGCCACGGCGAGCTCGAAGGCGAGACGTACGATCTTTTCGCAGCCTTTGGTGGAGATGAGCTTGAGGCACTGGGCGACGCCTGGCGTCTGCATGTGCTCGATGCCCGCGTAGAGATCCTCGACGTTCTCGCGAACCACCACCAGGTCGATGCCTCGCCCGCTGTAGGGCGTCGTCACCCCCGGCAGCTCGCGCACGGGCCGGACGTTGCCGTAGGTCTCGAAGAGCTTGCGCAGCGTGACGTTGGCGCTTTTCTCGCCGAAGCCGACGGGGGTCTCGAGCGGTCCTTTCAGCACAACGCGCGTTCGGCGGATCGACTCGATGGTGTCCTGCGGCACGCCGGAGGCAATGCCCTGCCGAAAGACGCTTGCGCCCGCGTGGCGCTCCTCCCACACGATGGCGGCCCCCGACGCCTCGATGATGCGCTGGGCAGCGCGTACGCATTCGGGACCTACCCCATCGCCGGGGATGAGGGTCACGAGCTTCTTGTCTGGATGCACGGACGGCGTGGTCATCGGTCCTCTCCTTGCTCCGGGCGGTTTTGGGTTGGCTGTCGTGGGTGAAAGTCGGGATCCTCAGGTTCTCGGGGGCACTCGCGGAACGCGCCGTTTTCGGGCTGGTCCCAGGCGCTGCGCCGGGCAGCGCTCGCCGCGAGCCTGTTGACCATGGCTCTCCCGCGCGCAAGACCGGTGCGGGCGTTCGAAAAACGCATGGTGTGGGGTGGCCAAAGAACGAGCGAGAAGGTGCCCTGACGAGGCTCGCCAGGGCAGGCGTCTACGGCTATCACCACCTCGCTCGGCTCCACGGGGCCAGCCGGAAGCATGTACTCGAGTGCTTTCGGTCGATCGGTCCTCGCCTTGCGCCTCACTCGTGTCGCCCCCTTTCGACTGCGCGCTCCGCGGCAGAGAGATGATCGATGACGGTTCAACCGGTCATCGCAATGTCGAGTGGGACTATAGCCGCTCGGGTCCGGTAGCCCAAGGTCTTGCGAGGCCTCGTGTCGAGGCGGGGGCGATGTGGCTGAGGTTGTGAACCACCCCGGCTTCGCCGGAGACGCGGTGACATGTTCCGGCCCCCATGGCTGGAGTCGTAACGGGCTTCGGATGTCGGGAGGAGGCGTCCGCGTAGTCGCGTGGCGGTACGTCGCCGGTCGGTTCCAGCAACCGCCGGGTGTTGACCCAATCGACCCAGGCGAGCGTCGCGAGGTCGACGGTCTCGCCGTGGCGCCACGGTCCCGGTCGGCGGATCACGGCGGTCGTGTCCAAGCCGAGCACCGAGGCGGCGAGGGCGTGGTCGTCGGAGTCGTCGACGGTACCGACGGCAGGCTCGATCCCGGCATCCGCCAAGCGGTCCGGGGACCGAATCGAGAGGTAGTGCACGCCGCGATCGCTGGGCTGGATGAGGCCGGCGCGCTCTGGACGCGCACACACGGCCTGCTCGAGCGCGTCGCGCGCGAGATCCGACCGTAGCGTCGTGTCGACGCGCCAGCCGACAATGCGGCGGGCAAAGACGTCGATGACAAAGGCGACGTCGACGAAGCCGCGCCACGGCAAGACGTAGGTGCGCTCGGCGACCCAGAGCGGATTGGGCCGTGTCGCCGGGAAGGTGCGCTGTACGAGATCCGCCGGCCGCGCCGCCGCGTTGTCCGGCCGCGGCGTGAGCGTGAAGGCTCGGCGCTGCCGCCAGCCCTTGGCGGCGCCGCCCCGACGCGCCGGATCGCCCCTCTGCCCCGCGATCGTCGTGATCGCCGCCCCTTGCGAGTCGTGCGCGTCCTGCTGCGCCAGCACCAGCCGCACCGCTCGCTCCTTCACCTCCGCTGACCACGACGTGCTCGGTTGTCCCAGGGCTCCCTCGTCTCCCACAACGGAGCCTCCGACAAAACCGGGGCGGTTCAGGTCGGCGACGAGTGCGCCCGGCGGGGCCGGGCCAACGAAGCGGCGCGCGCCCTCGAGGCGGCCTGCATGGCACGCTGCGCCCCGCTGGCCCAACGCCGCTGCTGCGCCGCGACAACGGCTTGGGGTGCCAGCGCCGGCGCTTTTGGCCTGCGGGCACGGCCTCTCGCCTGCACCAGGAGTGCATCACCCCGTACACGCCGGCGCCGCACGGGATGATCGAGCGCGTCGTTCGCCGCTTGAAGGCGGAGCGCGTCTGGCAGCATCGCTTTGCGACCTGCTACGAGGCGCGGCGGGCAGTGCGGCGATGGATCGATTGGGACAACACCGAGCGGCCACGCTAGGCCCTCGGCTCTCTGAGCCCCCAGCAGTACCGGGCTCAACACCGTCAGCGCGTGGCTTGACCGCGGGGGAGCACTACGTGTCGCGCCGGGGGTGGCTGAGCCCCCGCACGCGACACGACCGCTCCGGACGAGAGGCTCAGCTCCACGGCCACGGCGGGACGGCGAATCCGAAGGGCCGGATGCTCAGATCCCAGGTCACCCGCCAGTCGAAGATGTCCTCGCGATTCGTCAGCGGAAACTCGCCCGTGGCGCCGACATCGAGCCACTCGAACAGCCGCACGCGCGTGCCAAGCGCCATGGTCACGATGTCGCCCGCGGCATCCCGACTGCCCAGGTTCACGAGCTCCGACCCCTCCTGGGCGAAGGGGTAGCGGCGGCCGCCCCGGATCACGTGCAGCCAGTTGACCTCCATGAGCGGGTAGATACCGACCGGGATGTCGAGCGGGAGCCGATAGTCGAAATGCAGGTTGGTGTCGTAGAGGGTCGAATCCTCATTGGCCAGCGGCAGTCGCGGGCCCGTGTAGAGCTGCGCATGGAAGTCGCCGAACCCTTTGGCGGCGGTGAGGAACGGGTTCAGGACGCCGTCACCCCGGCCCTGGAAGATCTCCCGGCTTCCCCAGCGCGTCTCGTAACGGATGCCCGCGCTGAGAATGGCCGCCCACTCCTCGCTCTGCAGGAGCGAGCCCTTGAAGCCGACAGCCACATTCGCCCAGCCGTCGAGGTTGTCGTCCAGCGCCTCGGGGTCGATCCACACGTAGCCGTCCTTCGTGGCGATGAACGAGAAGCGCTCGTGCAGAGCGACCCGCGCCTGGACCGCGACGAGCTGGAGGTCCCCTTCTCCCACCACGAAGCTGCTCGGAAAGTGGTGATAGATGAACAGGGGACGAATCTCCGTCAGGTTGCGTGGGTCTTCGTTCACCGTGGGGGACGACACCGGTGAGATCATGTCGTCCAGCGCCCCGGCATGGGCCGGTGTGATGGCGGCGAGCAGACAGAGCGCGAGTACACGGACATTCATGGCATCCCCCCTTCTGGCCCTCCAGGTCGGGATCTGCGGCGGGCCACCCCCCAAGCAAGGTCTTCGCCAGGGGCAAGGCCGTTGAATATCGAACGTCGTTCGCGGTGGTTCTTCTCTGGGCGAGAACGTCGCCTCCCTGGGCGTTCTCAAAAACGCGACACGTCGCGTTACCCCGAGTCTGCCTGTTCTACCCAGAGGGGCTGGCTCCGCTGGCCATTGCCTCTGGGCACTTGGAGAGTTAAGCGCGAAGATGCGCTGCAGCAACGAGGGAAAAGCAGGGGGGAGAGCGATCATGACGTATTGTGCTAAGCTCGGCGTAAGAAGATCCCTGGGCCACCTGGCACTGGCCTGGGGAGCGTTGATCGTCCTCAATGGCCAGCCCATGGAGGTCCTGGCGGCAGACGCCCCCGCGGGGGGTACGGTGTCGGATGCGGTCAAGGCAGAAGCCAAGACCCTGTTCGCCAGCCGATGCGCTACCTGCCACGGGGCTGCAGGCAAGGGCGACGGGGCCGCGGCCGCCGGTCTCAATCCGAAGCCCCGCGACATGTCTGATGCGGCGTGGCAGAAGTCGGTCAGCGACGAGCACATCGAGAAAATCATTCTCCTGGGGGGACCGGCGGTGGGGATGAGCCCGCTCATGCCGCCGAATCCGGACCTCAGCGGGAAGCCCGAGGTCGTCAAGGCGCTGCGGATGCTCGTCCGGGACATGGGGGCTTCGCCGGCCAAATAACCCCGCGCGCATCGGTGTCGTCGGCCCCGCTCGGCGGTGTGGCGGTTCCAAATCGCCCAGAGCGAAGCGTCACAACGCAGCGCAGGGATCGCCTTGACTGCCAGGGCGGGGGACCCTAAGCACAGTCGACATTGCGCGGTGGAGAGGGCAGACGGCGCGTGGTGGTTACCGGGGTCGGCCTGGTGACCCCGCTCGGCACCGGCACCGAGGCCAACTGGGAAGGGCTCGTCGAGGGGCGCTCGGGCATCCGGGCCATCACGCGCTTCGATGCCTCGGGACTGCCGGCGCGCATCGCGGGGGAGGTTCCGGACTTCGTGCCGGAGCGCTTCATCGAGCGCAAGGAACTGAAGAAGATGGATATCTTCATTCAGTACGCGATCGCAGCGGCGCAGATGGCGGTCGACGACTCGCGGCTGGCGATCCCGCTCGACGAGCCCGATCGCGTCGGCGTGGTGGTGGGCGTCGGCATGGGGGGGATCGAGACCTTCGAGAACGCCAGCCGACACCTGGTCGAGTTCGACGCCCGGCGGGTGTCGCCGTTCTTCATTCCGAAGTTGATCCCGAACATGGCCGCGGGACACATCGCCCTGCGATTCGGGGCCCGCGGACCGAGCTACGCGACGACGAGCGCCTGCGCCTCCGGCGCGCATGCCATCGGCGACGCCGTCAGCATGATCCGGGACGGACGCCAGGACGTGGTGCTGGCGGGCGGTGCCGAGGCACCCGTGTGCCTCCTCGGTCTCGGTGGCTTCTCGGCGATGCGCGCGCTGGCGACGAGCTTCAACGACGCGCCGGAGCGGGCGAGCCGGCCCTTCGATGCGCGTCGCGAGGGCTTCGTCATCGCGGAGGGTGCCGGGATGCTCGTGCTCGAGGCGCTCGAGCACGCCCAGGCCCGCGGGGCGCCGATCCTGGCCGAGATCCTCGGCTGGGCTGCCAACTGCGACGCCTACCACATGACCCAGCCCGCCCCGGCGGGGGCCGGCGCCGCCCGCTGCATGGCGCTCACGCTCCAGGACGCGGGCTTGCGCGCCGAGGACATCGACTACGTGAACGCGCACGGGACCGGGACGCCGTACAATGACGAAGCCGAGACCGCGGCGGTGAAGGAGGTGTTCGGCGAGCACGCCCGGCGACTCGCGGTGAGCTCGACCAAGTCCATGACCGGGCATCTCCTCGGGGCGGCGGGCGCGGTCGAGGCGATCTACACAGTCCTCGCGGTAGCCCGTCAGGTGCTTCCGCCGACCATCAATCTCGACGAGCCCGATCCGGCCTGCGACCTCGACTACGTGCCGCACCGGGCCCGGCGGGCCCGGGTGCGTGCAGCGCTGTCCAACGCCTTTGGCTTCGGCGGAACCAACGTCAGCCTCGCTGTTGGGCGGGCGATGTGCCCGTGACGACGCCGCTACTCGAGCGTCGTCTGCACTTCGTCGTCGGCAAGGGCGGCGTCGGCAAGACCACGATCGCCGCCGCGCTCGCCGAGATCCTGGCGCGACAGGGCCGGCGTACGCTCGCGATCGAAATGGACGTGGCCGGCCGGCTCCCCGTGATGCTGGGGGCCCCGGGCCCGGCGCGAGTGCCGGAAGCCGTCGCGGCGAATCTCTTCGTCCTCAGTCTCGATGGCCAGGCCGCGCTCGAGGAGTATCTCGGTCTGGTCATCCCGGTGAGGCGTCTGTTGTCGACGGTCTTCGCTAGCCGCATCTACCAGTACTTTGTCGCAGCGGCGCCGGGCCTGAAGGAGCTCATGACCATCGGAAAGATCTGGTTCGAGGCGACGCGAGAGGAGCACGGCCGGCCCGTGTGGGATGCCGTGGTCGTCGACGCCCCGGCGACCGGGCACGGGCTCCAGTACCTGCGCATGCCGCGGGCGGCGCGCGAGACCTTCGGGGCTGGGCTGGTGCAGCGCGAGGCGACGCGCGTCGCGGCGCTGCTCGAGGATGCGCGCACGACGGCGGTCCACCTGGTGACGTTGGCGGAAGAGATGCCGGTGGCGGAAACGCTGGAGACGCAGGCCCAACTGCGCGAGGTGCTCCACCTCCCCCAGGGCTGGGTCATCGTCAATCGGATGCACTACCGCCAGTTCGACGACGCGCTGCTGCGGAGGCTGGCCGAGGGCAGTGTGCGGCTGCCCCCGGAGGACGCTGCCCTGGTCCGTTGCGTGCTCGAGCGGGCGAGCGAGGAAAGCGGCTGGGCAGCGATCAACGCGCACTACCTCGGGCGGCTACGGGCTGCCCTCGCCGGTGTCCCGGTCGTGGAGCTGCCGTTTCTCTTCGTCGAGGAGTTCGGCCGGGACACGCTGGCCCGGCTGTCGCGGCTGCTGGAGGCGGCAATCCGCCAGCCGGCCGAGGCCGTGGCGGAGCGCTGGTCGTGACGCTGGCCGAGCTGGTCGCTGCGCATCGTGTCGTCATCTCGGCAGGCAGCGGTGGTGTCGGGAAGACGACCGTCGCGGCCTCGATTGCCCTCTGGGGCGCGCTCCAGGGGCGCCGGACGGTCGTCATGACGATCGATCCGGCCCGGCGCCTGGCGAGCTCGCTCGACGTCGGCGCGCTCGGTGCCGAGCCACGGGAGATCCCGGCCACGGCGTTCGCTGCAGCCGGGCTGCACCCGCCGGGCACGCTCTCGGCCATGATGCTCGACCAGAAAGGGGCGTGGGACGCGCTCGTCGAGCGGCACGCGCCCGCCGAGGCGGTCCCGCGCATCCTGCGCAATCCCTTCTATCAGCACCTCTCGCAGACCTTCGCCGGCTCGCAGGAATACATGGCCATCGAACAGCTCTGCGTGCTCGTCGAGAGCCAGGCGTGGGATCTCATCGTGGTCGATACGCCGCCCACGCGCCACGCGCTCGATTTCCTCGAAGCCCCGCGGCGCCTCGGCGACTTCCTCGACCGGAGCATCGTGAAGTGGTTCATCAAACCGTACTTCAGCGCCGGCTGGTCGGCCCTGCGCGCGGTGAACCGCTCGGTGGGCTTTCTGCTGCGCCGACTCGAGCAGGCGACCGGGGTGTCGGCGCTGATCGAGATCTCGGATTTCTTCAACAACATGAGCGGGCTGTTCGAGAACTTCCAGGCCCGCGTGGACCGCGCCTACCAGGTGCTGCGCGGCCCCGAGACGGCCTTCGTGCTGGTGACAAGCCCGGAAGAGCAGGTGCTGGGCGATGCGGAGTACCTGACCGCGAAGCTCGGCGAGCTGCGCATCCCGCTCGCCGGGGTCGTGATGAACCGCGTCCACCGCGAATTCCGACCCGCGACGCGACGCACGGAAAAGCGGGCCGAGGTCGGTCCGGAGGACGTGGACGAGGTCGTTCGGGTGGTCGCTGGCGCGCTCGGCGACGCCATGGCCGAGGCCCGGGAGCTCGCCAGGAACTTCGCCGACTACCAGGCGCTCGCTCGGGGCGAATCCCTCCGTATCGAGCAGTTCCGGACCGAGCTTCCCAGGCGCATCCCGCTCGTGACCGTCCCGAACTACGCCCGGGACGTGCACGACCTCGCGGCGCTGGCTGCCATGCACGCCGCCCTGTTCGGCGCCCCGCCGCCGGCCGTGGCGTAGCGAGCCGCCGCGTTACGCGGCGCCCTTCAGCACGGCGCGGCCGTACTCGCGGGCCAGCACCTGGATGACGTCGACCGGGATCGATTTCGGGCACACGGCCTGGCACTCGCCCTCGTTCGAGCAGGCGCCAAAGCCTTCCCGTTCCATCTGGGCGACCATGGCGGCGACCCGCCGCTCGCGCTCGGGCTGTCCCTGCGGGAGGAGCAGCAGATGCGCCACCTTGGCGCCCGTGAACAGCGCCGCCGACGCATTCTTGCAGGCGGCGACGCAGGCGCCACAGCCGATACAGGTCGCGTAGTCCATGGCCAGATCGGCCTGTGCCTTGGGGACGGGAATGATGTTCGCCTCGGGGGCGCTCCCGGTGTCGACGGACACGTAGCCGCCGGCCGCGATGATGCGGTCGAAGGCGCTCCGATCGACGACCAGGTCCTTGAGCACGGGGAAGGCCGCCGCACGCCAGGGCTCGACGACGAGCGTCATCCCGTCGCTAAAATTGCGGAGGTACAGCTGGCAGGTCGTGACGCCGGCTTCCGGCCCGTGCGCCACGCCGTTCACCATTACCCCGCACGAGCCACAGATCCCCTCGCGGCAGTCGTAGTCGAAGGCCACGGGGTCCTGGCCGTCGCGCACGAGCTGCTCGTTGAGGACGTCGAGCATCTCCACGAAGGACATGTCCGGGGAGAGATCGTGAAGGGTGTAGTCGACCAGACGGCCGGAGGCGTCGCGATGGGCCTGGCGCCAGATCTTCAGTTTCAGGGTCATCTTGCGAGGCGTGGGGCTCACCGCTCCCTCCTCAGGCGTAGCTGCGTGTCGTCGGCCGCACGTGCTCGAACACGAGCGGCTCCTTGTGCAACACCGGCGGGCTGTCCGGGCCGGTGTACTCCCAGGCGGCGACGTAGGAGAACCGCTCGTCGTCGCGCTGGGCCTCGCCGTCGGGGGTCTGGCTCTCCTCGCGGAAATGTCCCCCGCACGACTCGGTCCGGTGAAGCGCGTCGAGCGCGAGGATTTCGGCGAATTCGAGATAGTCGGCGACGCGCAGGGCTTTTTCCAGGTCCTTGTTGATGTTCGACGGCTCGCCGCCGACCCGGACGTCCTGCCAGAACTGCTCCCGCAGCTCGCGCACCCGGCGCAGCGCCAGGGTCAGCCCCGCCTCGTTCCGGGTCATGCCGACCTGGTCCCACATGAGCTTGCCCAGCTCGCGATGGAAGTCCGTTACCGTCCGTCGCCCCTTCACGGCGAACACGCGGTCGATGCGCGCCTGGGTGGCCGCGGCGGCCTCCTCGAAGGCCTCGTGGTCGGTGGACACGGTCGGGAGCCGACTCGAGGCCAGGTAGTTCGCGACGGTGGGCGGGGCGATGAAGTAGCCATCCGCCAGCCCCTGCATCAGCGCGCTGGCCCCCAGGCGATTGGCCCCGTGGTCCGAGAAGTTGGCTTCGCCGAGGACGAAGAGCCCGGGGATGTTGCTCATGAGGTTGTAGTCGACCCACAGCCCGCCCATCGTGTAGTGCACGGCCGGGTAGATGCGCATCGGCACCTCGTAGGGATCCTCGTTCGTGATGTGCCGGTACATGTCGAACAGGTTCCCGTAGCGCTGCGCGATGACCTCGCGGCCCAGCCGGGCGATGGCGTCGCTGAAATCCAGGTAGACCGCGAGTCCCGTGGCGCCCACCCCGCGCCCCTCGTCGCACACGGCCTTAGCGGCCCGCGAGGCCACGTCCCGAGGCACGAGGTTGCCGAAGCTCGGGTAGCGGCGCTCGAGGTAATAATCGCGCTCGCTCTCCGGAATCTGGCGCGGGTCGCGGCGATCGCCCGGCTGCCGGGGGACCCACACGCGGCCGTCGTTGCGCAGGCTCTCGCTCATCAGCGTCAGCTTGGCCTGGTAGTCCCCCGTGACGGGGATGCAGGTCGGGTGGATCTGGGTGAAGCAGGGATTGGCGAAGTAGGCCCCCCGGCGCGCGCAGCGCCAGGTGGCCGTGACGTTCGAGTTCCCGGCGTTCGTCGACAGGTAGAAGACGTTGCCGTAACCGCCCGTGCACAGCAGGATGGCGTCGGCGGCGTGACGCTCGAGCACTCCCGTGACGAGGTTGCGGCAGACGATGCCGCGGGCCTTCCCGTCCACCAGCACGAGGTCGAGCATCTCGCGTCGCGGAAACAGCTGGACCTGGCTGCGGCTCACCTGCCGCATGAGGGCCTGGTAGGCGCCGAGCAAAAGCTGTTGTCCGGTCTGCCCGCGCGCGTAGAAGGTGCGGGACACCTGTGCGCCACCGAAGGACCGGTTATCCAGGTATCCCGAGTACTCGCGCGCAAACGGGACGCCCTGCGCCACGCACTGGTCGATGATGTTCAGGCTGACCTGGGCGAGACGGTAGACGTTGGCTTCCCGGGAGCGGAAATCGCCGCCTTTGACGGTATCGTAGAAGAGGCGGTAGATAGAGTCGCCGTCGTTCTTGTAGTTCTTGGCGGCATTGATGCCGCCCTGCGCGGCGATCGAGTGGGAGCGCCGCGGGCTGTCGAGGATCGTGAACACGCGGACGTTGTAGCCGAGCTCGCCGAGCGTGGCCGCGGCGGACGCGCCAGCCAACCCCGTGCCGACCACGGCCACGGTGAACTTCCGCCGATTCGCTGGGCTGACCAGCTTCATGGCGAACTTGTGGCTCTCCCACTTGTCGGCGAGCGGTCCGTCGGGAACGGCGCCGTCGAGTGTCCGGCCCGGGCTGAAGTTCACAGGGCGCCTCCGCGGAGAAAGAGGGCGATCGGCACGAGGACGAAGCCTCCGGCGATCACGACAGCGAGCGCCTGACCGAAGCGGCGCAGCGCCTGCTTGTGCTGGACGCCGAGCGATTCGAAGCCGCTGCCGAAGCCGTGCCAGAGGTGAAAGCCGATGACGACCATGGCGAGCACGTACCAGGCGACCAGCAGAGGGCTCTGGAACTCTTCGACAACAAGCCGGTACAGGTCGCGCACCTGCGGCTCGGTCGCACTGGGGTACCACCGACCGAACTTGAATCCCCAGATGTGTAGCGGGACGAAGACCAGTACGAGCAGGCCCGAGAGGATCATGGTCGTCGAGGCCAGGCTCTTGTGACTCGTGCCGCCCGCCCGGCGCTTGAGCACGTAGGGGGTCGGCCTCGCCGCCCGGTTTCGCAGGACAACGCGGATCCCGGTGGCGAAATGCCCCACGAAGAGCGCCAGGAGCACGCCCTCGGCCACGTAGATCAGCGGATTGGACACGAGACGGTGGCTGTACGCGTTGTAGGCCTCGGGTCCGACGAAGACGAGCAGGTTTCCGGCCATGTGGACGAGGAGAAAGCCGATCAGGAAGAGGCCGGTGGCCGCCATGAGCATCTTCTGCCCGATGCTGGTCGTCAGAAATCGGAAGAGCCGTCCCACGGTGATCGTTCTCGCTAGTCTGTGGGCGATGCGACGAGTTGCGATTCGAGGATTCGGGTTTGCCCGAGCCGAGACAAATAAGAATTCGTCACGCCGAGGGTGAGCCCTCGCGATATCAGACCTGATCCGATCAGGAGAGCACCGCGCGTGTCAGGTAATCACTCAAGGTGATCACGACCAGGATGGCGAAGAATACCACGCTGCCGAATGCCCACAGCCACGTGAGTCGGGTCGCGAATTTGAGGTGCATGAACCACAGCACGACCATCGTCGCCTTGGTCACGGCGATGGCGAGCATGATGACGACATTCAGGACGCCGAGATCCACGTAGGCCACGGCGGTGGTGATGGCCGTGAGCACCATGAGGGCAAAGAAGATCGTCAGGTAGGTGCCCACCCCGACCATGTGCTCGCTTTTCAGCATGACACTACCGTCCGTCGAGCCGCTTAAGGATGCCAGTGGCGTCCGATGAGGTACAGGAGCGGGAAGAGGAAGATCCACACGATGTCGACGAAATGCCAATACAGGCCCGTGATTTCGACCGGGTTGTGGTAATCCGGCCCGAAACGCCCGGCACGGGCGGCGACGACCAGCCAGGTCATGATCCCCAGGCCGACGACCATGTGCAGCGCGTGCAAGCCTGTCATGCCGAAGTAGAGGGAGTAGAAGATCTCGACCTGCTTCGGGTATTCCCCGTGCCACTGAAACCACGGTCCCGGCACGAGGTGCTCGTGCCACTTGTGGGCATATTCGTATACCTTGACCCCGAGGAAGACCGAGCCGAGGAGCATGGTCATGAGAATCCACCCGACCAGCGCCCGCCGGTGGCCCACCTGCGAGGCGTGCACCGCCAGGGCCATGGTGAGGCTCGAGCCGATGAGGACGGCGGTGTTGAAGGTGCCGAGCGCCACGTCGAGATGGTTGGAGGCGACCGCGAACGCATCGGGATACAGCGTCCGGTAGATCACGTAGACAGCGAAGATCCCGCCGAAGAACAGCACCTCCTGAGCGAGGAACACCCACATGCCGAGCGTGCTGGCCGTCCATTGCTGCTCGGCGTCGTCGAACTGATGGGCGACGTGCAGAACGTGCACGTCCGGTGCGTGCGCGGATGCCAGTGCCTCAGCCAACGGGGACCTCCTTGGGGCTCGGCAGGAGCTCGAGATGGGGATAGTCGTACGCATCGGTGGTCACCACCGGCGTGCGGACGAAGTTCTCGGTCGGCGGCGGCGAGGGGGTCTGCCATTCGAGACCCGTGGCGCCCCAGGGATTCGGCGGAGCCAGCTCGCCGTAGCGGAACGACCAAATCAAGTAGAACAGGGGCAGGATGTAGCCGACGCCGAGGATGGTCGCCCCGGCCGTCGAGAGAACGTTCAGCACCTGGAACTCGTCCACGTACACGTGGTAGCGGCGCGGCATGCCCATGTAGCCCAGCACGAACTGGGGAAAGAAGGTCAGATTGAACCCGAGGAAGACCAGCGCCGCCGAGATCTTGGCCGGCGCCTCGGGATACAGGCGGCCGCTGATCTTCGGCCACCAGTAATGCAGGCCGCCGAGGTAGGCCATCACCGCGCCGCCCACCATGACATAGTGGAAGTGGGCGACGACGAAGTAGGTGTCGTGCAGGTGCACGTCCGTGCCCAGGGTCGACAGGAAAAGCCCCGTGAGGCCACCGACGGTAAACAGGCCGATGAATCCGAGGGCGTAGAGCATCGGGGCTGTCCAGGCGATGGACCCGCGATACAGGGTGGCGGTCCAGTTGAAGACCTTTACCGCCGAGGGAATGGCGACGAACATGCTGAGGAAGGAGAAGATCATGCCCGCGTAGACCGACTGACCCGTGGTGAACATGTGGTGGCCCCAGACGAGGAAGCCGAGGACCGCGATGAGAAGGCTCGAGGCGCAGATGAAGGCGTAGCCGAACACGCGCTTGCGGGAGAAGGCGCAGACGAGCTCGGAGACGACGCCCTGCGCAGGCAGGATCATGATGTAGACGGCAGGATGGGAGTAGAACCAGAACAGGTGCTGGAAAAGCACCGGGTCGCCCCCGAGGCGGGGATCGAAAAAGCCGAGACCGAACATGCGCTCGAGGCCGACCAACAGAATCGTCACCGCCACCACCGGCGTGCCGAGGATCATGATCAGGCTGGTCGCGTAGTGCGCCCACAGGAAGAGCGGCATACGGAACCAGGTGAGTCCCGGCGCACGCATCGTGTGGATGGTCACGATGAAGTTGAGGCCCGTGAGAATCGACGAGAAGCCGGCGATGAAGATCCCGATCGCCGCCGGAATCACGTTCGTGGTGGCGTACGCGGTACTGAACGGCGTGTAGAAGGTCCAGCCGGTATCCACGCCGCCGATGACCATCGCCCCCAGCGCGAAAAGCCCGCCGATCATGTAGAGGTACCAGCTCAGCAGGTTGATCCGCGGGAACGCCAAGTCGCGCGCCCCGACCATCATCGGCACGAGGAAGTTCCCGAGGGTGGCGGGAATGGACGGGATCAGGAAGAAGAACACCATCGCGATCCCGTGCATCGTGAACATTTTGTTGTACGTGTCGTCGCCGAACACGTCTCCGCGCGGCGTGAGGAGCTCGAGGCGGATGGCACCAGCGTAGGCGGCGCCGAGGAGAAAGAAGAGCGTGATGGAGACGAGGTAGAGGACCGCGATCCGCTTGTGGTCGACCGTGAGCAGCCACGAGCGGACGCCGTAGTCGGCATTCAGGTAGTTGGTGGGACGGGCCGCCCCGGCCCCGGCGGGCTCGCCATGCGGAATCGGCGCGGCGCTCATGAGTGGTCTCCGGGAAGGGACTTGATGTAGGCGATGAGCTGCATCACCTGCTCCTCTGACAGCAGCCCCTGGTAGACGGGCATGATGGGACTGTAGCCCGCGACCAGCTTGGCATGCGGGTTGAGAATCGACTCGCGAAGGTAATTGTCGTCGGCGATCACGGTGGTCCCGTCGGCGAGGGGCACGGACGCGCCGTGGAGACCGCCGAGAGCCGGCCCGAGCGCTCCCGGCTGGCCCGAGTGACAGGTCTGGCAACCTCGCTGCTCGAATTGTTGCCGGCCCAGCTCGGCTACGGGGACGGCGGGGGCACCCGGTGTGCCGCCTGCGAGCCACTGCTGGAAGGCGGCCGGTTCCATGGCCACGATCTTGCCGATCATGCCCGCGTGGATGGTCCCACAGTACTCGGCGCAGAAAAGATGGTACTCGCCGGGCGTCGTCGCTTCGAACCAGGCCTGATTGATACGACCCGGAACCGCGTCCTGCTTGATCCGGAAGGCGGGCACGTAGAACGAGTGAATGACGTCCTCGGAGGCGATCGACAGCCGGATGGGCCGGCCGACCGGCACGTGGATCTCGTTGATCTCCCGCCGGCCTTCCATGTGCTGCGCTTTCCACATCCACTGCTTGCCGACGACGTTGATGTGCAGCGCATCGTCCGGGGGCCGCTTCATGTTCGCGTAGATGCTGGCGCCCCAGAAGAACATGACCATGGTCAGGGCGAAGGGAATGACGGTCCAGGCGATCTCGAGCGCGTAGGAGCCGTGGTCCTCGTGGCGGGGCACCTCGTCCTCCCGCCGCCGTCGGAACCGGACCATGAAGACGATGATGGTCCCCGCGATCAGCAGCGAGAAAAACACCGTGACCGCCGAGATGAACCAGAACAGGGTGTCGACGTCCGACGCGATCGTCGAGGCAGAGGGGGGGATCAGCGAAAACTTGCCGATCATGCAGCAGAGCCTCCCGGTTGCGGCGCGCGGCGCTGCCGGCTGTCGCGCCGGATCATGAGGATGACGAAGGCAACGAGCGCCAGCAGGGTGACGAGCCCGCCGGCCCGGACCACGTCGAGCGCGAGCTTCGAGTATGTGCCGGTGGCGGGATCGTAGTGGAAACAGTAGAGCAATAGTTGATCGACCACCGTGCCGATGCGGTCCTGCGAAGACTCGACGAAGGCCAGGCGGAGATCGCGGGGCGAGAACTCGACCCCGTAGAAGTACTGGGCCAGACGGCCGCTCGGGGTGACGACCACGATGCCGCTCGCGTGGGCGTACTGGCCAGACGCCTCGTCCCACCGGTAGCGAAAGCCGATGGCGTCCGTCAGGCGGCGAATGGCGGCCTCGTCGCCCGTGAGAAAATGCCAGGCCTGCTCGGCACCGGCGCGCCGGTATTCCGCCAGATAGGCCTGGCGCTTCGCCGCCGCCCGCTCCGGGGTGTCGCGCGGGTCGAAGCTGAACACCACGACCCGGAACTCCTTGCCGACCGAGAAGGGCAGGGCCCTGAGCGCGCTCGTGACGCCGTTCAGCACGAGCGTGCACAGCATCGGACACTCGTAGTACGCGGGCACGAGGAGCACCGGGAGATCGGTGAAGTAGTCGCCGAGGCGTACTTCTTGGCCCGTCTCGTCCCGGAAGACGACATCGCGGGGAATCGACGCCCCGATCCGCTGATCGAATCCCACCCCCTCGAGCGCTCGAGGCAGTCCCTGAGGAGCGCGTGGTGGCGGCGGGGTGCCGTACTGCCCGCCCGCAGGGGGGGAGACGACGAGCACGCTTACGAGCGCAGCGAGCGCAGCCAGCCTCATTCCGCTCTCGTTCCTCCTCGTCGCTCGGCCACGAGGCGCATCGCTTCCCTGATCGGGATCCGTACCGCTCCACGCGCCTCGTCCACCCATGCATAGCCGTCCAGCAGGGCCTGTTCGCGGGCACGCAAGGCCGCGAGGTCGCCGGCGGGATCGAGCTGGAGCCGGGGCTCGGGAGGCTCGGTCAGCCCGTAGGAGCCGGCCAACGGGCTGGCGGGTCGGCTCGCCGCCGCGAAGCGTTCGCGCAGAATGCCGAGGAGCGGGGCCATCGCGATCATCGTAAAAACCAGGAGAAGCACCAGGCCGACACCCCACCACGCCACCTTCCGGGCGTCGATGTCCCGGGTCTCGTGGCCACCGCTGGGGGGAGAGTGCGACGCAGGATGGCTCATGACAGCACCGGGAGGGACGGATCCCGCAGGGGGAGCAACGGCCGGCCCTCGAGATGGCGGACGAAGAGCCAGATCCAGGGACCACCGAGCGCGATCACGGTCGTGAGATCGAGCACATGCACGGCGATCCCCTCGGGCGCGAAGGCCGGCTTGACCAGCCAGAACACGTCCAAGAATCGGACGGCGAGGAGCAGGAGGGCGACCGTCGCGAGCCGCCGTGGATCGCGCTTGAGCGGGCGGGAGAGCAGGACGACGAAGGGGAGCGCGAAGTGGAAGACGACGAGCACCAGGGCGAGATACTGCCAGCCCCCGCGAAGCCGTTTGAGATACCAGGTGGTCTCCTCGGGCAGATTCCCGGACCAGATGATCAGGAACTGCGAGAGGTTGAAGTAGGTCCAAAGAATGACGAAGGCGAGGAGGAGCTTCCCGAGGTCGTGCACCTGCTCGCGCTTGACCAGGCCCCGCGTCGGTTCCCGCAGCGCGAAGAGCGCGGCGACCGGGATGACCACGGCGAAGGCCGTGAGCGCGCTGCCGCCCATCCAGATGACGCTGTAGATCGTCGAGAACCAGTGCGCTTCGAGGGACATCGCCCAGTCGACGAAGGCGAAGGTCATGGTGAGCGTGAGCAGCACGAGCCCGCCGCGACTGATGAGCTCCATGCGGTCCGTGGCCGGGTCGGGCTGCTCGTCCTGCCGCGTGGACCAGCGCACGAGACCCCACACGACGAGCGTCCAGGCCACGAAGTAGAAGACAGTGCGCCCCAGGAAGAAGGGCACGTTCAGGTACAGCGCCTTGTGCTGGAGCAGCTCGTCATGGTGGACGTGCTCGGGCTGCGCCCATTCATAGAGGCCGCCGAGCTGCAGCGCGATCGGCAGGAAGAGCAGGCCCATGACGGGGAGATTCCTGGCGCCCGCCTCCAGGGCACGCCGGATGACCACGCCCCAGCCGCCGCCCGTGACGTGGTTGATCATTAGCAGTCCGAGGCAGCCGAGCGTGGCGCCGGTCCAGAAGAGCCAGGCGACCAGGTAGGACCGCAGCAGCTGACCCCCATCGGCGAAACCGAGGACGATCGAGCCGGCGATCCCGAGGCCGCCGAGACCGATCGCGACCCGCTGGATGCGGTGGAGCGGATGAGCGGGTGGAAGCAGCAACGAGGAGGGCGTGATGGCCACGGTCGATTATTCCTTTTGCAGCCGAGCGCGCTCGGCCGGCGGGACGTCGGCGAGCGTGGCATTCTGGCTCAACTGGAGGGCGCGCACGTACGCCACGATCGCCCAGCGGTCCTCCGGGGCGATCTGCTGTGCGTACTTGGGCATCACCCCGAAGCCGTTGGTGATCACGTCGAAGAAATAGCCATCGCTCTCGGCCCGCAGCCGGTCGATGTGCAGCGAGGGAGGTTGACGGAATCCCCGAAGCACGATCATCCCCTGCCCCATGCCGACCCGGTCATGACAGACCGAGCAGAAGGCGTCGTACTGCACTTGGCCGCGGGCGAGCAGGGCGGGGGTGAACGGGACCGGGGCTTCTCGGACACGTTCGGTGCCGACCTTACCCGTGACGAAGGCCTCGTCCCGCGGCAGCGTGCCGCGGGCCACGGCGCCCTCGATCGCCGGACGGGAACTCTGCCCGTCGGCGAAGAAGGCGCTCGGGCGAAGCGGCTTGTACTTGGGCTGGTCGTGCATGTCCTGACGGCAGGCGACGGCGAGCGTGCCGATCAGGAGGAGCAGCGCGCGGCGGTGGCCGGACCGCATCAGTGCTCGACCTCCGAGACCTCGTGCGGCTGCAGCGACTCGAGGAAGCGCCGCGTGCCTTCGCGATCGAAGAGCGGATCCTCCGCCTCGATGCAGAGGAAGAAGCGGTCCTGCGACGAGAGGGCGAAGCGCGGGACGTTGAACACCGGATGATAAGGCATGGGCAGCCCGTTGAGGCCGAGCATGCCGAGCACCGTCGCGAACGCCGCGAGCAGCACCGTCATCTCGAAGGACACCGGGATCCAGGCCGGCCACGACACCAGCGGCCGGCCTCCCACGTTGATGGGATAATCGATGGCGTTCGTGTACCACTGCAGGGCGACCCCGCTCAGGAGGCCGAGCAGGCCGCCGACGAAGACGATCTTCGGCAGGAGGTTGTGGTGGCCCTCCAGCAGCTCGGAGAGCTCCTCGTTCGGGAAGGGCGTGAAGGCGTCCATCCGGCGGTAGCCCGCCTCGTGCGCGCGATGGGTCGCTTGCACGAGGGCAGGAAGGTCCTCGAACTCGGCCATGAGGCCGTAGATGGGCGGGCGCGCCTTCACGCGTGCACCTCCTCGGCCTCGAGCTTCGATTCGGGCAGCAGCGTGCGCATCTCGAAGATGGAAATCATCGGCAGGAAGCGGATGAACAACAGGAAGAGCGTCAGGAAGAAGCCGAGCGTGCCGAGGAACATGCCCCAGTCCCACTGTGTTCCCGCGTACAACCCCCACGACGACGGGAGAAAGTCGCGCGACAGGCTCACGACGATGATGACGTAACGCTCGAGCCACATGCCCACGTTGACGAACATGGCGACGACCATGAGCAGGACCGGACTGTAGCGCACGCGGCGAAACCACAACGTCTGGATGGCGAGCACGTTGCACAGGATGAGCGCCCAGTAGGCCGGCGCGTAAGGGCCCGCAAAGCGATTGAGCATCATGTACGCCTCGTACAGCGAGCCGCTGTACCAGGCCATGAAGGCCTCCATCAGATAGCCGTAGCCAACGACGAGGCCCGTCGCGAGCATCACGCGCGCCATGTAATCGAGGTGGCGATCCGTGATGAAGTCGTGGAGGCCGTAGAGCCGCCGTAGCGGAATGGCGAGGGTCAGGACCATGGCGAAGCCGGCGAATACGGCGCCCGCCACGAAGTACGGCGGAAAGATCGTGGCATGCCATCCAGGGATCACGCTCACGGCGAAGTCCAGGGACACGATGCTGTGCACCGAGACCACCAGCGGCGTCGACAGGGCGGCGAGCAGCAGCGACGCCATCTCGTAGCGGTGCCAGTGGCGCGCGGAGCCGCGCCAGCCCATCGACAGAATACCGTAGATCATCCGCCCGGCCCGGCTCGGCGAGCGATCGCGGAGCGTCGCAAGGTCAGGAATCAGGCCGACGTACCAGAAGAGCAGCGAGACGGTGGCGTAGGTGGAGATGGCGAAGACGTCCCAGATGAGCGGGCTGCGGAAGTTCGGCCACATGGCCATCGTGTTCGGGTAGGGGAACAGCCAGTAATCGAGCCACGGCCGGCCGGTGTGCAGGAGCGGGTAGAGGCCCGCGCACGCGACCGCGAAGAGCGTCATCGCCTCGGCGAAGCGGTTGATCGACTGGCGCCAGGTCTGCTTGAGGAGCAGCAGGATGGCCGAAATCAGCGTGCCGGCATGACCGATGCCGATCCACCAGACGAAGTTGATGATGTCGAAGCCCCAGCCGACGGGGACGTTCGGTCCCCAGATGCCGATCCCGCGGAAGAGGAGGTTCACGATCGTCAGCAGCATCGCGTTCGCGAAGAGAAAGGCGACGCCGAAGGTCAGGAACCACCACAGCGGGGTCCGCTGGCCGAGCACGATCGAGCTGATCTTGTCGGTGATGGTGCCGAAGGTGTGGCCCGGCCCGATGAGGGGATTCGGGAGCGAGGGGGGCGACTCGGCGATGCGCGTCTCGGGCGTCACTCACGCCTCCTTCGTCAGTGCGGGATTGGGGTTCGTCACGGCCGCGAGGTAGGTCGTCCGCGGCTTGGTGTTCAGCTCGGCCAGCAGTGCGTAGTTGCGCGGATCGCGCCGCAGGGCAGCTACGCGGCTCTGGGGGTCGTTGAGATCGCCGAAGACGATCGCCTCGGCGGGACACGCCTGCTGGCAGGCCGTGACGATGTCGCCGTCGCGGATGGTCCGGCCCTCACGCTTGGCCCGGGCGCGCGCTTCCTCGATCCGCTGCACGCAGTAGGTGCATTTTTCCATCACGCCCCGGCTGCGCACCGTGACGTCGGGATTGCGAGCCATCTTGAAGGTCTCGGTCTGCCAGTCCTGGTAGAGGAAGTAGTTGAAGCGCCGCACCTTGTAGGGGCAGTTGTTCGAGCAGTACCGCGTCCCGACGCAGCGGTTGTAGACCATGTCGTTCAGCCCCTCGCTCGAGTGCACCGTGGCATTGACGGGGCAGACCACCTCGCATGGGGCGTTCTCGCAGTGCATGCAGGGCACCGGTTGGGAGTAGATGTCGGGCGCATCGAGCGACCCCCCGAAGTAGCGATCGACGCGCAGCCAGTGCATCTCGCGTCCGTGCAGCACCTGCGCCTTGCCGACGACGGGGATGTTGTTCTCCGCCACGCACGCCGCCACGCAGGCCATGCAGCCGGTGCACGCGCTCAGGTCGATCGCCATGCCCCACGCATGACCCGCGTACTCCCAGGGGGGGAACATGCTGTCTTCATCGCTCGGGGTGTGGCTGAGGTGTTGCGCAAAGTCGGGATGCGCCTGCCACTCCTCGAGCGTACCGCGCCGGACCAGGGGCCGACCCTCCATCGAGTGGTGGTCCTGGGTGCAGGCGACGGCCTCGATCGCGGAGGTCGCCGCGATCGTCGCGGCCGGCACCACATGCAGCCCGGCCGTCGTCCGCAGCGCGAACGCATCGAAGCCGTGTCCGCGGGCGAGCTCGCCGCCGTGCTCCCGTCCGTGGCCGAGGTGCACCACCACTGTGCCCTGCGCCTGCCCGGGCATGATCCACACTGGCCCCCGCACGCGCCGCTCGCCCGCGGACAGCTCGACGACTTGGCCGTTGCGCACGCCGAGGCGCTCGGCCGTGGCCGGCGCGAGGAAGACGGCATTGCCCCAGGTGAGCTTGGTGAGCGGTCGCGGCAGCTCCTGCAGCCAGCCGTTGTTCGCGAAGCTGCCGTCGAACAGGTAGGGATCGAGACGCAGCACGAGCTCGAGCTGCCCGGGCGGGAGCGGTGCAGGCAAGGGCAGCCGATCCCAGTCCGAGCGCAGGACGACGGCTTGCGGCGCCGCGGCGGTTCCTGGAACGACGCCGTCGTGCAGCCACCGTTCCCACTGGCGGTCGAAGTCCGCTGCGGGGCGTACCCGCTGCCAGTGCTCGCGTACGAGCTCGTAGCTGGACCGGCCAGTCGTCCCTGCGAGCGCAGCCACCAGCTCGTGGGCACTGTGGCCATCGTACAGCGGAGCGATCAGAGGCTGCAGGATCGCCACCGTGCCGTCGTGTCCCCGGACATCGCTCCACGACTCGAGGTAGTGCAGCGCCGGGACATGCCAGTGGCACAGTCGGGCGGTCTCGTCCTCGTAGAGCCCGAGGTGAATGCGCAACGGCACCCGCTCGAGCGCCTTCGCGAACTCGAGATCGACAGGCGCCGTCGAGACGGGGTTGACGCCGAGCATGACGAGGCATTGCACCGCGCCGGCGCGCATGTCGGCGACCAGCTCTCGTAGGGAGGCGAGCTGATCGACCGGGCGGGCCTCGACGGCTGAGACGAGCTCGACCGTGGTGCCGACCGCTCCCAGGAACGCGTTGAAGGCATGGGCCAGTGCATGCACCGCAGCTGGCTGGCCGTCGCCGGCAATCACGAGCGCTCGTGCACCGGCACGGCGCAGATCCGTGGCGACCGCACGCACGAAGGCGGCATGGTGCCGGACGACAGGATGGTCGATTCTGCGCACGGGCATCCCGGCCTCGGCGGCGATGGCCCGCGCCAGGGCCTCGATATCGCTCGAACGGACCGGAAGCCGGTGCTCCGCCACACTGCCCGTCGGTGTGGGGAAGCTCTCGAGGGCATAGAGGCGCAGTTTGTCCTCGCCGCGGTCGAGGCGGCGGGCTCGGGCCAGGTCCCGCGCGTAGCGTAAACGTCCCGGACCCTCCTGACAGACATCGGCATCGAGGGTGAGGACCACCCGGGCCCGGTCGAGGTGGTACACCGGCTCCACCGCCGTCTCGTCGCCGAACGCGAGCCGTGCGCCGGCCCGCACCGTATCGCGCCCATCGGCTTCCCACTGATGCCAGCGCGCGCCGGGCATCTGGGCGAGAAGCCCCTCGAGCTGCGCTGCGAGCGTTGGCGAGGTGACGGTGCCGGTGAGGATACGCAGGCCGGCGCCGGCGCGGGCCAGTTGCGCCGTGCGCATGGCGGCCATCGCCTCGAGGAAGGCTGCCCAGGGGCGGATCTGGCCGGCGCTGACGATGGTCTTGGAGCGGTCGGGGTCGTAGAGGCCGAGCACCGAGCCCTGGATGATCGCATCCGTACCCCCCAGGCTGGAGGGATGCTCCGGATTCCCCTCGACCTTCGTCGGCCGAAACTCGTGGCTCTCGGCGAGGAGTCCCACCCCGTAGCCGGCCAGCGGCATCGCCGTGGCGTACAGGCTCGGTTCCCCGAGGACGAGCCCTTCGGGCTGCCGTACGTAGGGGACGATCAGCTCATCGGGCTGCTTGGTGCACGCGGCCAGCCCCGCGAGCCCGAGCGACGCGCTCATCAACTTCAAGAAGTCCCGCCGGTCGACTGCCGTGCGCAGCCCGCTCGCCTGACGGGGAAACTCGTGCTCGAGGAACTCGAGGAACTCGGGCGTCTGCGCGAGCTCGTCGAGACTCCGCCACAGGGCGGTGCCTCGGCGCCCGTCGAGCTGGCGGCGGAGAGCGGCGAGATTGATGGTCGGGGACGGCGAGGGCTGGGACACGGCAACTCCTCAGCGGTGACAGGTCGAGCAATCGGTGCGCGGATGGACGTTGTAGGCCTTGACCAGCTCGCGGCCGAGCGTGCGCTGGTCGCCACCGGGGGGCTGCCAGCTCATGTTGAAGACCTCTTCACGCGGACGGATGTACTGCTCGGGATTGCGATGACAGGCGAGACACCACTCCATGTAGAGCGTCGCCTCTTTCCACACCTGATTCATCTGGTCGACGCGACCATGGCAGGTGGCGCAGCCGATCCCCTTGAGCACGTGCGCCGCATGGTTGAAGTAGACGAAATCCGGGAGATCGTGGACCTTGATCCACTGGAGGGGCCGCTCGTCTCGAAGGCTTGCCCGGACCGGCTCGAGATAGGCCGAGTCGGCCCAGATCTGGGCATGGCAGTTGATGCACGTCGTGGTCGGCGGAATCCCGGCATACGCCGCGACCTCGACCTGGCCGTGGCAGTAGCGACAGTCGATCCCCAGCTCGCCTGCGTGGTGCTTGTGGCTGAACTGCACGGGTTGTTCCCGCGCCACGCGCACCCCGCTCACGTAGTCGGAGCGGTTGATGACGTTGAGGAGGTAGAGGCTGCCACCCGCGAGCAACAGCGCGCCGAAGATGGTGACACGCGCCAGAGTGTTGGTGCTCCGGTGGAAGATTTGGGCCATGCGCGGGTGCTCGGAGTGTAGTCGTGCCCTGCGGTGATTCAACAGTGCGCGAGGCGAGAACGCTTTACGAAACGCATTAGGCGCGCTGATTCCCCGCGGGCGTCGCGGCCGTGCCGATGTCGATCCGCGGCGCGATCTCGGCCGTGTTCCAGCGCCGACAGGCGGGGCAACGGCCCATCCAGGTCTCCATCGCCGCTGCACACGCCGTGCATCGTACAGGACCGTCAAACCCGAGACCCGGTCCAAGCGCGTGGGCATAAGCCTCGGCGGCTTCGCCCGCCTCGCCGCGGCGGCGGTGCCATTCCGCGCGCAGCACCTCGGCAAGAGGTCCCCGCGCCGCGTCCGGAAGGGCGTCCAGCGCTCGCTGGGCCGCCTCCCATTGGTCGCTGAGGATGAGGCTTCGCACCTCGTGCAGCGCCAGGACGGCATCGCCGGGATGGCGGCGGCGCAGGCGGCGATACCGCCGCGCGATGCGATCTGGCCGCCCGAGGGCAGCGTCGTGGTCGTCGAGGCGTTGCAACACCACGGGCGCGGGTCGCTCCAGGGCCGCTCGCTCCCAGACGCGTCGAGCCCGCCACGCGTGGCCAGCGCGCTGCCAGCGATCCCCGGCGGCCACGGCTGCCGGGAGGAAGCTCGGCGCCTCCCGCGCGAGCATGCCGAGACGGCGTGCAGCCCGGACATCGTCGGACTCGGCGCAGCCGAGCTCGTAGCGAATACCGTATAGAATGTCAGTCTCCTTGGCCAGCTCGTCGGGGTTGCGGGTGCCGAGCAGGATCTCGCTCTCGAGTGGGAGCGCGTCGGCCCAGCGCTCTGCCGCCAGATAGGCGTCGCGCAGCCGGCGCAGGAGGCGCGGGCTCGTCGGGTCCGCACGACGAGCCTGTTCGAGAGCAGCGATGGCGCCGTGCCGGTCCCCCAGGGCCTCGGCGGCGCTCGCCAGCAGGTCGAGGAGTCCCGGATCCGGCCCGAGGCGGGGCAGGGCTTCGTCGAGCACGCGGCGCGCGGCTGCTGGGTCGCCCTCCCGCAGGTGCGCCTGGGCGAGCAGCGCTGCGCGGGTCGGATCCGCCGCGGCCTCTCCCCCGCGCGACAGCTCCGCACGGGCCCGCGCGTAAGCCCCGCTCCACAGGAGCGAACGCGCACGGGCCGTGGAGGCTGCTCGACGCGCCTCGTGGCGGCTGGCCCGTCGCTCGCGCCAGCTGCGCCAGCGACGTGCGCTCGCTCCTCCCAGCCACAGGAGGGCGATTCCCGCAGCCCCGATCGCGAAGCTGCCGCCGAGCGCTGCCCCGAGGGGCACCGTCCAGCTGCGGTCCGGGGCAAGATGAACGGCCACGGGTGTCTGATTGAGCAGCCACAGCCATGCGGTGGCGAGGACCACTGCCACGGCCAAGGTCGCGCCGCCCCAGATCCGCATGCCGAGGAAGCTCAGCCGTGCTCGGTGCCGGTTTTCTGACTGCGGGCTTGCGTCTGGAACGGTTCGGGCAGATCGATCCGCGGCGCCTTCGCCCAGAGCCGGTCGAGATCGTAGAAGCGCCGGATGGGCACCTGGAAGACATGGACGACGAAATCCCCGTAGTCGAGGAGGACCCACTGTCCACGCTCCAGTCCCTCGACCGAGAGAGGCCGGACGCCATGGCGCGCCAGCCGTTCCTCCACCGCCTCGGCGATGGCCTGCACCTGAGTGTCCGAGCGGCCGCTGCAGATGACGAAGAAGTCGGCGATCGAGGTCAGGGCCGTCGTCTCGAGGACGACGAGGTCATACGCCTTCTTGTCCAGCGCGGCCCGCGCGCTCTCGACCACGCGATCCCAGGTCGGCAGCGCCATCAGCAGGGAGCGGGCAGGTCGCGGTAAAGCCCGTGCTCGTGGATGTAGGCCTCGACCGCGGGGGGTACCAGGAAGCGGATGGAGCGCTGGCGCGCGACCAGCGCCCGGATCGTGGTGGCAGAGATGTCGAGCGCCGTGATGCGCTGCAAGCTCACTCCGCGGCCGGACACATGCCGAAGACAACCACTGTCCGACTCATAGCGAAACGCCGGACGGGCTGCAACGGGAATGTCGTCCCGGGCCAGTGTTCCGGGCCACGGCGGCCGCGTCACGACCACGATGTCGCACAAGGGGAATATTGCCAGGTATTCGTGCCAGGTGTGGAACTCCGCGAAGGTGTCGCGGCCCACGGCGAAGACGATGCGGGTCGCGGGTCCGACCTCGTCGCGGAGGGCGCGCACGGTGTCGACCGAATAGGACGGTCCGGCGCGCGCCAGCTCGACGTCCCAGACGCGAAAGCCCGGAACGCCCGCTGCCGCAAGCTCGGTCATGCGCAGGCGATGGATCGGGTCGCTGATTCCCGGCCGGGTCTTGTGCGGGGGGAGCGCTGCGGGGACCAGGCGGAGCTCGTCGAGTCCCTGGGCTTCGCGCACCTCTTCCGCGGCACGCAGGTGGCCGAGATGAATGGGGTCGAAGGTGCCGCCGAAGATCCCGATCCCGCCGCCCACGCGTGGTCAGCTGCGGACCTGTCCCGTGCCGCGGACGAGGTACTTGTAGGTGGTGAGCTCGCGGAGGCCCATCGGTCCCCGCGCGTGCAGGCGGTTGGTCGAGATCCCGACCTCGGCCCCGAACCCGAACTCGAAGCCATCGGTGAATCGTGTCGACGCGTTGACGAAGACGGCGGCTGCGTCCACCTCGCGAAGGAATCGCTCCGCCGCGCGCAGGTCCGTCGTAACGATCGCCTCGGCGAGGCCCGTGCCATGGCGGCTGACGAAGGCAATCGCATCGTCGAGCGTGGGAACCACGCACACGGCGAGGATCGCGTCGAGGTACTCGGTATCCCAATCGGCATCGGTGGCTGCCAGGACCTCGGGCGCGAGAGCGCGCACGGCCGCATCGCCCCGAACCTCGCAGCCCGCAGCCCGCAGGGCGTGGACGATGCGGGGCACGAAGGCGGCGGCGACCTGCTCGTGAACGACCAGATTCTCGATGGCGTTGCACACGCTCGGGCGCTGCACCTTGGCGTTGAGCACGATGCGCTCGGCCATCGCGAGGTCCGCCGCGGCGTCGACGTAGACGTGGCAGATTCCCTCGAAATGCTTGATGACGGGGATCCGGCTCTCCTCGAGCACGGTGCGCTTGAGGGTCTCGCCGCCGCGCGCGATGACCATGTCGATCCGGTCGTCGCGCCGCAGCAGGGCGCGCGTCAGCTCGCGCTCGCCGACGACGAGCTGTACGGCGTCGGGCGGCAGGCCCGCCTCGCCGATGGCAGCACGAAACGCCTCGGCGATGACGCCACTCGTACGCTGCGACTCGCGTCCTCCCTTGAGCAGGACCGCGTTGGCCGTCTTCAGGCAGAGGGCCGCCGAATCGGCGGTCACGTTCGGGCGCGACTCGTAGATGCTGAAGACCACACCGATGGGGACCCGCACCTGCGCGATTTCGAGCCCATTCGGTCGCCGCCAGCCGGCGATGGTCTCGCCCACCGGGTCCGCCAGGCGCGCCACCTGCTCGATGCCGACGGCCATCGCCTCGATGCGGGCTGGGGTGAGGGTCAGACGATCGATGAACGCGGCGCTCTCGCCCGAGGCCCGCGTGTCCTCGACGTCCTGCGCATTCGCGGCCAGCAGCTGCTCGCTGGCGCCCCGGAGCCGGGCTGCGGCGGCCAGGAGTGCCCGATCCTTGGCGGCGGTCGTGGCGCCGGCCAGGGCTGCGGCGGCACGCCGGGCTCCGGCGCTCAAGACCTCGGCCGCGTGCTCGGCGTTGCCAGAGAGCGCAGTGCCCATGCCTCTAGCGCTTCCAGCGCAGGAGCAGATCGAGGATCCGCCGGTGGCGTGGCGTGTAGGGGGGATAGAAGAGATGCAGCATGGACACGCGAGGATTGGTGAACACCGGGCGCAGCTTGCTGAACTCGAGGAACCCTTCCCGTCCGTGATACTGCCCCATGCCGCTCGCGCCGATGCCACCGAAGGGCAGGTCGTGCTGGGCGACGTGCAGCATGACGTTGTTCACCGTGACGCCGCCCGACAGGGTCGCGAAGAGGACCTTCTCCTCGCGGGTGCGGTCGTGGGTGAAGATGTACAGGCCGAGCGGTCGGTCGTGGGCGTTCACGTAGGCCACGACCTCGTCCAGATCACGGTAGGTCTTCACCGGCAGAAGAGGGCCGAAGATCTCTTCCTGGAGGATGGTCATCTCGGGGGTCGGATCGAGCACGAGGTGGGGCGGAAACTTCCGCAGCTCGTCGTTGAACGTGGCTCCCGGCACGAGCGGCACCGCGGTGGCGCCCTTCTGTTGCGCGTCCTCGAGGGTGGCCCGCAGGCGCCGGTAGGAGCGTTCATCGATGATCGAGGTGTAACTGCGGTCGTTGGTGTCCGGGTAGCGCTGGGGCACGATCCGCCGCGCGGCGTCGACGAAGCGATCGCGAGCGCCCTCGGGCAGGAAGAGGTAGTCGGGCGCGAGGCAGGTCTGCCCCGCGTTGATCAGCTTGCCGTAGAGGATCCGCGAGGCTGCTTCCTCGATGTCGAAGTCGTCGCAGACGATCGTCGGCGATTTGCCGCCGAGCTCGAGGGTGACCGGGGTGAGGTTCTCGGCGGCTGCCCGCATGACGGTCCGGCCGGCATCGGCCGACCCGGTGAAGATCAGGTGATCGTAGGGCAGCGTGGAGAAGTCCTGGGCCCGGATCCCGGGCAGGATCGCCACCAGCTCCTCAGGAAAGGCGGCACGGACCTTCTCCGCGAGCAGTCGGCAGAGGTGTTGGGAGTTGCTCGCCATCTTGACCATGGCGCGGTTGCCAGCAGCGAGGACGCTGGTCAGCGGGCTCACGGTGAGCAGCAAGGGGTAGTTCCAGGGAGAGATGATCCCCACGACCCCCTTGGGCTGGGGGATCACGCGGCTCGCCCCCGTGGCGAAGAGGATGGAGACCGGCCGCCGCTCCGGCCGCATCCACCGCGGGAGGTGCTTGATCGTGTGCCGGATGCCGTCGACGCAGGTGAACACCTCGAGCAGCAGGGTCTCCTCCGTCGCCCGATGCCCGAAATCGGCGTCGATCGCCTCGGCAATGGCTGCCGTGTTGTCGAGCAGGATGCGCTCGAGGATCCGCAGCCGTTCGATGCGTTCGCCGAGGCTTGGATAGGGGTTGCGGAGGTGGGCTTCGCGTTGCAGGGCGAAGACGCGTTGGGCCTCGTTCTCGGCGACTTCGATCCGCCGGAGCTGTGCGGTCTGGGCCATGGAATTCTCCTTCGCTGACGAGTGCCGTCTGCTGGCTGCAGATAGTCGCTGGCTTCGGGGGGCCGACGCAAGAGGGGGCCGCAGGTCGCCGGTCAGGCGAGCACCACGAGATCGTCCCGGTGGATGACCTCGTCGCCGGCCTTCCACCCCAGCAGCCGTGCGATCTCGCGCGTGTGCGCCCCTTTGATGCGGTCGATCTCCGCTGCCCCGTAGGCCACCAGCCCGCGCGCGACTTCTCGTCCCTGCGGGCCCACGCACCGGACACAGTCCCCGGGGCCGAAAATCCCCTCCACCGCCCGAATCCCCGACGGCAGCAGGCTCCGCCCGCCATCAGCCAGCGCCCGTTCCGCCCCGGCGTCGAGATGCAGGGTCCCGCGGGGACGGAGCGTGTGCGCGATCCAATGCTTGCGGTGCGCCAAGCGATCGCCATCGGCGAGGAGCAGCGTGCCCACCTCGACCGCAGGGTCGAACACGGCTGCGAGAATGCCAGTCCGCGCGCCGCTCGCGATCACGGTCGGAATCCCGGCAGCGGCGGCCGTCGCCGCGGCGGCGACCTTGCTTGTCATGCCGCCCGTTCCGGCCGCCGAGCCCGCCGGTCCGGCGATGGCCCGCAGGCCCGGATCGCGCGCCCGACCCAGCGGAACGAGTCGGGCCGCTGGATCTCGCCGGGGATCGGCGTCGTAGAGCCCATCGACGTCGCTGAGGATGACCAGCAGGTCGGCCTCGATCAGGGTGGCCGTCAACGCCGAAAGATTGTCGTTGTCGCCGAGCTTGAGCTCGTCGATCGCGACGGTGTCGTTCTCGTTGACGATGGGAACGACGCCACGGGCAAGCAGGGCGCGGAAGGTGTGCCGGGCGTTCAGCCAGCGACGCCGATCCGTGACGTCCCCCTGGGTCAGCAACACCTGCGCCGCCGTGCGGCCGCGGCGTGCCAGAGCCCGGCCCCAGGCCGCCATGAGCGTGGGTTGGCCGACAGCGGCGGCAGCCTGTCTCCACTCGATCCCGGGACGGCGGGCGGGCAGCCGCGCTGCCCCCGCGGCTACTGCCCCCGAGCTCACGACCACGATCTGCCGACCGCTGTCGCAGAGCTCGGCTACCTCCCGCGCAAGCGCCCGGATCCGGGCAGGCCGGAGCCCTCGGTCGCTGGCGAGCACGTTGCTCCCAACCTTGACCACGGCCCGACGCACGCGCCGCAGCAGGCGTGGCTTGTGCGTAAGCTGCGTCATGAGACGACGGGCAGCCTGGGGTCGTGTAGGCATCCCTCGGCACGGGCACGCGCGACTGCCCGAGCGATACGCTGGACGAGCTCACGCGTACCCTCGCCGCTCGCGCCCGAAACCGCGAGGAGCTCGATCCCCCGCGCGGCGAAGCGCTCCCGCAGCGCGGGGAGCGCCGCGCGCGTCTCGGCGAGGTCGAGCTTGCCCGCCACGACGATCTGCGGCGTGGCCGCCAGGGCCTCGCTGGCCAGGGCCAACTCGGCGTTGAGCGCGTCGAAGTCCTCGACGGGATCGCGGCCGCTCAGGCCCGAAGCATCGAGCAGGTGGACGAGGACGGCGGTGCGCGCGAGATGTCGCAGAAACCGGCTCCCGAGGCCCCGGCCGGTGTGGGCACCCGGAACGAGGCCCGGCACATCGGCGAGGACAAAGGTGGTCTCGTCGTCGACGCGAACGAGCCCGAGGTGGGGGACCAGGGTGGTAAAGGGATAGTCGGCAACTCGCGGACGGGCTGCCGACACCCGCCGAATGAGCGTGGACTTGCCGACGTTGGGAAACCCGAGCAGCCCCGCGTCGGCGAGTACCCGCAGCTCGAGGCGCAGGGACTTCTTCTCTCCAGGTTGGCCGGGCTCGGCCCGGCGTGGTGCGCGATCGGTCGGGGTGGCGAAGTGCATGTTGCCCCGCCCGCCGCGGCCGCCGCGCGCCACGACCGCCGAGTCTCCTGCCTGGCGCAGATCGGCGATCAGGCGATCCTGCTCGTCGAACACCATCGTCCCGGGCGGGACACGCAGGACGAGATCCGGGCCATTGGCGCCATGCTGGTCCTTGCCCCGTCCGTGCTCGCCCCGTCCGGCCCGTAGCGTCTGCGGATACGAGAGATCGAGCAGGGTCCCGAGGCCAGGATCGACGCGCAGGACGACATCGCCCCCGGCCCCGCCGTCGCCCCCGTTCGGGCCGCCCCGAGGGACGTATTTCTCGCGCCGAAAGCTCACACAGCCGTGGCCGCCGTCGCCAGCTTCCACGCGTATGTGGACTTCGTCGACAAACTTCATGACGCGTGACGGCTGCGCGGCAGGACGAGGCCAGACGCCGGCTCGCGTCGCTGCGGCCTCAGCTCGATGGGACGACGGGGAGCAGTGGCTCGATGCGGACGCGGGTGCGATCCTTGCCCATCCGCTCGTAGCGGACGATTCCATCGGTGAGGGCGAAGAGCGTCCAGTCGCGCCCGACCCCGACATGCGGACCGGGGTGGATCCGCGTGCCGCATTGCCGCACCAGGATGTTGCCTGCGCGCGCATGCTGCCCGCCGAACATCTTCACGCCGCGCCGCTGGCCGGGCGAGTCGCGGCCATTGCGTGTCGAGCCCTGCCCTTTCTTGTGCGCCATGTCAGACGATCTCCGTGATGCGCACGGTCGTGACGTACTGCCGGTGGCCACGCCGGCGGCGGTAGTTCTTGCGGCGTTTTTTCTTGTATACGAGAATCTTGCGTGCCCGACCCTGGTCGACCACGGTCGCACGCACGAGCGCCCCCTCGACGGTCGGCGTGCCGACCGCGATGCCCTCGTCGGTCGCCCGCAGGAGCACGTCGCGGAAATCGACCGACGCCCCGACCTCCTCGGCCAGTCGCTCGACCCGCAGCACCGTGCCCGGCTCGACCCGGTACTGCTTGCCTCCCGTGCGGATGACAGCGTAACTCATATGCCTGATACCTGGATGAGTGGCGGGGTTGCCGCGCGAAACTTGGTTCAGTACTGGAGGGCAGGCAGGGAGTCAACCATGAGCTGCCGGGAGCCCTTTCCGCCGCCTCGCGAGCGAGATCGCTGCGTTCGCCATCGAGCCGGGCGGTTCGCCATGCGCTCGCACTAGACCCATGCCGACCATTGCCGTCGATGCCGCGGGCAGCGCCGAAGGTATCGAGGCGATCGTCCGTGGGGTCGCCGAGGTCTCGGTCCAGACGGGCATCGACTGCCTGCTCGTGGGCGACCAGCAGCGGCTGCAGGCGCTGCTCGAGCAGATCCCCTACAATCCCGAGCAAATTGCGATCGAGCACAGTCCCCACGACGCGAATCGGGACGGTGGCCGGCGCAGCGCGGGTCTGTTCCAGCGGCAGGGCTCGCCGTCGGCGGTGTGCAAGATCGTTGCCGAGGGACGGGCGGGCGCCGCAGTCACGACCGCTCCGCCGGCGGCCTGTCTCCGGGCTGCTGCTCGCCATTTTCGCCCCCTTCCCGGGGTCGAGGCACCGGCGCTCGCCGAGGTCTTTCCGCGGCGGGCGGAGCTGCCCGGCCAGGACACGCTGGCGCTCCTCGTGGACGCTGGCGCGAGCGCCCGCTGCACTGCCCGTGACCTGGTGCGCTTCGCCGCGATGGGGCGAGCCTACGCGCGCCGCGTTTCCAAGGTCGCCTCGCCGCGGATCGGTCTCCTGAACATGGCCTACGATGAGCAGGCGGGGGGCGAGCCGGTGGCCGAAGCGCACCGGCTGCTTGCCGCCGTCCCGGGGTGGGAATTCGTCGGCAATATCACGGGAGCGGATCTCGTGACGGGCCGCGCAGACGTGGTCGTGTGCGAAGGGTTGCTCGGCGCCGTGGCGATCAGCCTGCTCGACGGGGTGACGGCCCGCCTTGCCGACCTCGCGCGCGCGGCTGCGGAGCCGACGCTGCTCTGGCGCATGGGGCTGCGCTTTGTCGGCCAGGGCATGACGGCGCTGGAAGCGCTCATCGACTACCGCCGCTACGGGGGGGCCCCGATCCTCGGCTACGAGCAACTGCTCCTGGTGTGCCGGCGACGGTCCGACGCCACGGCGATGGCCAACGCCATCAAGGTTGCCGCGAAGCTTGTCCGCGACCACGTGGCCGCGGACGTCCGCGACGCCGTGAACACGGTGGGGCGATGAGGCTGCGACGGAAGACCGCTCTGGCCGCGCCACCGCTGCCGCCCTTGTTGTGTCGCTGGGACCTCGACAAGACCTACCTGCGCAGCGAGTTCGACACCGTGCGACAGCTTATCCGCACCGCGCGAGAACGGGGCGAGGACAAGGTGGAGGTTCCGGGAGTAGCGGAGCTGATGAAGGCGCTGTGGTCCGCGGCCGCGCGGCGGGGCCAGCCGATCTCATCCTATTTTATCTCGGCCAGTCCTCCGCAAATCGGCAAGGCGATTCGCGAGAAGCTCGCGCTCGACGGGGTCCCGTACGACGGCATCGTGTTCAAGAATCAGTTGCGCCATATCGCTCGCGGCCGGTTCCGACTCCTCCGAGAACACATCGGCTTCAAGCTCGTGGAGCTGTTTCGCGGTCGCACGGCTGCTCCGGCGGGCACCCGCGAGCTGCTGTTCGGCGACGATTGGGAGGCGGACCCCATCACCTACTCCCTCTACGCCGACGTCGTGGCCGGCTGTCTGGCGCCGGCACAGCTCCTCGCCATCGTCCAGCAGCTCGGCGTCGACGATGCGCTCGTACCCGAGCTGAGCGAGCTGGCCACGCGCAGCCTGGGGGTCGACGGGGTCGAGCGGATCTTCATCAATCTCGAGCGACGGACCCCGCCGGCCAGGTTTCGGCTCTTCGGCCCGCGTCTCGTACCCACGTTCAATTACTTTCAGACCGCGATCGTGCTGGCGGCCGACGGCTGGCTCGAGGCCGAAGACGTGGCCCGCGTGGCCGCCGCGCTGGTGGATCGCTCGGGCTATACGGCGCACCGCCTCGACAACTCGCTCGCCGATCTCCTGCGACGACAGCTGGTCACGGGCGAGGTGGCGCGTCGCCTGAGCCGTCCGCTGCGAGACGTGGGGCTTCTGCCACCAGAGCCGCGCAGCTGGCGGTCGTGGCTGGACCGTGTGCGAGCCCGCCTGCGACCCGCGCCGACGCTCGCGCCGCAGACCGGTCCGCTCGACTATCAGACCATCGTGGCGCGGCTGCGGCCGGAAACGGTGGCGACGAAGCAGAAGGAGGTGTCCGCGTGACGGACTACGTCGTCGTTCTGGTCACGGCGTCCAGCGCCGAGGAGGCACGCCGCATCGGCGAGACGCTGGTAGCCGAACGGCTCGCCGCGTGCGCGAATCTGATCGGCGGCGTCTGTTCGATCTTTCGCTGGGACGACAAGGTCGAGGAAGCCGCGGAGCACCTCATCGTCTTGAAGGCGCGCCGCGCGGACGTCGACGCGCTCGCCGCCCGGGTGCGCGGGCTGCATTCCTACGAGGTTCCCGAAGTGATCGCTGTCCCGATCATCGCGGGCGCGGCCTCGTACCTGGCGTGGCTAGGGGCCTCGACAGACCGCCGGGCGTGACCGGGGGCCGCGGGCAGCGAGCTCCCGTGGTCCGCGAGCTCTCGGCCGGGGGGCTCGTCTATCGGCGGTCGCGGGGCAGCTGGCGGGTCTGCCTCGGTGCCCGGCGGCGGCAGGACGATGGTGCGCTGGTGTGGGGCATTCCGAAGGGGCACGTGGAGCCAGGCGAATCCGTGGCTGCGGCGGCGGTGCGCGAGGTTCGGGAGGAGACAGGCCTCGAGAGCGTCGTGGAGGACGTGCTCGGCGAGGTGACGTACTGGTATGCCCGGCGAGACGCATCGGGGCGGCCGAGGCGGGTGTGGAAGCGCGTCCGGTTCTTCCTGCTGCGGCATACGGGAGGTCGCTTCGCCGACCGCGATCGGGAGCTCGACCGCGTGCGCTGGTTCTCCCTCGACGAGGCCGAGGCCCGCGCGACTTTCGCGAACGAACGCGAGCTAATCCGCCGCGCGCGAGAACGGCTGGCTGTCGCCCGGTCGGATCCCAAGGCGCCGGGTCGTAAGCGCTGAGCGTGCCGGGCGCGCCCCCGGCCTGCCCTGCTGGGGTCGCCGGAACCGAGGCCGCCTGCTACATCTTCTTCCGTGGAGCTCGCTCCGGGCCTGCGCGTCGTGCTTGCCCCCAACCCCGGTCTCATGACCGGGCCGGGGACGAACCAGTACCTGCTCGGCGAGCTGCAGATCGACGCCGCTGCGCTGGATGCGGCGAACAATGCGCGATTGGCAGCCGAAGGCGTGCGTCCCACGGCGCTGCTCCTGACCCATATCCATCCGGATCACGCGGGCGGTGCCCTGGCCCTGCGGGAGCGATGGGGACTGCCGATCGCCGTTCATGGCTCGCGGGCCGCGTACGAGGTCGTCGATGGACCGCTCCGGGCGGAACGGTCGTTGGCCGACGGCGACGAGATCCCGTGGGAGCACGGTTGCCTGCTCGCGGTGCATACTCCCGGCCACGAATCGGGGCACTGCTGCTTCTGGGAGCCGGAGCGCCGCTGGCTCTTCACCGGCGATACCGTGCTCTCGATCGGCACCACGGTGATCGCCCCGCCCGACGGAGACATGCGCGCGTACATGGCGTCGCTGGAACGGCTGCGCGCCCTCGAGCCAGCGGTCATCTTCCCGGGACACGGGCCGCCGGCGGAGGATGCGATGGGGCTGCTCGGGCAGTATCTGGCCCACCGCCAGATGCGCGAGGCCCAGATCCTCGAGGCGATTTGCGCGGGCGTACCCACCGTGACCGCTCTCGTCGCGCATTGCTACCCTGATCTGCACGAGGGCCTGCACTGGGCGGCAGCCCTGACCATCCAGGCGCACCTGGAGAAGCTCCATGCCGAGGGGCGGGTGTGCGCCAACGGGGACCGTTGGGTGCCCGCCTGAGGGCCGGCTAACAGACGCCAGGGAGGAGTCGCCAGCGCACGCGCCGCTGATAGGCGCGATATGCGAGGGTGGCGGCGAGGTGGCGCTCCTCGGCGAAGACCCGGCCGACGAGGCAGATCGCCGTGGCCAGGGTCACCAGGGTATTCCACAAGCTGGGATAGCTCAGAACGAATCCTGTATATGTCAGAAGATATCCGGCATATGCCGGATGGCGCACGACACGATACGGTCCCCCTGTCTTGATCCCGCGATCGGCGGCGACCACGCCGATGCTTCGCCCCAAGGTGGCCAGCGCGGCAAGCGCGACAGCCAGGCCGAGGCCTTGCAGGAGCGTCCCGAGGGGTGCAAGCGCCGCAGGTCGGTCGTGGGCGAGGAGCAGCAAGGGTAGAAAGGTCCCGAGCACTGCGACCACCCAGTCAGAGACCCGGCGCGAGGTGCGCGACGCTGGACGCCGGCTGATGAAGAGCACGACGAGGAGCGTCTCCTGCACAACCAGCGGCAGGAGCTCGAGCCAACGGCCGGTCTCTCTCGCGAGGCGGATGTGGGCCAGGGCGAAGAGCCCGTAGAGCAGCGCCAGGGCCACGTCGCTCGCCTGCGGAAAGGCTCCCCCGAAACGCGGCTGGGCGGCGACGGATGCACCGCTCCGCGGCGACGCCATGGCCGGCCCGACGTGGTCCTGCCTTGCAAGCACCTCTCAAGCCTAACCCGCCTCGTTGTCACGCTCCACCGGCCTCAGGGTCGGTCCAAATCCACGACGACGGCCGGATAGCCGAGGCGGTGCACCAGGTCCGCGCGGGCCAGGGCCACTCGGCGCTGGGGATACGGCCCGAGACGGACGCGGTGGGACCGGCCGCTCGTGGTCGCGACCGGGACGACGTGCGCCTCGGGGAAGTGCTGCGCCACCACGCGCCGCAGGTGCTCGGCGCGAGCTGCATCGGTGAAGCTTGCCACCTGGATCATGAAGCGCCCCTCCGGGGGCGCAGTGGCGTCCACGGTCGTGACGGGGGAGTCGGGTGCGGCGCGCGGCGTCTCGGTCGCGGGCGCAGGCACTCGTGGGGAGATCGGCAGATCGTCGAGCACGGTCAGGTGCACGCGGCCGATCCCCGGCCGCACCATGTCGAGCCGGCGAGCCGCGGCGTACGAAAGGTCGATGATGCGGTCTTCGACGAAGGGGCCCCGGTCGTTCACGCGTACAGTCACCGTGCGGCCGTTGTCGAGATTTGTGACCAGCACCCAGCTGCCGAGAGGCAGGCTGGGGTGGGCCGCGGTGAGGGCATGCTGGTCGTAGATCTCGCCGTTCGCTGTGGGCTTGCCGTGGAACCCCGGACCGTACCAGGAGGCGATGCCTTCCTGGGTCGCGAAAGGTCTCAGATCGGGTCGAGGGGAATGGCGGCCTGTACTGCAGGCGGCGATGGTCAGGCTCAGGGTCGCTGTCCCCACCACGTGCCGCCACCTCGTCATCCCGCGCGCATTGTCCGCGCCGCCAGCATGCGCTGCAACTCTGCGAGGTTGTTCCCGATTTCCCTCTGTGGTAGCTCGCTCCTCCAGGCCTCGGCGAGGGTCGCTCGTGCGGGAGCCGTCGGGGAGGCGTCCATGTCTGGCCATTCCAAGTGGAGCACGATCAAGCACAAGAAGGCCGCGAAGGACGCCAAACGCGGGAAGATCTTCACCAAGCTCATCAAGGAGATCACGGTGGCCGCCCGGCTCGGAGGCGGCGACATCAACGCCAACCCCCGCCTGCGCACGGCCGTGCTGACCGCCCGCGCGCAAAGCATGCCGAACGAGAACATCGAGCGGGCCATCAAGAAGGGGACCGGCGAGCTCGAAGGGGTGGCGTACGAGGAGGTCACCTACGAGGCCTACGGTCCGGGTGGCGTGGCCATGCTGATCGAGACGATGACCGACAACCGCACGCGGACCGTGGCCGAGCTGCGGAGTCTCCTGAACAAGCACGGCGGGAACATGGGGGCGGCGGGCAGCGTGGCCTGGATGTTTTCCAAAAAGGGCCTGATCACGGTCGAGCGGGCTGGCATCGACGAGGATCGGGTGATGGAGGTGGCGCTCGAGGCAGGCGCCGAGGACGTGAGCGAGTCGGGCGATACCCTCGAGATCCTCACGCCCCCGGACGCCTTCGTGAGCGTCAAGGAGGCACTCGATCGTGCGGGGATCCCCACGGCCACGGCCGAGATCACGATGATGCCGTCCACGACCACCCCGATCAGCGGCGAGACGGCCGCGAAGATGATCCGGCTGCTGGAAGTGCTCGAGGACCACGACGACGTCCAGCGCGTCTCGTCCAACATGGACATGGCTGCGGAGGAGATGGAGAAGCTCTCGGCCTGAGAGGCTTGCGGTGAGGACGGAGGAGGGGCGGCAGTGCGGGCGCTCGGGATCGATCCGGGAACGCGCCTGACGGGGTGGGGCGTCGTCGAGGCGGCGCGGCACGGCTGTCGCCATCTCGAGAGCGGGACGCTCGCGCTGCCAGTGCGGGAGAGCATCGCTGCCCGGCTGGCCCGCCTGCACGGCGCGGTGCAGGCGTTGATCGGGCGCTGGGCCCCCGATGCCGTGGTGCTCGAGCGGGCGTTCGTGGCGGCCAACGCACGCAGCGCCCTTCGTCTCGGCGAGGCCCGCGGCGCGGTGCTGGCGGCGGTCGCGGCGACGGGCACCCCGGTGCACGAGTTCGCGCCCGCGGAGATCAAGTTGGCCGCGGTCGGGCATGGCCGGGCGGACAAGGCGAGCGTGATGTACGGGGTGCGCCTGGTGCTCGGCCTCGAGACGACGCCTCCTCCCGACGCGGCAGACGCGCTCGCGATGGCGCTGTGCTGGCTGCAGCAGGCCTCGCTGCGTGCGGCGTTGGGGCGGGCGGAGGGTGCCCGCGAATGATCGCGGCGCTCGCTGGCACTGTCGCCGAGAAGGATCCCGAGCGCGTCGTGGTCGATGTCCAGGGGGTCGGGTACGCCGTCCACGTGTCCTTGCAGACCTTTGCCGACCTGCCGGCTGCCGGCGAGCCCGTCCGTCTCCTGGTCCAGACGGAAGTGCGAGAGGATGCCATCGAGCTCTTCGGCTTTCTGACGGCTCTCGAGCGGGCGCTTTTTCGCCTTCTCCGAAAGGTCAAGGGTCTCGGTCCCCGGACGGCGCTGGGCGTCCTCTCGGGCATGCCGGCGCAGCAGCTGGCTACGGCCATCGCTGCGGGCGAGGGGGACACCTTGCGGCGCATCCCCGGCGTGGGCAGACGCTTCGCCGAGCGCATCGTGCTCGAGTGCCGCGAGGCTGCGCGGACCTTGCTCGGGGCGGGGTCCGGGGCGGTAGATGCGGCCGCGGTGCCGTCGGCGGCGCTCGACGAGGCGGTGTCGGCGCTGGTGAATCTCGGGTACCGGCGGCTCGACGCCGAGCGGGCCGTCGCACGGGCCGGCCGTCCCGGTGCGCCTCTCGAGGAAGTGCTCCGCGCGGCGCTGCAGGGGCTGGGGAGCTGATGGCCCGTCCGCCTAGCTCGCCGCTGGTTTCCGATGCGCTCGACGACGACCTGGTCGCGGAGCCGTCCCTCCGCCCGCGGACCCTGGGCGAGTACGTGGGGCAGCAGCAGCTGCGCGAGAACCTCGGCGTGCAGATCGCGGCGGCGAAGGCGCGTGGCGACGTGCTCGACCACGTCCTGCTGTGCGGACCGCCGGGTCTGGGCAAGACCTCGCTCGCCCACGTCATCGCAGCCGAGCTGGGCGTGCCGGTGCGCGGCACCTCGGGCCCCGCGCTCGAGCGACCGGGTGACCTGGCAGCGCTCCTCACGAATCTCGAGCACGGGCAGGTGTTCTTCATCGACGAGATCCACCGACTGAGCCATGTGGTCGAGGAGACGCTGTACCCGGCCATGGAGGACTTCCAGCTCGACCTGGTAGTGGGCCAGGGGCCGGCCGCACGCTCGGTGCGCCTGCCGCTCAAGCCCTTCTGCCTGGTCGGCGCGACGACGCGGGTGGGCCTGCTCACCTCGGCCCTGCGCGACCGCTTCGGCGCGACCTTCCGTCTGGAGTTCTATGCGCCCGACGAGTTGGAACGCATCCTCCGGCGTTCGGCGGCGATCCTGGCGGTCCCGCTGGATGACGGGGGGGCCGCCGAGATCGCCAGACGGGCGCGCGGTACGCCCCGCATTGCCAACCGGCTCCTGCGCCGCGTGCGGGACTTCGCCCAGGTGCGGGCCGCAGGGCGCATCACCCGCGAGGTGGCGCGCGACGCGTTGCGGCTCCTCGACGTGGACGAGGCCGGGTTCGACCGCATGGACCGGATCCTGCTCACCGCGATCGTCGAGAAGTTCGGCGGCGGGCCCGTTGGCCTCGATACGCTCGCTGCCGCGGTGGGGGAGGAGCCGGATACGATCGAGGATGTGCACGAGCCCTTCCTGATCCTCGAGGGATTCCTGGCGCGCACGCCCAAGGGCCGGGTGGCGACCCTGCGAGCCTGGCAGCACCTCGGGCGGACGCCGCCGACCAGACAGGGGCGCCTGTTCTGAGCGTCGTGGGCGGCGGCCTAGCACACGACAAGGCGACCGCTCACGGCGTCGCGCCAGAGGGTATCGACCGCCGCGAGTTCCGCTCGCGCCGCTTCCGTGATGCGGGGCGCGAGCTCGGCCAGGGCCCCTGCCTCGGCCAGACGCACCTGGACGTCGAAGACCTGCGGGGCATCGATGGGATGGCCGATGCGGCTCACGAGCCAGCAGTACGCTTCGTCCACGCCGGGCAGGGTGGCTACGACCGCTGCCACCCGGTTCGCCACGATGTTGTAGAGCTTGCCGACGTGGTTCACGGGGTTCTTGCCGGCGAGGGCCTCGAGACTCATCGGCCGGTACGGCGTGATGAGCCCGTTCGCGCGGTTTCCGCGCCCGACCTGCCCGTCGTCACCGCCCTCGGCCGAAAGCCCCGTGACCGTGAGATAGATGCTGTCTGGGGTCTCGCCGTCCGCGGCATTGACCACCACGTCGAGGGGGCCAGCTCCGGCGTCGCGCGCCGTGCCGCGGACGAGCTCGGCGATCGTGGCCCGCTTGGCACGGTAGTCGTCGATATCCCGAACGTGCCGGCCGACGAGCGCGCAGGCCACGGTCAGGTCGATGGCAGCACCCCGTCGAATCCCCATCACCTTCGTGTCCTCGCCCAGGTAGGGATGTGCATCCCTCGTCTCGGGAGCCTCGAGCGTCCGGCCGACCGCGAGCACCACGCGCTCGAGGCAGTCGAGAGGCGCGAAGCCGACCCCGAAGGAGGTGTCGTTGGCGAGGGGTATCCCGCGACCGGGGTAGCGGAGGAACAGGGCGCTCAGCTCGGGCGAGGTCGGGCGAAGCCGGGGAATGACCTGGACGTGTTGCGCAGCATCGAGCGACCGGAGACGCGCACGCATCCATGCCCTGGTCTCCTCGATGGCGATCTCGTCGACCGGCACCTGCGTCCCGCGGACCTCGGTGGTTGCGCGACCGCTCAGGTAGATCGTGATCGGCTGCTCGATCGACCCGCCACCGAACGCCGGGCGGGCGACCCCGGCCACGAGCAGGGCCTTGTCGACGTTGTGATGCAGGATCGTGCCGAAGCGCTCGAGGTACGTGCGGCAGAGCAGGACACAGAGGTGCTCGGCGAGCGCATCGCAGATCGCGTCGGGGTGCCCGAGACCTTTGTGCTCGGCGATTTCGAAGGGGAGGGCCGACGGCGGAGGGCCCCTGCGCAGGCTGACGGCGGGTGTCACGGCTGGCGAATCCTGGCGAGGCAGGTGGGCCCGAGGCAAGAGGGGGGCTCGACCCCCTGGTCCATTGACAGGCCAACGAGCCACGCCGACCATGCCCGGACGCGATGAGTGAGGGTGGGACCTTCCCGACCGCTCCGCAGGTCGTCCGCCGAGAGCGCGTCGAGGCCGGACTGGCGCCTCGTCCGGGTCGCTACCTGAACCGCGAGCTCAGCTGGCTCGAGTTCAATCGCCGCGTCCTCGAGGAGGCGCACAATCCGGCCAATCCGCTGCTCGAGCGGTGCAGGTTCCTGGCCATCTTCGAGTCGAACCTGGACGAGTTCTACATGGTGCGCGTGTCGGGCCTGATCGAGCAGGTCGAGGGCGGCGTGATCGAGACGTCGCCCGATGGCCTCGGGCCAGAGGAGCAGCTCGTGCGCATCGCGGACACCGTCCGCCCCCTGCGGCGCCTGGCTGCGGAGCTGTGGCTCGAGGAGCTGCGGCCCCGCCTGGCCGAGGGGGGCATCCAGGTCGTCGAGTGGGACGAGCTCACGAGTCGCCAGCAAGGCGGGCTGCGGCGCTGGTTCCTGCGCGAGGTCTTTCCGGTGTGCACGCCGCTCGTGCTCGACCCCGCGCCGTCGGTCCCCTTCATCTCCAACCGCAGTCTGAATCTGGCCGTCGTGGTCGAGGGGGGTGACGAGACGAGGCTGGCACGGGTCAAGATCCCGACCGTGGTGCCGCGGGCCGTGCGCGTTGGACGCCAGGGGTACGTCTTCGTGCCCCTCGAGAGCATTGTGCGCGAGCACCTGGGGAGTCTGTTCCCTGATGTCCCCCTGGCCGGTGCTTCGCGGTTTCGTGTGATTCGCGACGCCGACATCGAGATCCGGGAGCTCGAGGCGGGGGATCTGATCGACATGATCGAGGAGACCATTCGGCGGCGGCGCTTCGGGGATCCTGTACGCCTCGATGTGGGGGAGGAAACGCCACCCGCGGTGCGGGACCGCCTGACTCGCCTGCTCGGTCTGACGGAGCGGGACGTCCATGTGCTTCCCGGGCTGCTCGGCTTCGACCTGCTGGCCGAGCTGGCGGAGCTCCCCGAAGCCGCGTTGCGCTGGCCCTCGTACCGGCCCCACGCGCCCGAACCCCTCTGCCATGCCGAGGAGCTTTTCGCAGCGGTGCGACGGTCGGACGTGCTCGTCCACCATCCCTTCGACAGCTTCGCTCCCGTGGAACAGCTGGTGCGTGCTGCCGCGACCGATCCGGCCGTCATCGGCATCAAGCAGACCCTCTACCGCGTGGGGAGCGAGTCGCCGGTGGTGGAGGCGCTCCTGGCGGCAGCCGAGGCCGGGAAGCAAGTCGCGGTCATGGTCGAGCTGAAGGCGCGCTTCGACGAGAGCAACAACTTAGGGTGGGCTCGGGCGCTCGAGCGTGCCGGAGCGCACGTGACCTTCGGCTTCCCGGAATTGAAGACGCACGCCAAGCTCTGCCTGGTCGTCCGCCGCGAGGAAGGTGGGATCCGCACCTATGCCCATCTCGCCACTGGCAATTACAACCCCACCACGGCTCGGGTGTACACCGATCTGGGCCTTTTCACTTGCGATCCCGAGATCACCCAGGACGCCCTCGAGCTGTTCAACTTCCTGACCGGGGTCTCGAATCAACGCCAGTACCGGAAGCTGCTCGTCGCACCCCTCACGCTCCGCAGCGAGGTGCTGCGCCGGATCCATCGCGAGCGCGATCACGCGGCAGCGGGCCGGCCAGCCCATGTGATCTTCAAGCTCAACGCACTCGCCGATCCCGAGATGATCGATGCGCTCTACGAGGTTGCGCAGGCTGGGGCCCGGGTCGATCTGATCGTGCGTGGCATCTGCTGCCTGCGGCCGGGGGTGCCCGGGTTGGCCGAAGGGATCCGAGTAATCTCCGTAGTCGGGCGGTTCCTCGAGCACAGTCGCGTCTACTGGTTCGAGAACGGAGGCGAGCCCGAAGTCTTCATTGGCAGCGCCGATCTCATGACCCGTAACCTCGACCGGCGCGTCGAGACGCTGGTGCCGGTGACGGCTGCCGTCCTCGTGCGCCATCTGCGCGACGGGATCTTGACGGCATACCTGCGCGACACGCGGAACGCCTGGGAGATGCGACCCGATGGTCGGTATCGACGCCGAAGCCCGCGCGGCGGCGAGGCAACATTCTGTGCGCAGGAATGGCTGCTGGCGCACCCCAGCACGGCCATCCTGGCGGCGGATACCTTCCTGCGATCCCTCGCGGCTCCCTCGACGAGTGGCTCGGAGGGGGAGGGGGGAGTGGGCGAGGGATGACCTGGCAAGCCTGGTTCACGGTGGCGGTGACGGGCGGGCTCTTCGTGATGCTCGCCTCCACCCGCTATGCCCCGGATGTGCTGGCCCTGGCGGCGCTCGGCCTCCTGCTGGTAGCGGGCGTGCTCACCCCGCAGGAGGCGCTCGCGGGATTTTCCAACGAGGGCCTCGTCACCGTTGCGGTGCTCTTCGTGGTCGCCGCCGGGCTACGCGAGACTGGCGGCATGGCACGCATCGCGCAGCGCCTGCTCGGGGCGCCGACGACGGTTCGCCGTGCGCAGGCTCGCCTGATGCTGCCCCTCGCCGCCATGAGCGGCTTCATGAACAACACGCCGCTGGTCGCCATGATGCTCCCCGTAGTCGACGATTGGGCGCGGAAGGCTCGCATGTCCGCCTCGAAGCTCATGATCCCCCTCTCGTATGCCACCGTTCTCGGCGGCACTTGCACCTTGATCGGAACGAGCACGAACCTGGTCGTGGACGGGCTGCTGGTGCGTTCCGGGCATCCCGGGCTCGGCATGTTCGAGATCGGCTGGATCGGCGTGCCGGTGGCCATCGTGGGCCTCGCCTACGTGCTGTGCGTGGCAGACTGGCTTCTACCCGAGCGCAAGCCGCCGGTGAGCGTCCAGGACGATGCCCGCCGTTACACGGTCGAGATGATGGTCGAAGCCGGGAGCCCGTTGGTCGGCCAGACCATCGAGGCAGCGGGATTGCGCCGGCTCCCGGGGATGTTCTTGATCGAAATCGAGCGGCAAGGGGACATCTTGCCGGCGGTGGGGCCGGAGGAACGCCTGCGCGCCGGGGATCGTCTGGTGTTCGCGGGGATCGTCGAGTCGGTCGTGGACCTGCAAAAGATCCGCGGACTCACCCCGGCGACCAATCAGGTCTTCAAGCTGAACGAGCCACGAGAACGACGGGCGCTTATCGAGGCCGTCGTTTCGAACAGTTGCCCTCTGATCGGCAAGACGGTTCGCGAAGGGGAGTTTCGCTCCGTGTACGACGCGGTCATCATCGCCGTCGCACGGAACGGCGAGCTGGTCCGTAAGCGGATCGGCGACATCGAGCTGCGCGCCGGCGATACCTTGCTGCTCGAGGCCCGTCCCTCTTTCGTGAAGGATCAACGCAACTCGCGCGACTTCTTTCTGGTGAGCCGACTCGAGCAAGGGGTGGTCCCGCGGCATCGGAAGGCGTGGCTCGCGATCGCGATCCTTTTCGGGATGGCTGCGGTGGTGACCCTCGACCTGATGCCCGTGGTCACGGCCGCCGTGGTCGCCGCCGGCCTGATGATCGGGACGCGCTGCCTCGACTGGACGGTGGCCCGACGGGCCGTCGACCTCCAGGTCATCCTCGTGATTGCGGCCACTCTCGGGCTGGGCAGGGCGCTCGAAGTGACGGGCGCGGCTGCGGCGATCGCCGGGGCGCTCGTACAGTCCGCCGGTGGGCATCCGTGGGCGACGCTGATCGTGATCTACGGGGTAACCATGCTATTTACTGAGCTAATCACCAACAATGCTGCGGCCGCGCTGGTGTTCCCGATCGCTCTCGCCGCTGCCAACGCGCTCGAGGCCGACGTTCGTCCCTTCGCGATCGCCATCACCATGGCAGCCTCGGCGAGCTTCGCCACCCCTATCGGCTACCAGACGAACCTGATGGTCCTCGGGCCGGGAGGCTACCGGTTCTCGGATTATTTTCGGATCGGCATCCCCATGAGCCTTCTGCTTTGGGGAATCGCCTCGTTCCTCATCCCGCGGCTGTGGTCCTTCTGAAGCATGCTTGGTCAGCTGGCGGGGAGGATCGATCGCGCGTGCGCGCGGTGGGTGGCCTGGGTCGAAAGGCGGTGCGGCCGCGTGCTCGCCGTGGCCGCGGTCCTCACGCTGGTGCTCGCGGGATACGCGGCCAGCACGCTCGGCGTGAACGCCGACCCGCGGCAGCTGATCGATCCCTCGCTGCCTTTTCAACGCCGCCAGCGCGAGCTGCAGCGGACCTTTCGCTCGCTGGGAGACGGAATCCTGGTGGTGATCGATGGCGACAGCCCTGCGGCGGCACGCCAGGCCGCAGACGCGCTCGCCGCCCGGCTTGCGGATCGCCAGGAGCTTTTCGCCGATGTCGATGTTCCGGGTGGCGGGCCGTTCTTCGCGCGCAATGCCCTGCTCTATCTCTCGGTCGAGCAGCTCGAGGAGCTGACCGATCGCCTCTCGCGGGTGCAGCCCTTTCTCGCGGTGCTGGCGCGCGACCAGAGCCTGGTGGCGTTGGCCGAGCTGCTGGCGGACGCGCTGGATCGCCAGCGCGCCGGGACGGTCACCGGCATCGATCTCGTGCCGGCGGTCGACCGGATGGCGGCGGTGCTCGAGGCCGCCGTCGCTGGCCGCCGGGCTCCCGATCCTTGGGGCAGCGCCGTCCTCGGCGGGAGCGCGGGCGAGGAAGCGCGGCAG
>Ga0209101_1000038_pt1 | contig 98859 bp, 78 predicted proteins | sample ConPoolayeCmetaG_FD_185481 | JGI IMG/M metagenome (GOLD analysis project Ga0209101, IMG submission 185481) | Hot spring microbial mat communities from California, USA to study Microbial Dark Matter (Phase II) - Cone Pool mat layer C metaG... ... | reverse complement strand
CCTCGCAGCGAGCCACGCCCACCCGCGGCGCGGTACAATTCGCCGCGCCGCGGGTGGGCGTGGCTCGCTGCGAGGAGGTGCATCATGCGAATCCAGGTCCAGCGCATTCTCTGGCCCACCGACTTCTCCGCCCTCGCACTCCACGGCGCACGCTACGCCCGGGCCCTGCGCGAGCTGTTCGGCGCCGAATTGCACGTGATCCACGTCCTCGCTCCGCCGCTCTCGCCGGAGCTCTCCGCGGTCGTGGCCGCCGACATCCCGATCGCCTATTCCGACCCCGGGCTGGTCGAAACCTGCCGGCAGACCCTCGCCCGCACCGTGGCCGAGCAATTCCCCGGCCTCCCCATCGCCAGCGAGCTTTGTTTCGGCCACCCCTGGTCCGGCATCTGCACCTACGCCGAGCAGCACCAGATCGACCTGATCATCGTGGCCACCCACGGCCGCAGCGGCCTGCGCCGCGTGCTCATCGGCAGCACCGCCGACCGCGTCGTGCAGCACGCCCCCTGCCCCGTGCTGGTCGTGAAGAACCCCGAGAAAGATTTTGTGGACAATGGCACGCCTGCCACGTCGTTGGTCTGAGCCGTCCCGCCCGACCGACACCCCGCGACGCGCTCGCCCGGCCGCCGTCCGGCCCCGCCGTGGCCCCGGCGGAGCCCACGCGTGAGCGGGCTCACGCTCGGACAGCCCGTGCCCGTCGGCCTCGCCGTCGCGGCCGCATGGCTGCTCACCGCGGCGCTCTCCCGGTCGCCGGGCCGCGCCCTCGCCCGGTCCGCGGACCGGAGCCTCACACGGCACCCGATCGGCACTCGGCTGAGGCCGTACGCCGGGCCGACCGGTCTAGCGCTGCTGGCGATACTCTTCGGCCTGGCTCCGGAGGGCCCCGCCCACCTCGGGTTGCTCGCGCTGGGCGTGGTCGCCGGCGCGGCGCTGGCGTGGGCCCGCGCCGACCGCGACGTAACTGACGACCCCGAGACTGCTCCACGACTCCCCCCGGCCCGGGGCCCGCGGCGTGCCGCGCAGGTCACCGGGATCACGCTCCACACGCTGGCGTGGCTGATCGTGCTCCTGCTGCTCGGTCGCCCCGCCTGCGACCGCACCGTCATCGAATGGGATCGGCCGCTCCTCGTCGTCCTGCTCGATCAGTCCGAGTCGATGGGCCTGTCCGACGACCCGGTCCCTCCCGCCTCGGGCCGCACACGTGCTGACCGTGTCAACGCGGCCCTGGCCGCGGCCGCGCACCTGCTGAACCCGCTGCACGAACTCTACGACGTGCGGACGTTGCCTGTCGGCGATGTCCCTCCAACCGCCGCGCATGCCGCGGAAGATTGGCACATCCGGCCCACGGCTCCCTTCACGCCGCTGGCCGACACGCTGCGAGCCGCCGCGACGCTCCGCTCCGGCAGTGGGCAGCCGCCGGCCACCGTGCTCGTCGTTTCGGACGGCGCCGAAAACGTGGCCGAGCCCGGCGCCCTGCCGGCCGCCGCCGAGGCCCTCGCCGCGCTGGGCACGCCGCTCCATGCGCTGGGCGTCGGCCCCGAGCCCGGCCGCGGGCCCCGCATCGAAGTCGCGCCGCTGGCCGTCCCGGCCCGCGTCGGCCTGCGCGACACGTTGCGCGCCACGGTCCACGCCGACGTTCTCGGCTACGCCGGCCGCACCGCCCACCTCGACCTCATCTGGAACGAGACAATCACCGCCACGCACGCCGTCGACCTGCCGCGGGACTTGATGCGGCTGGCCACCACGCTGACGGCGACACCCCCCGCGCCGGGCGTGCACCGCCTGTCCGCCCGCGTCCGCGTCGGCGACGACGCCGCGACCGTCAGCACTCTGGTCGAGGTCGTCGTCGAGCAGGCCCGCGTGGTCTTCATCGAACGCAGCCCGTCCCCCGACTTCGCCTTCGCGCTGCGGGCGCTGCCCGCCGAGACCGACTTTCAGGCGCAGCGCCGGCTGCTCGGTACCCCCGGCACCGAGCGCCTGGCCGACGCCTGCACCAGCGCCGACGTGGTCGTGCTGGGCCGGCTCACCGCCGACGTGACCGCCGCGGATCACGCCACCCTGCTCGAGGCGGTCGTCGAACGCGGCGTGGGCGTGTTCCTGGCGGGTGGCATCGACCTGCTCGGCGACGCGGGTTCGCGCCCCAGCCCCCTCGACATCATGCTGCCCGCCGAGCCACCCCGCGAACGAAGCCTCTCCCCGACCCCCGTGCGGGTCACGCTCGCGCCGGCTGGCGCGCGGCACCCGATTTTCGCGCGCCAGACGCCGACCGACGCGGCCGAGCCGTGGCCCGCGCTGCCGCCGTTGTCCGCCGCCATGCTGTTCGGCCCCCCCAAGCCCGCCGCCGTGGTGCTGGCCGTGGATGAGCGGAACCGTCCGCTGCTGATCGCGCAGGACCTCGGTCGCGGGCGGGTGCTCGCCGCCGCCTGGGAGGAACTCTGGCCCTGGGCGTTGGCTTCGGACGCCGGCCACGCCCTGCACACGCGCTTCTGGCGGCAGGCCATCACCTGGCTGGCCAATCGCCGACCCACCGCGTGTGTCGTGACCGACCAGCCCCGCTACTCCTCGGCCGCCCTGACCGGCGGGCGCCAGCGCGTGCGGATCCGCGCGGGCCTGTCCGTTCCGCCGGAAACGGACCGGCCCGACGCCGACCGGCCGCCACGGCTCAGCTTGAGGTCGCCGGGCTCCGAGTCGCTGACGGATGTGCCGCTCCGGGCCGATGGCCCGGCCTGGGTGGCGGAGCTGCCGCTCCGCGGCGAACCTCTGCCCGCGGGCACCTACGAGCTGCGGTTTTCCGCTCCGCTGGCGGGCGGCGGGGCGGCAACCGCCACTGAACTCACGGCCGCCGCCCGGTTCGAGGTTGATGAGGTCTCGGTGGAGCTTCAGCCGCCGACCGCCGACCTCGCAGCGCTGGCCGCCGCGGCCGACCGCACACGCCCCCTAGGCGGCTCCTACCGCCCGGTTGAGGGGCTGCCGGAGCTGCTGAGCGAGCTGACCCGTGTGGACCGCCGCCGCCGGCTGGAGCGGACCGTCCGCGCGGAGTGGCTCACGTCCGACCCGTGGGGCCTGTTCGGGTGGCTGACCACTCTGCTCTCGGCGGAGTGGATCCTGCGGCGCCGCTGCGGCTGGGCATGAGCGCGACCCGCCGCCTGTGCCTCGCGTGCAGCCCGTCGCGCCGGCCTCGCGTAAAACCCGCCGCGCCGACCTCGCATGACACCCGCCCCGACGCGGCGGCCGGCGTGCGGGTGACGCGCCGCAGCGCGACGTTGCCGGCGGAGGGCGTGCTCCGGCCCGCCGCTGTCCGCCGCTCGCACGCACGGGTATGCTGGTGAGAGGCGTCCGCAGTGCGGCGGCGCCGCGAGTCTCGCATCGGAAGACGGTGATGAAACGACCGGAACTCTCGGCCCGCGCGATCGTGCTGGCGTCCTACGCTATCGTGCTGTCCATCGGCTGCAACCGGCAGGACAGCCCCGGCCGCAGCGCCGACACGCAACCCGCGGGCGACGTCGCGCCCGCCCCGGCCGCGTCGGCCCGGACGCCGCTCCCGGAGATCGACACGAGCAAGCTGTTCCCGAAGCTGGAGATCAAGATCGGCGCGGCGCGCCAGGCCGCGCGCGTCAATCCCAACGACCCCGAGAAGATCGGCGAGCTCGGCGCGTTGTGCTTCACGCACGGTCTGCTCGACGCGGCGCTCGCCTGTTTCCGTCGCAACAGCGAGCTGCGCCCCGACCAATGGGAGTGGTGGTACTGCGTCGGCCGCACGCAGGAGTTGCGCGGCGAGCCCGCGGCGGCCATCCCGGCCTATGAGCAAACGCTCAAACTCGAGCCGCGCTGCGTGCCGGCCGCGCTCCGCCTGGGGGCGCTCAAGCTGGAGCGGGACCCCGCGGCGGCGCGGACGTTGTTCCAGTCGGCCGCCGAAGTCGAGCCCAACAACCCGGTCCCGGTGTACGGGCTCGGGCTGGTCGCGGCCCGCGAAGGCCGCCCCGCCGAGGCCGCCGACTACTACCGCAAGGCGCTCGAGCTACTGCCGGATTACATGCCCGCCCACGCCGCGCTGGCGGCCGTGCTGGAGGCGGAGGGCAAGCCGGACGAGGCCGCCTGGCACCGGCAAATCGGCGGCACCGACACCACGCTCATCGTCGTGGGCGACCCGATCGAGTTCGGCCTCCGGCTGAAGGGGCTCGATGTGCAGATCTTGCTCAACGAAGCGCTGACGCTCGCTCAGCAGGGCCGAGCCGACCGCGCGGATGATCTTCTGCTCCAGGCCATCGATCTGGACACCACCGGCGTCAACGCCCGCAACACGCTCGGCTGGGTGCGTCTTCAGCAGAAGCGGCTCAACGAGGCGGAGGAGCAGTTCCGCGCCGCGCTGAAGGCCGAATCGCAGGCCCCGCCGGACCTGCAGCCCGCCTTCGCCGTCGTGCGCTCCAACCTCGCCGAGGTCCTGATGCTCAAGGGCGAAACGGAGGAAGCCGAGCGCCTCCTGCGGGCCGCGCTCGACCAGCGGCCGACGGAGCTGCAAACACTGGACCGCTTCGCCCGCCTGCTCGGCCCGCAGGGGCGCGCCGCGGAGGTCGCGACCGCCCTCCAGAGGGCGTTGGCCGCGGCGCCGGACAACGCGCGGCTGCACGGCGGCGTCGGAGATCTGTATATCCGGCTCGCGCGCTTTGACGACGCGATCGCCGCGCTCGAGCGGGCGACGCAGCTCGCCCCGCAGTTCGCCCCTGCCTGGTACACGCTCGGACTGGCCCATCGGGGGCGTGGCGCCCTGGACGTGGCCGAGCAGGCCTGGCGGCGGGCGCTGGCCGCCGCGCCGACCTACATGCCGGCTCGTATGGCGCTGGTGGGCGTCTCGCTCGCCAAGTCGGACTACGCGGGCGCGGTCGCCCTGGTCAAGCAGGGCATCGAGGCCAATCCCAACGAGCTGGAGCTGATCAACGGCCTGGCCTGGCTCCTGGCGACGTGCCCCGCCGAGGGTGTCCGCGACGGCCGCCGGGCGGTCGAGCTCGCCGAGCAGGCGTGCAAGGCCACGTCTTTCCGCAACCACGTCTACCTCGACACGCTCGCCGCCGCGTACGCGGAGACGGGCGATTTCACCGAGGCGCTCAAAACCGTCGGGCAGGCCATCCGCCTCGCGCAGGAGGGCAACGACGCCGAGGCCCTGCGGCGGTACCAGGAGCGTCAGGCGCTCTACCAGCAGAACCGGCCGTATCGCGACAGGACGCCGCAGTAGGCCGACGACCCATCGGGGCCGGGCGCGCCGTCCGGACCGGTTTCGCGCTCGGGCCCCGCCGGGCCGGTTGCCGCCGACCGGGCCCGCGGCCGCGGCGCCCGCGCGGTGGCCGCGCCGCCGCGGCTCCTGGGCGGTTCGACGCCGGTGCGTCCCGGCCCCTCTGCCGAAAAAAGACCGGGAGGCCGCCGCGCGACGCGACGACCTCCCGCCCGTATGGCTCATCGCCGTGACCCGCGCGGGTCACGCACGCGGCCGCCGCTTTAGCGGCGGCGGAGCATCAGGCCCGCCAGACCGATCAGCAGCAACGACGCCGGCTCCGGAATCTGGCCGACGTAGAAGCGATCGATCTGGACCCACCGGCTCACGTTGTCGTTCAGAACCGGGGTGTTGAACGTGATTGACACGATCGGCACGGTCGACGTGAACCCGAAGAAGCTGGTGGCGGTCTGGCCCGTCAGCGTCCAGGTGGCCCCGTTCTGATCGATGATCGTGACGGTGCCCGGGATGATGTTGCCGTTGAAGTCCGTGGCGGTGAAGTTGCCGCCGACCGCCGTCACCGGGTTGAAGTTCGGGTCGAACGTCACCACGATCGGATCGGACGCGGAGTTCGTCGAGAGCGCGCTGAGGTTCGACCACAAGCCGCCGGTCGCCGACGCCACGTAACGGAAGCCGTTGACCGGCCCGTACGCCTGGCTGGTCTGCGAGCCGTTCAGCGGGCTGCCGTACGTGTACGTCGGGAAGTCCTCGAGGTAGTAGTTCGGCAGGATCGCCGCCAGGAACGCCGGCTCCGAGAAGTAGTTGGTGTACGACCACCCGGCCGCCGCGGTGAACCCGAACGACAGGTTCGTCCAGATCGCATCAACACTCGTCGGCCCGCCGTCATCGAAGCTCTCGAACGCCTCGAACGTCCACGTGCCCACCGACGTGCCCGTGTAGATGGTCGAAAGACCCGGGAACGTCGCCGTCACCGGCACCGTGCCCGACCAGGTCGTGCCGGTCGCGGGCTGGAAGTTGGCGAACTGGCCGGCGGGGTTCGTGACCCGCCAACGCGCCTCGCTCTTGTACGAGGCGGGGTTGGCATTGGTCAGGTCGCCGCTGAAGTTCAGCGCGTTCGGCGTGAAATTCGGCCCGGCGTAGGCGAACGTGAACGAGCCGTTATTCGGATTGCCGTACGGCGCGGCCGAGTTGATCGGGCCCGGATGGGTCGCTGTAAACTGCCCGAACGCCACACCGGCCGCCGCGACGACGACCACCATTGTCAAAAAGCCCTTCATGAAATACCTCCTCCCAAGTTCCTCGTCCTAGCGCCGCGCCGGCCACCCGCGGGCTCGCACAGCGACGCTCCTATCGAACACTTGGTCTCTCCCACCATGTTCGTCCGTCCGGGCCGCGCCGTTCGCGACCCGGTCGCGTCCGACTTCCTCCTGCCCGGCTTTCAGCACGCCGGGGATTCGGCGGTCCGAGCCCGTCGAATCCCCGGTGCCTTTAGGTCATCACGACTGAGCTGCGCAACCAGTTACCGACGGCGACGCAGCAACGTACCCAGCGCCAGCAGCACCAGCGTCGCCGGCTCCGGGATGTTCGTGTTGAAGTTCACCACGACGGTGCCGGTGTTCGTCGAGGTCGACGTCGCCGCAAAGCCGTCCGAGAACGTGCTGTTGTAACCGCCCACCGCCAGGTAGTACGTGCCCGCCAACAGCGTCCCGTCCCGACCATTGTAAGGCTGACCGTTGCCGACCGGCGGGCGCGGCCCAGCATCGCCGAACGTGAGCTGGCTCAGCAGGCCGCTGCCGTCGTCGTCGTCCGTCGCACGGAACTGACCGGTAGCCTTGTAGAGGCCCAGCTCGGTGTCGTTCGACGGCCCAAGGGTCGACCCCTCCGTATCGATGTCGAGGAACGTGCCCGGATTCACCGCGTCCAGACCGATCGTAAACTTGAACCAAATGATCTGCTGGGCGGCAAGCTGCGCCGTGACCGTCAGTGGGCCGGTCAGCGTGCCCAAATCGATGACACCGCTCGGCGGCGGAACCGGCACGTAATCCTGCACCTGAATCGACAGGTTCGACCACGTCTGGTCGATCGCCGACGGGCCGCCGTCGTCGTACGACTCGTACATCTCAAACGTCCACGTACCGATCGTGGTGCCCGTGAACACCGCACCCGCGCCGCCGATCGTCACCGGCCCGATGTGAATCGTGCCAGTGTAGGCCCCGGTCGTCGTCAGGGCCGGCGTGAAACCGACCTGCCCTGCGGGGTTCGTGATCTTGAAACGCGCCTCGCTGGCGTAGGTCGCAGGATGCACCTTCGTCAGGTCACCCTCGAACACAAAGCTCCCGATTTCGAACTCCGGCCCCGTGTACACATACGTGATCACCGTGTTGAGCGGCGAGCCCGCCGGACCGGCTGAGTTGCCGCTGAGCCCCGTCAGCGTGAACCCGGCCAGCGCCGTCGACGCCAACGCCCCCGCTGCCATCATCGCCAAGACTCTCTTCATCGATGGTCTCCTCCTCTTGAAGACGCCTTGCGCTCCGAGCGGTGCGCGGTGTGCCGCGCACGCCTCAACCTCTCTCTCTTTTCCGAACTGTTTTAGTTTAAACGCGCCTCGACGCGCGTCACGAGCACGAGCAAGATTGGAAGATACGGCTTGAGCCCCCCGGTACTCCTCGTTCCTCCTCAGCCTCTCTCTCCGCTGCCCCGCATCATACTTCACAGCGGTTCGCGAAGTCAACCGAATTCCAGCCCGCTCCCGTACTGTTCGAAAACGGTTTCGGAGCGACGACTGATAACCTCGGTCGCCAGTCGACGCGCCACATCGCGGAACACATCCGTTCCCCTGGCCACGCACTTGCTCGCCGCCGCACCCACAAGGATCCGCGCTGCACAAATCCCCGAGTGCGGCGATCTTTGGCCCAGCACATTCCCTGAAGGCCCGATAATTGTTAAGTTCTGCCCGACGGCAGCCACGAACACCCGATTCTCGCACGCCCGTGCCCGCAGCACGGCCAGGTTTGGCGTCCCGCCGGCGAAAACGACCAGATGAGCGCCTCGGAGTGCCGCGAGCCGCGCCGGCGCGAAATCGTCCGCATCGCCGACCGGCAGAACCGCCACCCGAATCGTCGCCTGCCCGGCGGCGGGCGAGCTCAGCTCAACCTCGCACCCGCGCCCCGCCCCAGCCCCGAGAACCCAAAGCCCGTGGTCCTCCTCGCACCGCCGACACAGTCCCCCGGCGTCAACGGCGTCCGAGCGCGCCGGGAGCGGCACCACGATCCCCAACGCCAGCGCCTCAGGCGGCAACGCAGCCCGCAGCGCCCGACGCGCGGCCGGTGCGTCCTCCGCCAGTGCGACGACATGCAGGGGCGGCACGTTGCCCGGCGGCGGCGTTACCGGGCCCCGTTCGGCGAGCAGTGTCCGCAGCGCGGCCGTCCGTCGCGGTGGACGCGGCGCGGGCGGCACGGCCACGTCCGAGCAGACGACGGCGGCGCCGTCGCGTTGGTCGAACGCGGCGACATTCCCTTGGGCGTCGCACACGAGGGCGCCGCCCACGAACTCGTGCCCGCCCTCCCATCCGGCCTTGCTCGCCGAGGCGATCGGCACCCCGAACTCGCGGGCCCGCGCGGCGATCAAAAAGTCCGGCTGCGGATTCCAAGGGCGATCGGGCCGACCGGCGTTCACCCACGCCGTCGGTTGCACCAGCAGCGTCGCACCCTGCGACACCAGCGCCGCGGGCAGCTCCGGCAGCCGCGCATCGGCGCAGATCAAAACGCCGAGCCGGCCGAGCGGCGTATCCACCGGCGCGAGAGCTTCGGCCGGCGTGAAGTAGTCGCGGTCGAAGTCCCAGAGGAACGCTTTATGCCGCACACCGCATACTGTGCCGTCGGCGGCGACGACCGCCGCTGCGTTCCGCAACGCGTCGCCTTCCTCGGCCACGAAGCCGGCGCAAAGCGCGATCCCCCAGCGCCGCGCCGCGGCTTGCAGCCGCTGTATGAAGACGTCGGGCGGGGGCAGCCCGGCCCGGCGGGCCGAGTCGTACGCCGCGCGCGTGCCGAGGACATAGGCGGGGAAAGCGCACTCCGGAAGCACCAGTAGCTCGGCGCCGAGCGCCGCCGCGCGGGCCACCCGGTCCGTGATGCGCCCCAGCACGGCCTCCCATTCGTCCAGACGCGCACCGGGCAGTTCCGCAACCGCGATCCGCATGCGCGTATTGTGGCCCGCGGCCGCGTCGCGTTCAGCCCCCCCCGACGGGCGCTCGGGGCGCCGCTACAGCGTGCCGGTCCAGATTTCCGACACGCTCTGCATCAGCTCTTCGATCGTCGTGACGCCCCGCAGCGCCGCCAGCTTGGCGGCCTGCGCGATCGTCATCATCCCGTCCGCGGCCGCCGCTTCGTACACGGCCCGCGACGGCGCCCCGCGGCTGATCATCGTCCGCAGGTTTTCGGTCGCCGTCAGCACTTCGAAGATACCGCTGCGGCCGCGGTAGCCGGTGTGCCGGCAGTGCGGGCAGCCGCGGCCCATCGAGAGCACCGGCCGCTCGCCCGGCAGGAGCCAACGGCGCACGTCCTCGAGCACGGCGGCGTCATCGGTCTCGGCCAGCGGGACGGTGCAGTAGGGGCAGAGCCGCCGCACGAGCGTCTGGGCGAGCGCGCCGCGGAACGAGCGCGCGACGAAATGCGGATGCGCTCCCAGCGCGATCAGGCTCTCGATGGCCGCGGCCACATGCACCGCGTGCGTCGTCGCGAACACCAGCCGGCCGGAGTTCGCGGCCCGCACGACCGCATCCGCGGTCTCCGGGTCGCGCACCTCGCCGATCATGATCACGTTCGGGTCTTGCCGCAGCACGCTGCGGAGCAGCGTCGCGAAGTCCAGACCCAGCTTCGCGTTCACCTGCGCTTGGTCGACCTTCGGCAGGTCGTACTCGATCGGGTCCTCGACGGTCACCATCTTGCGGTCATCGGATGCCAGACGCTGGAGCAACGCGTAGAGCGTCGTCGTCTTCCCGGCCCCCGTGGCGCCGCTCACGAGCACCAGCCCAGCGGGCGACTCGATCAGGTTCCGGACCTCAGAAAGCTGCGACGGCGTGAAGCCGAGCTGCTCCAGCTCCAGCAGCCCCGCCTCGCGGTCGAAGATCCGCACCGCGACCGCCTCGCCGTGGTTCGTCGGCAGGATCGAAACGCGCAGGTCGATAGGCCGACCGTCCAGCACCAGCCCCGCATGGCCGTCCTGCGGCCGGCGGCGCTCGCCCGGGTCGAGCCGCGCGAGCACCTTGACGTGGTTGGTCAGCCGTTGCCCGAGTTCGGTCGGCAGGACGCCCTGCGGGCACAGCCGGCCATCCACGCGGACCGCGACCTGCACACCCCCGGCCTGACAGGTCAGGTGCACGTCGCTCGCCTGCTCCCGGACGGCGATCGTGATGATCCGATCCCAGATCGCCGGCGGCTCGAGTTCGGCCACGGCGAAGTCTTCGGCGTTCAGCAGGCGGCCCGGCTCGGCCGCCGGCGGCGCGGCCGGGGCCGGCCGCGGGTGCGTCAGGGTCGTGGGCATCTGGTCCTCCCGCAAGAATCCGCGCTGTGCTGCCGACCGCGCCAGTCCGCTGTGCCGGTCACGGCGCTTCCGCGCGGCGTGCGGCCGCGTCCGCGTGCTGTTGTTCCTGAAGCCAGGCGAGGGCCTGCTCGACGGTCTCCGCCAGCCCGCACAGGCGTGTCAGACCGACCGCCCGAAACATCCGCACGATCATCGGCGGCACGTTCGCGAAGGCCAGCCGCGCGCCGCGGTCGCGCAGCCGCCGGTTCACCTGAAATAGGGCCCCGAGCCCGGCCGAGTTGATGAACTCCAGTCCGGCCAGGTCGAACACGACGCCGGGCAGGCCCGGCCGGTACTGAATGTGCTGTTCGATCTGCGCGGCCAGCAGGTCGCGGTCCTCCCACGACAGTCCCCCCTGGCAGCGCAGCACCAGGCCGGCGGGTCCCAGGTCTCGGAGTTCGAACTTCGCTTGCGTGGCCGACATGCAGGCTCCTTGCGACGGATCGAGGGATAGCGGCTTTGAGGTCGCGGCCCGCAGAGGCACCCGCCTCCAGGCACGGAGATCGTTGCTCATGGGCGCACTCGACTCGGGCCTCGCGAATGACCGCACGGGTCAGGCCGGCGGTTCCTGTTACGCATATCGACCGGGCGTGCGGCGTTCTGCAAAGGCTTGCCCCCGAAAAGCGCCCGTGCCCCGGCGGGGGCGGGCCTGTCCCATAGATGGTGGCGACGAGCCCGCGTGACGGGTCGCCCCGGCCGTTCGAGGGCGCAGGGCGGACGGAGCGCCGCATCACGGCATCACAGCGCGGTTCCGCGGGACCGCTGGCCGCGAGCCGTCGGGGGGTCCTCCGCCGCGCCGCGGGCTCAGACGCGGCACGTCTGCCGCACGACCAGCGCGCCGCCGCACGTGAACGCCGTGAGCGTGGCGAGAAACAGCGGAAAGAGTGCCAACCGACTGAAAGCTTGCGCCAGCCACGCCGTCAGCACCGGCAGGGCCACCAACACGACGGCCAGCCACAGCGCCGCCCACAGCGGCCAATCCCGCCGTCCCATGCATGCGGCGAGCAGCAGAAACAGACCGGCGATGAGAAACACCGGCCCCCCGTTCGTCAGCGTCGCCGTGGCGCTGACCTCCTCGCCGTGCAGCCGCATCCACACGGCCGGAACGAGGCCCCAGATGAACAGCCCCAGGCCCGACGCCACCGTCGCGAGGCGCGCCGCGCGCAATCCGTTCCGGGCCCGCGCTTGCTGAAGCTCGATCAGGTTCAAGCACCGTCCTCCGCCCTACCTATCGGCCGAATCCGCGCTCCCCTTCCGCGGCTCGAAAGGCGGCGGGAGACGGTCGTATAATCTGAGCGTCGGGCACTGAGTCACCTCGGAGGTCGCCATGTTGCATCGTCATGCCCTCGGGACCCTTCCCCGCAAGCCGCATACCGCGCTCCGCGACGCGAACGGCCGCCTGCTGATGGAGCAGATGATCACCCGGGAGGGTTTCCACGGGCCGTTTTCCATCGTCTATCACCGCGTGCCGCCGATGGAGGAGACGGCCGTCGAGCCCATCCGCCTGCCCGGTTTCGCGCCCGCCGAGCCGGCCGCCGAGCAGCCGCTGCGTCGCCGTCACATCCGGACGCAGAACCTGCCACCCGCCGGCGACTACCTCACCGGGCGCCGGACGTTGCTCGTCAGCGCGTCGCTCGACGTCGGCGTCGCGAAGCCCGTGGAAAACACGCCGACCTTCTTCTGCAACGGCGACGGTGACGAGCTGTGGTTCGTCAAGTCCGGCGGCGGCGTACTCGAATCGGTCTTCGGCCGCCTGCCGTTCCGCGAGCATGACTACATCCTCGTGCCCAAAGGCACGTTTTACCGCTTGAACATTGCGCCGCCGGGCGCGGTGCTGCTGTGGTTCGAAGGCCGGCCGGAAATCAAGATCCCCAGTGCCTATCGGAACGCGTGGGGACAGCTCACGGACGACGCGCCGTACACGCATCGCGACTTCGGCCTGCCGACCGAGCTCGTGGCGTATGACGCCGCGACGCACGGCCCGCCGCCGTTCACGGTCGTGATGAAACGCAGCGGCGCACTGACCCGGCATACGTACCAGCACTTCCCGCTGGACATCGCCGGCTGGGACGGCACCGTGTACCCCGTGACGTTCAACATCCATGACTACCAGCCGAAGACCGGCCTGGTTCATCTCCCGCCGACAATCCACACGACCTTCGCAGGCGCGCGCTTCGTGATTTGTTCCTTCGTGCCGCGCATCGTCGACTGGCACCCGCAGGCCATCCCCTGCCCGTACGCGCACGCCAGCGTCGACATGGACGAGATCCTGTTCTACGTCGCCGGGAACTTCACGTCGCGCCGGGGGATCGACAGCGAGTCCATCAGCCTGCACCCCGCCGGCGTCACGCACGGTCCGCACCCCGGCACCTACGAGAAATCGATCGGCACCCAGCGCACCAGCGAGCTGGCCGTCATGGCCGATTGCTACGACCCGTGGCGCCTGACGGCCGAAGCCCTCCGGGTGGAGGATCCAGACTACCACCTCACCTGGCTCGACCCCAAGCCCGCGGCCGACGGCTGGCGGCCGGAGTGAGGGGCCTGGACACATCGGACCGCGCCGCCGTTTGCCGGGGACCGTCGCGGCGTTCGGCGGTTTCGCCCGGGCGACGGGCCGGCCGGTCCACCCGCCGCGCCGGTCGCCGGACCCTCACGCTCCGCCGCCGGCCGGCGGGGCCTCACGCGCCGCTGCCGGTCACGACGCCGCAGGCGGCCGACGCGGACGCGGGGCGACGTTCGGCCTGCGGCAGCCGCTCCGCCAGCCGCGCGGCGGCGGCGGCGTCGGTCACCACGTAGAGGAACTCGGTGTTGCGCAGGTGGCTGACGCGTCCGACCTTCTCGCCCCGCGGGTTGTAGATGCCGATCTGCGCGCCGACGTAGCGCCGGTACTCGTGCGCCAGCGTGAGCACCGTCCCGCGCGTCGCGAGCAGGGCCTCCATCGCCGCGCGCGAAACGTAGCCCTCGTCATTGAACGACACGATCAGTGTGCTGGCCTGTGCCGCTGCGACGACGGCGCGCAGCGCATCCAAGCACCCTGTCCGCGAGTTGAACGCGCTGCGCCGTGTGCGGCAGTCGATCCGTTTGCAGGCCACGCCGTAAACCGGCGGTTGGTCCCAGCGCACCAGCGTCTCCCACACGTGGTAGTTTCCAAGGTACGAATGCTGGTTGTAGGGCGGGTCCAGGTACACAACGTCGCCCGACAGCCGCGCCGCCGCAACCAGCGCGTCGCACTCATGGGCCTCGCACCGGCCGTGCGGCCCGCGCGGCAGCACCTCCGGCAGTCGCAGTTCCAGCGGGCGCAGCGCCCGCGGGGCCCACCGCTTCAGGTAGGCCATCTGCACACCGGTGGTTGAATCCACCCGGTCGGCCGCCTCCATTAGGGCGACCAGCAGGACCGCTTCGAGCTCGGGTTCCAGCCCCTTGGCGGCGATCGCCGCGCGGATGGCGTCGATCCGCGCGCCGTTCCGCGGGTGGAAGAAGCGCGCCCGCTCGCAGTACGTCTCGGTGAAGAAACCCGGGCGACCCGGCAGCGCGTTCAGCTCGCGGATCAGGCGCTCCGCGTCCGCCTGCACGTCCTCGCGGTCGGCCTGCACGTAGCAGCGGGCCAGCGTGGCCGCATACGCGTTGTGGTCGTTGGCCCGCACCCGGTATCCTCGCCGCTTGAGGGCGTGCCCGACCCGCGCGGTGCCGGAGAACAGGTCTACCACCGTCCGCACGTCCGGCAGCGCCTCCACCACGCGCAGGATCGCCCCGACCAGCCGACGTTTCGAACCCAGGTACTTGATCATGCCGCGACTCCCGGGGCCGCGGCAAACATCATACCGGCGGCGGGCCCCCTTGCTCGGGCGCCTCGGAGATGCGGGCCACGCCGAACAACGCGTGTCCGCAGCCCACCGCGTCCGGCAGCCCCATCTCCAGATTGCGCAGAATCACCGCCACCTGCGGGCCGACCACGCTGGCCCAGAAATCAGCCACCGGGAACCGGCTGCCGTTGCGGCAGAGCCACGCCAGCATCTTGAGGTCATCCGCCAGCCCCGCCGGACTGGACTCGATCAGGAAGCGGACCTCATCGTCGCGCTGGTTCATGAGCGCGTCCAGGTGCCGGATCACGGTGTTCCATTGCCCGGCGTACGCCGCCAGCCGCGCCGCCGGCACCGGACAGGACGCGGCCGGAAGCCCCAGAGATTCCACCTCGATGCGCAGCGCATCGAGCCGCCCGCGGTACCCGTGGTCCAGCAGCCGGTTCACCTGGTGCCGCAGCGACTGCGGACGCCCGTTGAACAACCCCGTGTCCATGTGCCGCCCGACGAAGATCGACCGGTCCGCCAGGACTTCGAGCGTCAGCCTGCGACCGGTCTCCGCCGCCACGGCCGCCACCAGCGCCCGCAACTCGTCCGCCGTCCAGAACGTGTTGGTGAACCACTCGATCCGCTCCGGCGTGCGCTGCTCCGGCGGCAGCAGGTACGCCATGTTGTACGGCAGCATGCGGCGGTTGTCGGCGGTCCAGTACCCCGGCCACTCGGGGGAGTAGCGCCCCAGCAAGTCGAACACAAGCAGGGCCCCGTCGCCGGCGTGCCGCACGATGTCCGTCACCAAATTCCGCAGGGCGTCGGCCGAGATGTGCGAGAGCGAGCCGTACGATGAGAAGTACAAATGAAACGGGGCCTCACCGCGCAACGGGAAGCCGCCCGCCAGGTCGGCCTGGACGAAGCGGACGTTCGGCAGCCCCGCGTAGTTACGCGCGCCCTGCTCGATCATGCCGGGCGACAGGTCGATCCCAACGTACTCCAGCGCATCCGCGGCAAGCAGAAACTCACGCTCGCTCCGCGCCGCGGGCTCCATCGGAATGTGCGTGAGCAGTTCCAGTCCCTCCCCGCCTCCGCAACCGAGATCCACCACACGCAGAGGACGCTGAGCCGCCCCCCAGGCCGCCAGCAGCGGCCGGAGCCACAGCTTGATCGACATGTCCTCCCAGAACTTGCGGACGTTGTCTTTCTTGCCGCTCAGGCTGCTGCGATCCAGCCCGTAGAAACCGGCCCGGACCGCCACCTCATAGAACTCGCTCTTGGGTGTCGTCATCGCATCTCCAGTACGTACAACCACGGCCGGAGATCGGAAGACCCCGCGGACTCGGGCCGCCGCCCGGTCGCGCGACGCGCGATGCCGCCGCCGTTCAGCCCAGCACGTGGTTTCCAAGCACGTTGGCCGCGATCCAGACGCACGCGGCCGTCGGTACCACGACGCGCGTGTAGCGCCGCGCGTGCTCGACGGTGGCGGGCTCGCCGGTCGCGGTGGTCGCCGTGCCGGAGCGAAACTCGACCCAGCGGCCCAGGATCATCAGAGCCACCAGACCGACGAAGAGGGCGTCCCAGCCCGTGAGCTAGCCGCGGCCGCTGACGACGATGGCGTACGTCACGGCCGCGGTCAGCAGCGGGCCGACGAGAATCCAGGTGATACGGGCCCCAAGGATCCAAACGCTGCGGATCGGCGGGGGCTCGGGCGATGAAAACACCGGCGTCTCGGGCATGATGACTCTCCCGGGGGACGGATGAGCCGGCTGCGGCGCGAGACCGCAGTGTCCGCGCATTACCGCGCGTTCGCGGAAATCTCTCGGTGTCGCAAAGTGGAGCCGGAGCCGCGGCTCAGAAAGGAATGGCGGCCCGACCATTCGATATGCCTGCGGCGCGCCCGCGCGCACCGCACCCTGACACGCTGAGCTATGGATTTATACGGGCCTCGCCCGACCAGTCAAACAGGCCGTCGCGTCAGGCGGCGTCGGCGCGTACGTTCTCGCCCCGGCCGACCGCCGTCGGGCCGCATCGCCTGAACCCCGTGGCGGCAGACCCGCTTGACAGTCGGTGACACGCCACGGCGTTCCCGCGGCCCGGGCACCGCGTCGGGCCCCCGCGGCGCGGCGGCAGGACACCTGGCGGACGTGCCCGGGGTTGGCGTATACTTACCGTAGTGAAGCGCTTCATACGCCCCCGCCAACCCGGAGGAGACCGCCCATGCCGGCTCACCCCGCCCGAAGGCCCCTCACTCGCCGCTGCGCCCCGCTCGCGATCCTCGCCGCAGTGGCCGCAGCCGGAGCGCAGACCGTCGATCTCGACGTGACGCACATCGAGCGCACGCCCAAGTACAACTACGACGCCACCAAGAAGTGGCCGGACCCGGGTGAGATCGTCACTTTCCACGGCTTCATCCGCTGCTGGGGCGACGCCGCCGCGCCGAACGTGGCCAGTGTTCAGTACGTCTGGCGGATCAACGGCCAGGTCGCCGGTAGCGGCACGCTGACTAACTTCGAGCCGTTGCGGCCGCCGTTCAACTTCGATTACGCGGGCTATCCGAATCCCACCAGCGACAGTGCCCTGCGGAACCCGAACAACTACCCCAAGAACCCCAACGCGTTCCCGAATCCGCCGCCGACCGGCCTGCGCAAGGTCACGCTCCAGTGGGCCTGGCAGCCGGGGCGGCACACCGTCGAGCTGATCGTTGATCCGGCCGGGCAGATCGCCGAGCGCTCGGAGCTGAACAATCGGCGTCGCGACTTCACCGACGCGCTCAGCGCCGCGTTCTGGATCGAGGAAACGACTTGGCGGTACTTCCACCTTTATCAGCACCGCCTCGGCATCGGCCGGAACTCTTGGGAGGACTGGATTCAGGCGCAGATGGCCAAGCAGAACGAGTTGTACGAAACCGCGATCTGGGACGTGACGCCCAACGGGTGCGTGGACCGTGTACGGATCGATCGGATCATCGTCGTGCCCGACGGCCAGCTCCCCGTCAACGGCGGCCTGCCGACGAACAATCCCGACAGCTCGGACAAGACCGTCGACCTCCAATGGGGCTTCGTGGCGTACGACGACGCCAACAGCACGTATTACGACAACCACACGTCGCTGGACCTGGGCAACCCGTTCTTCATCGAGACGGGGGTGATTCACGAGCTCGGGCACGCGCGCTACCTGATCGATTCGTACGGCTTCGACGTGCACGGCCCGGCCATCCAGATTCTGGAAAATGGCGTGCCCGTCGCCGGTACGCCGCTGATGCCCTTCCTGGCGTGGGGCGCCGTCTACTACAACGTGAGCGGCGGCGTCATGAGCGGGCCGTACGGCTTCCGCTGGTCGCCTTACGAAGCCGCGATGCTCAATCGCATCGGCGGCCAGCGCGCCCGCTGCGGGAACATGAACGCGCCCTGCAACATCGGGGAGTACCTTCAGGACCTGCCGCAGAACAACATCTTCCGCCTCACGGACGCCGACGGGTGGCCGCGGCCCTACGTGAGCGTCCGGGTCTACCGGGCCTCGGGCGACGGGCAGACCTGGTACGGCAAGGTGTACGACAACGTGCCGGACCTCGAGTTGGACGCCGACTATCTCGGGCGGGTCAACCTGGGGCGTTGCCCGTTCGACAGCGACGGCACGATCGAGCACACCTTCGGGCGGGCCAACGGCGTGATCGTGCTGCGCATTCAGGACGGCCCGCAGGTCTGGTACCGGTTCGTGGAAGCCAGCAGCTTCAACCTGGAGTACTTCAAGGGCAACCGGCAGTTCGCATATTACACGCTCGCGCTGCCCGGTCCCGCGACGGACAGCGACGGCGACGGACTGGCGGACGGATGGGAATACGTGTACTTCGACAGTCTGGCCCGCAGCGGTCCGGAGGACGACGACCAGGACGGGTTGAGCACGCTGCTGGAGTTCCAGAATCGCACCGTGCCGACCGATCCTGACACGGACGACGACGGGCTCAATGACGGCGCCGAAGTGCTGGTCCACGGCTCCGACCCGCTCAACCGCGACACCGACGGCGACACGCTCACCGACGGCGACGAGGTCCACGTGCACGGCACCAGCCCGACCCTCGCGGACTCCGACGGCGACGGCTGGAACGACGCGGTCGACAACTGCAAGACGCTTTTCAACCCGGACCAGGCCGACCTCAACGGCAACGGCATCGGCGACGCGTGCGAGGACCTGCCGCGGCTGGCCGCGGTCACGGCTCCGTCGCGGCTCCGCGTGCGGGTCGTGTTCACCAAGAACGTCGAGCCCGGCTCCGCGCAGCAGCCCGCCAACTACGCCATCAGCGGCGGCGTCACCGTCGGGAATGCCAGCCTCGGCCCGGACGGGCGGACCGTCACGCTGACAACCTCGCCGCTCACGCCCGACACGCCGTACGTCCTGACGGTCAACGGGGTGCGAGACACCGACGTGCCGCCCAACGAGGTGCTGCCGAACACCCAAGCCGAGTTCGGCTTCTTCTCCGGGCAGCGCGTGACGGCCGGCCTGCAAATGCTGTACGACTTCGAGAGCGGCGCCGGCACGCTCGTGCGCGACGTGTCGGGCGTCGCCCCCGCCTACAACCTGACGATCCGCACCCCGTCCGCGGCCCAATGGACCTCCGGCGGGCTGCGCCTCACGGCGCCGGTGTTGGTGTCCGGCGGCCTCCCGGCCAGCAAGCTCATCGACGCGTGCCTCGCCTCCGGCGAGCTCACGGTCGAGGCTTGGATCGTTCCGGCTTCCGCGAGCCAGACGGGCCCGGCCCGCATCGTCACGCTGTCGGGCAGTTCGACCGCCCGCAACTTCACGCTCGGCCAGGGCCCCAGCGGCGGCCCGGGCGACGCGTACGAGTTCCGCCTGCGGGCCACGACCACCAGCGGCAACGGTCTGCCGGCCACGGCGACGCCGGCCGGCATCGCGACCGCCGCGCTTCAGCACGTCGTCTGCACCCGCACCGCCCTCGGTGAGGTTCGCATCTACGTGGACGGCCAGCCCGTCGCGAGCGGGTTCGTCGGCGGCGACTTCGGCACCTGGACCACCACGTACCGGTTGGCCCTGGGCAACGAGCTGCCGTCGGGTGGGACGCCCTGGCTGGGCGAGTACCGGCTGGTCGCGGTGTACAGCGCCGCGCTCACGCCGTTCCAGGTCCGCCAGAACTACCTCGCCGGCAGCGAGCCGCGCCCGCCCGCGATCCCAGGCGACTCGAACTGCGACGGCGCCGTGACCTTCGACGACATCGACCCGTTCGTGCTGGCGCTGGCGGGCGAGGCCGCGTACGCGGCGCAGTATCCCGACTGCCCCTACCGCAGCAACGACTGCAACGGCGACGGCGTCGTGGACTTCGACGACATCGACGCCTTCGTCGCCCTGCTGAGCGGGTAGCCCGGCGCGCGGCCGGTTTCCCGCCGCCGCGCGGCGGAGGCGACGGTTCGACGCGCCCGCCGCCGCCCAGCACCCCGCGCGACCCGACCGCTTCGCGGCTGGCCGCCGTGCGGTAGGCCGCGGCGCACGCTGCGGCCGGGAGCACCCAGCGCCCGACCGCCGCAGTCGCCGCCGAACGCGCGCTTTCTCGCGCACATCCCCCCCGCGGCGGCCCGGCGCATGCCACCATTCCCACGCGGTCGTGGGCGTGCGACACCCCACGCCCGCACCGGAGGCAGGCATGAACCATCGGCACACCGAGTTCTTCGGACCGGACCTCGCCCGCGGCCCGTTCAGCTCGCATCGGATCGAGACCAGCGCGCTCCAGATCGCGACCGCGCTCGCGCAACTGCGGGCCCCCGTCGCGCGCAGCGACGACGCGCTGCGCGCGCACGCCGAGTTCATCCGCGAGCTCGCCGACCGGCTGGCCCCCGACTGGGCCGTAAACCTCGGCCTGGCGGTCTCGCCGGAAGTCGCGGACACGATCCGCCTGACGATCACCGCCCCGGTCGGCACGTACAGCCTGCTCGAGCTCTGGCTGGCGGACGGGCCCGGCGGCGGACCGACGTCACTGGCGCCGGCGAGCGTGTCGTTCGGCGTGGGCACCGTGCTCGAAACCGTGCAGAGCGGCACGCACTTCCGCGTGCTGACATCCGAAGCCGGCGTGATCGACGTAAGCGTCACCGACCCGGGGACGCGCGCCTGGTACTGGGCGGTGACGCGGCTCGGGCGCGTGTACTACTCCACGCGCCTGGCCTTCACCTGAGCCGCGCGCCCCGGCCCCCGCCGGCGGCGCGTGCCCTCCGCCCGCTCCCACGGATCCTTGCCGCCCGCGCCCGACCGGCCTAGGACACCGGCGATTGTTCCGGGTGTTCCGTTGACGCTCCCGCCGCCCCGCCGTCGTCTATCGGGCCTCCCGCCGCATCCCCGGCGGATAGCGCGCCGGTTGTCGTCGCGAATGGCACCGCGTTGTCGGCGCGCGCCGCCTCACCCGCCGCCGTCTGGCGCGAATCCCCGGCGGGCTGAACGGCCGGAGCCGCCGTTGGCTCGCTCGCGGCAGGGGCAGCGCCGACGGACGTCTCGGACGCCGCCGGCGTCGGCGCAGGGCGCTTTGCGGACTCAGGCGGCGCGACCCGCGCCAGCCCGCTGTACGGCACCTCGACCTCCAGGTGCCCCACGCTGACCACGACGACCTGCTTGCCCGGCTTGACCCGCACCACCTGCCCCTCCCGGTGGAAACGCTTCACAAAAACGGTCTCGAGCGGTTTGAGGGCCTCGATCTGCGCGTCGCTGAGCGCCACGAGCTTCGGTTCCGGACGCGACGCCGGCGCCCGCGAACCGCCCGGACCGCCATCGCGCGGCCCCGTCGCCCGCGGAGCAACCGGCCGCGCTTCTGGACGCTCGCCGCCCCCGCCGCTCGGCCGCTCCCCGCGTGGGCGATCCGTCCGACCGGTGGGCGCGCCGCCGCGCGGCCCTTCGGGACGGGCTCCCGGCGGCCCCCCGCGCCCCTGCGGGCCCGGTCCGCCGCCGGGGTCCGGCCCCGGTGGGCCGTGCGCCTCGGTCGGGCCGCCGGCGGGGGCCGCCCCTTGCCGGGCCGCGTGCTGCCGCTCCCGACGCCGGGCGCGGCGGCCGAGCTCGGTCGGCGCAACGGCGATCGGCGGCGGGACGCGGGGAGGCGGAGGCGGCGTTTCGGGGGGGAGGATGTCGCCGAGGGGCACCTCGACGGCGAAGGCCCCGACGTCGACCTCGGCGCGGTGCTGGTCGAGGCGCATCCGCACGATCTTCCCGTCGCGGTCGAAGTTCCGCACGCGGACGGCGTCGCCCGGTTGCAGATGGACGACCCGTTGCACCCATTTGTGGAAGTCCTGCTCCTGACGCTCGAGCCGTGCGCGGGCCTCATGAGCCGCGGTTTTCGCTTGGTCGGCGGCCCGCCGGGCGGTCTCGGCTTCGCGGCGGGCGTCCTCAGCGGCCCGCTTCACACGCCGCGTGTCGTTGAGCGCCGCCTGAAGGGCGCGGGCCCGCGGCGACAGCGCCTGCCGTGCGGCCGCGATCAGCCGCTTGGGCAGACCGAGCCGCGCGGCGACGTCGAGGGCGTTGCTCTGGCCGGCCTCGCCGATGCGAACGCGGTAGGTCGGCCGCAGCGTCTCGACATCGAACTCGACGCAGGCGTTCTCCGCACCCTCACGGGCGAGGGCGTACGACTTCAGGGCCCCCAAGTGCGTCGTCACGATCGCGCGGCAATGCAGGCGCAGGAGCTCGTCGAGCAGTGCCCGGCCGAGCGCCGCGCCCTCGTCTGGGTCGGTGCCGGCGCCGAGTTCGTCGATCAGCAGCAGCGCCCGCGGGCCGGCGTGGCGCAGCATGTCCAGCAGGCGCGTCAGGTGCGCGCTGAAGGTGCTAAGCGACTGCTGCATGCTCTGCTCGTCGCCCACGTCGATGAGCACGTGGCTGAACAGGCCGAAGACGCTGCCCTCCTCCACCGGCACCGGCAAGCCGGCCTGCACCATCAGGCTCAGCAACCCGACCGTCTTGAGCATGACCGTCTTGCCGCCCGTGTTCGGACCGGTGACGATCAGGAGCTGAAAGTCCTCGCCGAGGCGGTAGTCGATCGGCACGACCTCCAACGGCGGCTCGCCCGCCGCCTGCCGGCGCCGCGCCAGATCGACCAGCAGCGGGTGCCGCGCCTGCCGCACGCGCAGCATCGCGTCATCGCTGATCTCCGGGCAGCGCAGCTCGAAGTCCAGCGCGAAGCGCAGCTTGGCCGTGATCAGGTCCAGCACCGCCAGCGTGTCGAGCGTATGCCGGATCGCCTCCGCGTTGAGGTGGATCTCGTGGGCCAGCTCCCACAGCAGCCGCCCGATCTCCTCCTGCTCCTCGCTCCGCAGGTTGGAGCTGCGGTTGTTCAGCTCGACGATTTCGGCCGGCTCCACGTACATCGTCGCGCCGCTGTCCGACGTGCGGTGGACGATGCCGGGAATCCGCCCGCGGTACTCGGTCCGCAGCGGCAGGACGATCCGATCGCCGTGAAACGTGTGGTTCGGGTACTGCAGGAACCGTCGGATGTTGCCGTCGTGCAGCAGTCGCTCGACCGTCGCGCCAATCGCCGCCTCGGCCTCGTCGATCGCCAAGCGGATCTGTCGCAGCTTCGGGCTGGCCTCGTCGCGCACCTCCGCGCGCTCGTCGATCACGCCCCGGATGCGGTCCGCGATCGGACGGAAATCGCCGATGCGCCCGGCCAGGTGGGCGAGCTCGGGGAACCGCTCGGGCGACAGACCGCGCAGGTACTCCGCGACGTGGTGGGTGCCCGCGAGCGTGTCGCCGATCCGAGCGACCTCCTCCACCGTCACGCGCAGCGGCGGCGCGCAGCGCGGCAGCAGCTCCCGGATGTCGCTGATGCCCCCGAACGGCGGCAGCCCCCGCTCCTCCTTCAGCGTGCGCAGCTCCGTCACCTGCGCCAGCCAGCGGCGCACGAGCGCCCCCCGCGTGACCGGGTGCACGACCCGCGCCAGCGACCGACCCAGCCCCGACAGAGCGTAGCCGGCGAGCAACTCGCGCACCCTGACAAAATCCAGCCGCTCGAGTGAATGCGCATCCATGCCGATTGCCGCGCGGCACCGTGCATGCGAAAATGCCGCCGGACGTGACGGTGACCGCGGATCCCGCCGGCGACGCTTAGGTTATGCGAACCCGACCTCCGTGTTCAAGCACGCTCGGCTGGCTCCTGGCGGCGCTGGCCTGCCCGGCCGCGCCGGCCGGGCCGCCGGCCGCGACCTCCGCCCCGAGCGAACCGCCGGCCCTGGCCCGCGCCCGCACGCTCCTGGCGGACGGTCAGGCGGCGGCCGCGGTCGACCTGCTGACCCCCTGCGTGGACGAGCTGCCCGCCGAGGGCGTGGCGCTGTACGCGGCGGCCTGTCGGGCAGCCGGCCGCTCGGCCGAAAACGGGCTCCGCCGCGCTGTCGCCCGGCACCCCGACGACCCGACGGTGCAACTGGCCTGGATCGATGCGGCCCTCGAGTCCGGACGGTATGCCCAGGCGCTGCAACGCATCGCGGCGGCCGGGGCGCTGGCCGATCGGCCGGAGTTCGAGTGGCGCGCGGCGCGGGCCCACTTTGCGCTGGGCGAACTGGTGGGCGCGGCCGAAATCCGCGCGGTCCCGGGCGGTCGCGCCGGGCAATTCGTCGGCCGGCTGCTCCTGGTCGAGGAACGCCCCGGGACCGATCGATTTCTCTGCTGCCCGCCCGCCTCGGCGCTGTATCAACTGCGGCGGGCGCTGGACGACGGCCTGGACGAGCCCGCGGCGCACGTGTTGCACGCGCGGATCTGGCAGCGCCTCGGCCGCCCGGAGGTCGCCTGGGCCGTGCTGCGCACGCGCGCCGCGGCCATCCTCGGCCAGGGCGACGATGACGCGCTGGAGACGTACGCCGAAGCGGCCCTGCGGGCCGGGTTCGTCGACGAGTACCTGCGGGCCATGCGGCGGCGGGCCGCGCGGAGCCCCGCGCGGCGCGCTGCGCTGCTGGCCGAAAGCTGTCGCACGGTGGCCGAGCATTACGCCCGCGCCGGCGACGAGACGCTGCATCTTCAGTGGCTGTATCGCGCGCTCGAGCACGCCCCCGGCGACCCGGCCCTGTGGCTCGCGGTCGGCGATGCGGAATGGGCCCGCGGCGCGCTGCCGGCGGCGCAGCGGGCCTACCGGCGGGTGCTGGCGCTGGCCGCCGACACGCCGCGCCGCGCGGAGCTGCTGGAGCGCCTGGCCGCCGAGGAGCCGGTTGCCGACCGGCAGCCCAGCGCGGACTGACCGCACTATAATGTCGCGCACCGGTCGCGGCGGTGCGGTTCAGCCCAGGCGACGCGGCGTCCGCCCACGCGGACGGACACGGCACGAAGGGAGCGTCCATGCGACACGTCGGAATCTGGAGCGGGGTCGGCCTGGTGCTGCTGGCGGGCGTCGCGGTGGCCGCCGCGCAGGACAAGCCGCGGGCCGACGCACCGCCCGAGACGCCGCCCGCCCCGCCGTCGGCGAGCGGCACGTACCGGCTGGACCCGGTGCATTCGTCCAACGTCTTCCGCATCAAGCACCTGAACGTGGCGAACTTTTACGGGCGTTTCAACGAGATGTCCGGGACGTTCACGCTCGACGACGCCGCGCCGGAGAACAGCCGGTTCGAGGTCACCATCAAGACCGCTAGCGTGGACACGAACCACCCCGACCGCGACAAGCACGTGCGCTCCGCGGAGTTCTTCGACGTTGAGAAGTACCCGGAGATGACCTTCCGGAGTAAGTCGGTCAAGTCCGCCGGCGAGAACCTGCTCGACGTGTCCGGTGAGCTGACGTTCCGCGGCGTGACCCAGCCGCTGGACGTGCGGATCGAACGGACCGGCAGCGGCCCCGGCCTGCGGGGCGAGTTCCGCGCGGGGTTCGAGACGACGTTCACCATCAAGCGCAGCGACTTCGGGATGACGGCGCTGCTGACGGGGCTGAGCGACGAGGTGCGGATCACGGTCAGCGTCGAGGGAGTCCGGCAGTAGGCGGCGTCCCGCGGGACAGCGGACGGGCGACGCCGGCTCGGCGGGGCGGAGATCGTCAGCCGCACGGTTCGCAGGCCCGGGTCGGGCCGCCGCGGCCCGTGGGTTTCGCACAGGCGGCCGGCGTGCCCGCCGCACGGCCTCGGCCGGCCGGAAACGCTGGAGGGTCGTATGAGCGACTTGGCCCGCAAGCAGTGTGTGCCGTGTCGCGGCGGGGTGCCGCCGCTGCGGCGGGATGAATACGAACCGCTGCTGAAGCAGTTGGACGGTTGGGAGGTGGAGGGCGAACATCACCTCCGCAAGCGGTACGCCTTTCCGGATTTCGCCACGGCGCTGGCGTTCGTGAACCGGATCGGCGCGCTGGCCGAGCAGGAGGGCCACCACCCGGACCTGGTCCTGGGCTGGGGCCGGGTCGAGGTGCAGATTTTCACGCACAAGGTGGACGGCCTGACCGAGAGCGACTTCGTGCTGGCGGCGAAGATCGACGCTCTGCCCCGTGGCGGCGCGGACGCCTGTGGCGCGGCCGGGGCCTGACGCCGCGGCCCGCTACCGGCGCCGGCGGCGCTTCTTCCGCTCATCGCGGCGCGGGTTGTAGCGGGTCGTGCCCTTTTTTAGTTTCGGGACGGCGCCGTCCATCAGCCCGGCCTGGCTGAGCTGCTGCATCATCCTCATCCGGCCCACGAGGCCCTGACCCGCCATCATCTTCATCACGCCGCGCATCTGGACGAACTGTTTGACCAGCCCGCTGACGTCCTGCGGGTCGACCCCCGCCCCGCGGGCGATCCGCCGCCGGCGGGAGGCCTCGATGATCTCCGGGTTGGCGCGCTCCTTGGGCGTCATGGCGTGCACGATCCCGCGGATGCGGTCCAGCTCCTCCTCCGGCAGGTCCAGCTCGCCCAGCGCGCTGCCTACGCCGGGGATCATCTTCAGCAGCGACTTCATCGGCCCCATTTTCCGCATGCTTTCGAGCTGGGCCAGGAAGTCGTCCAGGCCCATGGCGCCTTTAGCCATCTTCTCCTGGGCCTTGGCCACCTGCTCGGCATCGAAGGTCTGCTGCGCCTTCTCCACCAGCGACACGACGTCGCCCATGCCCAGGATCCGCCCCGCGATCCGCTCCGGATGAAACTCCTCCAACGCGTCGAGCTTCTCCCCCACGCCGATGAACTTGATCGGCTTGCCCGTCACCGACTTCACCGACAGCGCCGCCCCGCCCCGCGTGTCGGAGTCGAACTTCGTCAGGATCGCCCCGTCCAGTTCCAGCCGCTCATCGAACGCCTTCGCGGTGTGCACCGCGTCCTGACCGGTCATCGCGTCCAGAACGAGGTAGATCTGGTGCGGGCCGGTGGCCTGCGCCACCTGCGAGATCTCCGTCATCAGCTCGTCGTCGATCGCCAGCCGCCCGGCCGTGTCCAGGATCACCACATCGCGGTCCAGCTTGCGCGCCGCGCTCACCGCGTTGCGACACACCTTCACCGGGTTCTGGTGGTCGCGCTCGCTGTACACCGGCACCTCAAGCTGCCGGCCGAGCACCTCGAGCTGGTCGATGGCCGCCGGACGCTTGAGGTCCGCCGCCACCAACAGCGGTTTCTTGCCGCGTAGCAGGCAGTACCGCGCCAGCTTCGCGCAGGTCGTCGTCTTGCCCGAGCCCTGGAGCCCCGCCATCAGCACGATCGTCGGCGGCGTCGCCACGAACGGGATCCGGGTCTCCACCGGACCCATCAGGCGCACGAGCTCGTCGTACACCACCTTGATCATCACCTGCTCGGGACGCAGCGTCTCGATCACCTTCATCCCGAGCGCCTTCTCCAGGCAAGCGTCGCAGAACTTCCGCGCCACCTCCACGTTCACGTCCGCTTCGAGCAGCGCCGTCCGCACCTGCCGCAGCGCGTCGCGGACGTTCGACTCGCTGATCCGCCCGCGGCCGCGGAGGCTCTGGAACACCTCGCCGAGCTTGCTGGACAACGCGTCGAACATACCCGCAGTGTAGTCGCCCGCCGCGCCCCTCGAAAGCGCGCGGCCCCGCCACCCCCGGCCCTCCCCCCGGCGACCGACGCCCGCTATCCTGCCCACGCATGGACGGTCCGCGGCCGGCGGCCCCCGAACCCCGCCGCATTCTGATCATCAAACCCAGCTCGCTGGGCGACGTCGTGCACGCGTTGCCGGTGCTGGCCGCCGCCCGGGCGACCTATCCGCGGGCCCACCTCGCCTGGCTCATCAGCGCGTCCTTCGCCCCCCTGCTGGCCGGCCACCCGCTGCTGGACGAGGTGATCCCCTTCGACCGCCGCCGGTTCGGGCGCATGCTGCGCGACCCGCGGACGCTGGCCGAGTTCGCACGCTTCGTCCGCGACCTGCGCCACCGCCGCTTCGACCTGGTCCTCGACCTCCAGGGCCTCTTCCGCAGCGGCTTTCTGGCCTGGGCCACCGGCGCGCGGCGACGCGTCGGCTTCCGCGCCGCGCGCGAACTGGCCTGGGCGTTCTATACCTGCCGCGTGGTCCCGCCCGCCGGCGACACGCACGCCGTCCAGCGCAACGTCGCCCTGGCCCGCGCCGCCGGCCTGCGGCTCGACACGCCCGCGTTCCCGCTCGGCCTGCGCCCGGACGAACTCGACCGCGCCCGCGCGCTGCTCGCCACGACAGCGGGCCGCGACCTGCCCACGTTCGTCGCGGTCGTCCCCGGCGCACGCTGGCCCAGCAAGCAGTGGCCGGCGGAACGGTTCGCGGAGCTCATCGACGCCCTGCACGCCGCCGGCCGGCCGCCGGTCGTGCTGCTCGGCAGCCCGGACGAGCGCCCGCTGGCCGCCGCAATCCTCCGCGTCGTCCACGCGCCCGTGATCGACCTCTGCGGCCGGACCGACGTGCGCACGTTGGCGGCGGTCCTGGCCCTCGCGGCGCAAGTCATCTGCTGCGACTCCGGGCCGATGCACATCGCGGCCGCGCTGGGCACCCCGATCGTCGCGGTTTTCGGACCCACCAGTCCCGCTCGCACCGGCCCGTACGCCGCCGGTGCGCAAATCGTGTCGCGGGCGCTGCCGTGCGCCCCGTGCTACGCCCGCCGCTGCCCGTTGGGGCACCACGCCTGCTTGCGGGGCCTGACGGCGGCCGTCGTGTTGGACGCCGTTCGGCAGTCAAGCCGCCCCCCCAAATAGCCGACCCGATAAGCGGACTCGATGCATAGCGGCCGCCCCGTCGGCCCCGAAACGCACTGGAGTCGCGCTCATGGCCTGCCTCCCTTCGCTGCGCCGCGCCGGCTGGCTCGCCGGCGCCGTCGTCCTACTCGCGGCCGCCGCCTGCGCCCCGGAGTACCGTCCGACCTGGCTCGGCGGCACCGCCGGCAGCGGCGCCAGCGGCACGTTCGGCCGCGGCGGGAAAGTCTTCTCGGACGTGCTGCTCACCGGCCGGACGTTCACCAACGGAGTGGCCGTCGCGACGGCGACGTTCCACGTGTCTGACATGAGCCGGGCGCGGATCGGCGTGGATTTCAATCGCGACGGCCAGGTGGACCCGGTGGTCGCGTACGGCGGGCCGCGGGGGGTCTTTCAGATTCTCCTGAGCCAGGGCGTGGCGGGCCGGGTCGGCTTCGTCAACCTCACGCTCGACGGCGGCGAAAACGCCTGGAGAAACCTGGCGGACGTGGCGGTCGGCGACATCGACGGCGACGGCAACCTGGACCTGATCGGGGCGGCCCAAGACGGCCTGATCTACATGCGGCATCCGTCGGACCGGACGCGCACGCACGTGCTGAGCGAGTGGGGCCACGACCGGGGCGCCCTCGAACTGCTGGCGGGCAGCACGGACACGCTGTCGCCGGACGAGCAATTCGCGATCGTTCAGCAGAACCTCGGCCCGCTCGTGAACCTCGACAACTACGTCGTCACGGTCGAACAGGGCTACACGCGGGTCATCATCGCCGACTTCGACAACGACGGCCGGAACGATGTCGCCGCCTCCCGCCGCCTGCGGATGAGCCTCGAGCCGGCGCCGGGAAAGAACGTCCAGCCCGTGTCGATCACCGCCGGCTCGATCCAAGTCCTCTTCAACCCTGGCAACGCCCAGACGGGCGAGGGCTGGACCGCCACGATCGTCAGCCAGCACGAGCGGCACGCGGTGTCGGACCGCGAGGGGGCGGCCGGGCTTTTCGCCGCCGACCTCGACGGCGACGGCGACCTGGACCTGGTGTCGCTGGCCCGCGACGACGTCAACGCGCAGCTCGCCTGGTTCGAGAACCCCGGCGGCCCGGGACGCGTCGACACCGCCGTGCCCTGGCGGCAGTATCGCATCGGCAGCATCCGCCGCGGGTTCGGGCTCGAGGTCGCGGACCTGACCGGTGACGGCCGGCTGGACGTGGTCGCGACCAGCCCGGAGCAGAAGCAGATGGTCCTGTTCGTGCAGCCGTCGACCGGGCCGCAACGCGCGTACGACTGGTTTAGCGCGCCGATCGCGACGTTCACGAGCTTCGAGCCCCTCGATGTCAAGGCGCTGGACGTGGACGCCGACGGCGTGCTGGAGCTGATCGTGGGCGGCACCGGCGGCGCGCTGCGGGCCTTCGAGTCCCCGACCGACCCGACCACCACCTGGGCGGCGCGCGTCATTACCACCTTCGATCCGCCCGGTGACGTCGGTCTGATCGGCTACGGCGACCTCGACGGCGACGGCGACCTCGACCTGCTCGCCGTGGTCAACGCCGACGACGACCTGAACGACCGCCTGATGTGGGTACGGAACGAACTGATCCGGTAACGCGGTCCGCCGCCCGGGACGGGGTGGCGCGCGGCCGCCCCCCAAACCGGCCGCCGCCGGCCGGCGGCCACGGAGATGGAAGTTATGAAAACCAGCGTCCTCCGGTCGTATTCCCGCTGGGTCGGCGGGCTGCTCCTCGCGGCCTGCGCCGGCTCGGCCCCGGCCCAGCTCGTCAAGATGTACCGTCTGGTCGAGCTGAAGTCGCCGGACGGCTCGCCGAGTCGCGCGTACGCGGTCAACGATACCGGCCAGGTGGTCGGACTGGTCGGCCGCGGCAACGCCGTGCACGCGGCCCACTGGGTCGGGCGGGTCGTGACCGACCTGCACGGGATGGTCCACTTCGAGCTGCTGCACCCGTTCCCGATGTTCGACCAGAACTACAGCATCGCCTACGGCATCTCGAACGCCGGACAGATCGTCGGCACGGCCCGCGTGCAGCGCAAGTGCGGCGACGACATGCTGCTGCTTACGCAGGCCTTCGTCGTGCGGGCCGCGGTGCAGACCGACATCGCCACGCCGTTTCCGGGCGACGCGCTGACGAACCTGCGCACCTTTGGAAACCCTTGCCCCGGGAGCCCCAACGGCCCCGCGCCGGACAGCGTCGCCACCAGCATCAGCAACAACAACCACATCGTCGGCTGGGCCGACCGCCCCGACGGCGTGATCCACGCCTTCCTGGTCGTGCCCCGCAACGGACAGTTCTACGTCGATGTGGTGCCCCCGATCGGGCCCAACGGCGACCCCGGCGACGGCGTCAACGACCTCATGATCGATCTCGGGACGCTCGCCCCCGACGCCGACCCGGTCAGCAGCGCCACCGCCGTCAACGTCTTCGGGCAGGTCACCGGCTGGTCGTACACGCGGACGCCGAACGGTCGCGCGGCCTACCACGCCTTTCTGATCACGCCGCAGGACACCAACAACGACGGCGAGCCCGACCGCTGGTTCGTCGACGGCGGCGGCTACAACCTGCTGATGCTCGACCTCGGCACGCTCGGCGGGCCGAACAGTTGGGGCCGCGCCATCAACTCGCTCGGCCACGTGGTCGGCGAGTCCGACTACACCAACTCGGCCGGGGAGCACTACACCCGCGCCTTTCTCTGGCAGAACGGCCGCATGCGCGACCTCGGCACGCTGCGCTCCAACCCCACCAAGGGCTTCTCCGCCGCGTCCGGAATCAACGATCAGGGCGTCGTCGTCGGCTGGGCGGAGAACGACAACTTCGAGCGCCGCGCGTTCATCTACGAGAACGGCCGGATGCAGGACCTCAACACGCTGATCTACGTGCTTAACGAACGCGGCGAAGTCGAGCTGCCCCGCATCACGCTCACCGAGGCCCGCGACATCAACGAGGACGGCGTCATCGTCGGCTGGGGCACCGTCGGCTCCGACAGCGCCGAGACCCGCGCGTTCCTCCTCAACCCGATCCTCGTGGACCCCGCCACGCTCGTCGACAGCGACAACGACGGAAGGCCCGACGGCGCGACCGGCGGCTCCTCCGGCGGCTTCACCGGCCAGCCCATCACCGGCACGCCGGGCAACCTGCGCGCACCCTCCTCCGGCGGACGCACTGACGACCGCGCGCCCGGCGGCGCGCCCCTCGGACTCTGCGGCGCCGGATCGTTCTTCGCCCTGCCCCTGATCCTCGCCGGCCTGGCCGGCCTGCGCCGGCGCTCACGCTGAACCGCCCCGGCGCGGCACAGGCACCGCGGCGGCGGACGGCGCACCCCGTCCCCGCCGCTCCCCGGCCGCTCCCCGGCGCCACGCGCGGCCCGCGAATGGCTGGAACCATCCCGCTCGGCCCGGCCGCGCCGATCCGCGCCCCGACGCGGCCTGGAAGCCGCGCCGCAGGTGCTGCAGGGCTGTCCACTAGAGACTCTCGCCGCTGACCGCGCCCCCCCGGCGGTCGTCGCGGTGGCTGCTCGCGTGGCACCGTCGCCGGCCGCTCACGAGCGCGGCGCGCCGGGCCTGTGCACCATGGCTCAGCCCCGGAAGAACAGGAACGTCAGCCCGACGAACAGCGGGATCAGGATGCCGCACGAAAAGGCCATGTAGCCGAAGAAGCTCGGCATCTTCACGCCGGACTGCTCGGCGATCGCCTTGACCATGAAGTTCGGACCGTTGCCGAGGTACGTGTTCGCGCCCATGAACACGGCCCCGCAACTGATCGCCAGCAGCAGTTCCTCCGGAATCTGCCCGGTGGCCGTCCGCACGCCCGTCAGCAGGTGCATCCCCGGCGGCGTCAGCGTGCCGGCCGTCGTGAAGAACACCACGTAAGTCGGCGCGTTGTCGAGGACGCTGCTGAGGATTCCGGTGGCCCAGAAGAACTGCCACGGCCGCAGCAGCCCCAGCTCGCCGCCGCGGGCCTGGAGGATCTCGATCGGCACCTGCATGGTGATGAAGATGCCGATGAACAGGCACCCCACCTCGTTGATCGCCGCGTAGTTGAACTGGTTCTCCCGCCGGTACCCCCGCGGCGTCGTCAGCAGGGACAGACCCGCGAACGCGAGCTGCACGACTTCCCGCAGGTGCGGCGGCGCTTCCCAAGCGGTACCCGGGAACGTCTTGCCCGGGCTGAGCGTCGCCACCGCCAGCACCACCCCCAGCATCCAGACGAGGTTGATGCGGCCGACGACGTTCAGCGGCTGCCGCAGCAGGTTGTCGCGCTGCATCGGCCGGGGCGTCTCGTGCCGGTACGCCCACGAGTCCCAGAAGTAGTAGATCAGCAAGAGGCTGCCGACCGTCAGCGCCCAATGCGGCCCCAGGCGCAGCGTCCACAGGAAGTCCACGCCCATGAGGTAGCCGAGGAACAGGGGCGGGTCGCCGATCGGCAGCAGGCTCCCCCCGATGTTCGCCACGATGAAAATGAAGAACACGAACGTGTGAACCTTCAACCGGCGCTCGGCGTTCGTGCGCAGCAGCAGCCGGATCAGCACCATGGCCGCGCCGGTCGTGCCGATCAGGCTCGCCAGGAAAGCGCCCGTCGCGAGAATCGCGGTGTTCACCCGCGGTGTCGCGGGCAAATCCCCCCGCACGACGATGCCGCCCGCCACCACGTACAGGCTGAACAGCAGCACCATGAAGGGGACGAACTCGCCGATCACCGCGTGATGCAGCACCGCCTTCACCGTCTCCAGCCCCGGCGCCGTGCGGTGCTCCGTGTGCCCCGCAACCTGCCCGCCGTGCGCGCTCGGCGCGCCGCCGGCTCCCGGCGCCGGCGCGTGGCTGCGAGCCTCCGCGGGCGCGTCGCCGTGCTCCCCCGCAGGACCGTGCCCGTCCGGCGACGGCGCGCCGTGCCCGGCCGTCGGCCCGGCCGGCTCCCCATGCCCCGCCGTCGGCGCGGCCGGCTCCCCGTGCCGGCTCTCCCCGTGCGTCACCACGCCGACCGGGCGCAGGCCGTAGTAAAGCAACGTGATCGCGGCCAGCGTGCCGGCCACCAGCAGCTTGTGCCGGTTTCGTTCCCACCAATGCGCTGCGCGGCGGATCAGCGGCAGGATAGCGATCGCCAGCAGCAACGCGACGAACGGCAGCACCCCGAGGATATGCGGAGCGTAGGTCGCGCTCTCGGCCAGCAGCATCGCAGTCTCCTCGATCTGAAGCCTCGCGGTCGCCCGATCGGGCGCACTCCCGCTCCGCGCCGCCGCTGGGCCGCTGTCGCTTGCCGCGCCGCCGGCGCGCGCAGGCGCTTCGGACTAACCTTTTCGGCCGCGTGCCGGCGTCGGCTGGCGACCGGCGGCTGTCGGGCGCGGCGCACGGGCAAGAGCTGCGCGTGCCGCTTGCAGCCGGTCTGCCCACGGCCGACAATCCGCGACCTGGAAGCCCGCGGAAAGACGACCGGTGGCGCTCCCCGTGGCGTTGGCCCCCCGGTGGTGGGCGTTGTCGGGCCCCATCGCCGCGGTCACGCCGCACGCGGCGGCGGAGCGCCGCAGTTTTTCAACGGGCCGCTGGAACCGCACGCGAGTCTGGAGGAGCCGGCCATGCCCGCCCGCAAGCCGCAGATCAACTTCCAGGTCGACCGCGCGATGAAGCTGCTTTACGAGGAGGCCAAGCTGCACGGCCACTTCGTGACCCGCTTCTGCGCGGCCGGGCTGCTGCTCATGGTCGAGAACCCCGACCTGCGGGCCCGTGCGCTGGACCGCTTGCGCGAGTGGGAAGAGCGCTACGCCGACGCCGCGCCCGAGGCCATTCGGGCGTTCGTCGCCGGCGCGCAAGCCGCCGTGCGGCGTGGCGCTCGAGGTACTTCGCCAGCGCCGCGAGCTCGGCGACCGCGAGCCAGGGCAAAACCCAGCCGATCCGCATGATGTGCCAGCCGCGCGCACCGCCCCGCCCCGTCCCCGTGCCGATCATTTCCGCGACCTCCCGTCCCCCGCGCGGTGCCGTCACCCCGCGGGCGTCTGCGGCGGGCGGCCCGTCTTCCCTGACGGCCGATTCCGTGGCCTGCACGCCCCGCCCAACTCGTGGGAGGCATTCGCGCCGCCGGAGCACGGCTGCCGTCGGCCGAATCGCTGTTCCTATTGTACGGTTTTTATTAGGTATGTCAACCCAGGCCTTCCAGGCCGGCGCCAGCGGCTCCGCTCCCTCAGCCGTGCGCCCCGCCGCGACAGACGACGCACAGGGACCGTGCGGCCCGCTCTATAATCTCGCCGAGGAGCGGGCCGGCCCATGCTGCGTCGCCGTAAACCTCTGACCATCGACGACTACCGGACCGTTCTCAGGACCCCGGGCGAAATCCGCCTGGGCGGCTACGCCCGCCACGAGGCGCGCCGCCGCATCTTCCTCACGGGCCTCGGCCTCCTACTCATCGGTGGCGCCGCCGCGTTGTACTTGGCCCTCCGGCCCAGCGGCGGCGCGGCCCCGCAAGCGGTCCCCGTGCCGATCGAGTGCGTCGCCTGCCGATATCGCGGCAACGTCAACGCCGCAGTGACCGCGGTATATCCGATGAGCTGCCCGAAATGCCGCGCGCGATCCTGTTACAAGCTCTGGCAGTGCCGCGATTGCGGCCACGTTTTCCTGCCGCGGGCCGGGCAGCAGCTGCTGACGTGCCCGAGCTGCCGAAGCACGCGGGTCGGAACAGCGGAACCGCTGACGGAACCCGGCGGGCCGTGAGACGCAACCCGCCAGGCTGTGAGAAGCAAGCCGGGCCGTGAGAGGCCCTGTTGGGGCGACCGCGCTGCGCCGCTGCACTCGCGGCGTGCCTGCGACCCGGCCGCGGCGAACGGCGACTCAGCGGTCGCACGCCGCGCGGGACGCCGCGGGCCCGTTTCCCGGCGGGCTGCGCGGGAATCAGCCGGCCGCCCGGTGCGTCACCAGGTGGCAAGGTCGGGCAGTCGTGGTGAGCACGGCGGAGGGCGGCGCGAACCGCGGGGCGGCCGTCGCCGTCTCACGAGTAGAAATCCCGTGCAACTGCCACATGGGAATGGTCGATAATTGATTGCGCCCCGGGTCGGGACATTGCGTTGACGCGCCTGCGCGCGGTTCATAGCATCACCGCGACCGGGGGCGCGAACTGAACGCCGACCGTCCCGGCCCGGCCGGAGGCGGGTTTTCGGCCGGTGCGCGGCGCCCGGCCCGGAGGCGATTCGATGTCGAACCGTCGTGATGCGATTCTTTCGGTGATCGACCGTCATCTGGACGGTGCCCGTTTTCGTCAACAGCACTGGGAAGGAACGTTTTTCGACTACCTGGACATGGTGGCGGCCAACCCGGCGATCGCCCGGAATGCGTTCCAGCGGGTGTACGACATGATCCTGCACTTCGGGACCGAGAAGTACCGGTACCTGAAGCAGGAGTTCGTGCACTACAAGTTTTTCGACGATCCGTTCGACAACGGGGCGGACGCCGTGTACGGCCTGGACGCGTCGCTGATGCGGTTGGTCGAGTTCTTCAAGTCGGCGGCCCAGGGGTACGGCACCGACCGCCGGATTCTGCTGCTGCACGGGCCGGTGGGCTCGAGCAAGAGCACGATCGCGCGGCTGCTCAAGAAGGGGCTGGAATACTACTCGCGGCTGGACGAGGGGGCGCTGTACAGCTTCGCGTGGAAGCTCCCCGGCGAGGACGGGTCGGTCGAGGTGCATCCGTGCCCGATGCACGAAGAGCCGCTCAAGCTCATTCCGCGCGCCGCCCGCAAAGAGATCCTGGCGCAGCTCAACGCGGATCTGCCCGAGGACCGGCAGGTGCGCGTCGAGGGCGACCTCGACCCGTTCTGCCGCAAGACGTTCGAGGACCTGCTGCTGAAGTACGACGGGAACTGGCGCCAGGTGCTCGAGCACATCGTCGTGCGGCGGCTGATCCTGTCGGAGAAGGATCGCATCGGGATCGGCACGTTCCAGCCCAAGGACGAGAAAAACCAGGACTCGACCGAGCTGACTGGGGACATCAACTACCGCAAGATCGCGCAGTACGGCTCGGACAGCGACCCGCGGGCGTTCAATTTCGACGGCGAGCTGAACATCGCCAACCGCGGGCTGTGCGAGTTCATCGAGGTGCTCAAACTCGACGTGGCGTTCCTCTACGATCTGCTGGGCGCGTCGCAGGAGCACACGATCAAGCCCAAGAAGTTCGCGCAGACCGACATCGACGAGGTGATCATCGGGCACACCAACGAGCCCGAATACAAGAAGCTCCAGTCCAACGAGCTGATGGAGGCCTTCCGCGACCGCACGATCAAAATCGACATTCCCTATAACATCCGGCTGTCGGACGAGATCAAGATCTACGAGAAGGACTTCGGCAAGCACAAGGTCCGCGGGATCCACATCGCGCCGCACACGATCGAGACGGCGGCCATGTGGGCCGTGCTGACCCGGCTGGAGGAGCCCAAGAAGGCCGGTCTGACGCTGATCCAGAAGCTCAAGCTCTACGACGGGCGCAACATCCCGGGCTTCACCGAGGATTCGGTCAAGGAGCTGCGGGCCGAGGCCCCGCGCGAGGGCATGCAGGGCATCAGCCCGCGCTACATCCAGGACAAGATCTCCAACGCCCTCGTCAGCGAGCAGGCCCAGAAGGACCGCTGCATCAACCCCTTCATGGTGATGAACGAGCTGGAGAACGGGCTTTCGCACCACTCGCTGATCACGGACGAGGAGCAGAAGAAGCGCTATCGCGAGCTGCTCAGCGTGGTCCGCGAAGAGTACGAGGACATGCTCAAGGCCGAGGTCCAGCGGGCCATCTCCGCCGACGAGGACGCCATCCGCCGCCTGTGCGCCAACTACATCGAGAACGTGCGGGCCTACACCCAGCACGAGAAGGTGCGCAACAAGTACACCGGGCGCGACGAGGAGCCCGACGAGCGGCTGATGCGCTCCATCGAGGAGAAGATCGACATCCCGGAGTCCCGCAAGGACGACTTCCGGCAGGAGATCATGAACTACATCGGCGCGCTGGCCCTGGACGGCAAGAAGTTCGAGTACAACACCAACGCCCGGCTCTACAAGGCGCTGGAGCTCAAGCTGTTCGACGACAGCCGCGACACGATCAAGCTCAAGAACGTCGTCTCGGGCGTGGTCGACGACGAGACGCAGGCCAAAATCGACGTCGTCAAGCAGCGCCTGATCAAGTTCTTCGGCTACAACGAGACCAGCGCGACGGACGTGCTCAACTACGTCGCGAGCATCTTCGCCCGCGGCGACAGCAAGCGCGACGACTAGCGCCGGGCGCGCCGCCTCCCGGCCCCGGGCGCCGGCGGCGGCGCGGCCGGTGGTCGAGCGAGTGACCCGTGGACATCGGTCCGCTGAAAATCGAGAAGGACCACCAGCGGTTCCGGCAGATCGTCAAGGGCCGCATCCGCAAGGACCTGCGCCGCTTCCTGACGCGCGGCGAGCTGATCGGCAAGGAGGGCAAGCACCTCGTCAGCATCCCTGTGCCCGGCATCGAGCTGCCGCACTTCCGCTACGGCGACAACAGCGACCAGGGGGTCGGGCAGGGCGACGGCGACGCCGGTCAGGCCGTCGACGGCGCGGGCGCCGGCCTCGGCGGCACCGAGCCCGGCCGCCACCTGCTCGAGGTCGAGATCTCGCTCGAGGAGCTGGCCGACATCCTCGGCGAGGAGCTCCAGCTCCCGCGGATCGCCCCCAAGGGGCAGCACAACATTACGGCCGTCAAGGAACGCTACAGCAGCATCCGCCAGGCCGGCCCCGAGTCCCTGCGGCACTTCAAGCGCACCTTCCGGCGGGCCCTGCGCCGCCTGATCATGTCGGGCGCCTACGACCCCGACAACCCGCGCATCATCTTCGAGCGCTCCGACAAGCTCTACCGCAGTTGGAAGCCGATCCGCAAGCCGCAGTCCAACGCCGTGATCGTCTACATGATGGACGTGTCCGGATCGATGGGCCACGAGCAGAAGGAGCTCGTGCGGCTGGAAGCCTTCTGGATCGACGCCTGGCTGCGCCGCAACTACGACGGCATCGAGAGCCGCTACATCGTGCACGACGTCCGCGCCCAGGAGGTCGACCGCGAGACTTTCTTCCACCTCCGCGAGGACGGCGGCACCAAGATCTCCAGCGCCTTCCGCTGCGCCCAGGAGCTCATCGAGAAGCACTACGCCGCCAGCGAGTGGAACATCTACCTCTTCCACTTCTCCGACGGCGACAACTCCTCCGAGGCCGACTCGCGCGAATGCTGCCAGATCCTGCGCGACAGCCTCCTGCCCATCGCCAACCAGTTCGGCTACTGCCAGGTCGCCAGCGCCTACGGCAGCGGCCACTTCATCAACGTCCTGCGCGACCAGCTCGGCTCGGCCGAGAACATGGTCACGACGCGGGTGAACACCAAGGACGACATCTACGACAGCATCAAGGCGTTCTTCGCCAAGGGCCGCTGACCGGTGCCCCATGCCCGACCTGTCCGCGCGCGCCGCCCGCCGCCTCGCCGCCGTCCGCGGCGGCAACCTGGTCCTCATCGGCTACCGCGGCTGCGGCAAATCGACCGTCGGCGCCCTCCTGGCCGCACGCCTCGGGTGGCCCTTCGTCGACAGCGACGAGCGCATCGCGGCCGCAGCGGGACGCGCGATTCGCACGCTGTTCGCGGCCGAGGGTCAAGACGCGTTCCGCGACCGCGAATCCGCCGTGCTGGCCGAACTCGTGCAGGCCCGCGGCCGGGTGCTCAGCGTCGGCGGCGGAGCCGTCCTGCGGCCCGCCAACCGCGCGCTCCTCCACGCCGCCGGCACCTGCGTGTGGCTCACCGCCCCCCCCGAGGAACTCTTCGCGCGCCTCGCCGCCGACCCCGCTTCCGCCGACCAGCGCCCGCCGCTCACCGGCCGCATGCCGCGCGACGAGATCCGCCACTTGCTCGCCGAGCGGGAACCGCTGTACGCTGTTCTCGCGGACCACGTCATCGACACCAGCGGCCGCGCGGTCGCCGCCGTCGCCGATGCGGTTCTGCGGGCCGTCGCGGCGGCGGACAACGCATGAATCCCCAGGTCGTCAGCGAGCTCCTCCTCGGCCTGCTCGGTTTGTGCGTCGGCAGCTTCCTCAACGTCGTCATCTACCGCCTACCGGCCGGCCTGGCGCTGACCCGCCCCGCCCGCTCCTTCTGCCCCGCCTGCCACGCGCCGATCGCCTGGTTCGACAACCTGCCCGTGCTGAGCTGGCTGCTCCTGCGCGGCCGATGCCGCCACTGCCGCGGGCCGATCAGCGTCCAGTACCCGCTCATCGAGGCCCTCTGCAGCATGGCGTTCGTGCTGGTGTACCACCTGCTATTCGTCATCGGCACCCACGCCCCCGACGGACCCGCCCGTCTGCCCTGCGACACCCCACTCCTCCTGGCCTGGCTGACACTGGTCGCCGCACTCCTGGCCTGCGCCGCGATGGACATCGCCTCCTACACCGTCGACGTCCGCGTCACGCTCGTGGCCGTGGCCGCCGGACTCTTTTTTCACGCCGTCTGGCCGCGGCCGCCCGTGCTCCTGCCCGTCGCGGCGACGCCCGCCGGCGGGGGCCTGCTCGCGGCGGGCCTCGTGTCGCTCGCCGTGCTGGTATGGGCGTTGCGGCGGCCCGACAGCACCGCCCCCAACCCGGATCTCGCCGCCCCGGGCGCCTCCGACGGGCGCGCCGGGCCGACCGAGTCGGCCGGCACGCGACTGGGCGGCGTGCTCGGGACGTTGGCCGCGCTCGGCCTGGCCGCCTGGGCCGTCGCCCAGGCCGGCGGTCCGCCCCGTGCGGGGGGCACGCTGCTCGACCCCGTCGCCGGCGGCGGACTGATCGTACTGTTTCTGGCCACCGTCGTGGCCGGCAGCCGCCGCCGCGCCGCCGACGACGAGATCCGACGGGCCATCGAGGACGAGCAGCCCGCGGCGCGTCGCACGGCGCTGCGCGAACTCCTCTCGCTCATGCCCACCATCGTCAGCGGCGTCGCGATCTGGCTCGCAGTCCTCCGTGTGCCACCCGCGGCCGCCGTGTGGCACGACCTGGTGCACTGGTCGCCGGGGCACGGTCTAACCCCGGTGGCCGGGTTGACGTACGCCGTGGGGGGCGCGCTGATCGCGGCCGCCGCCGGCTGGGCCCTGCGGATCATCTTCACGCTCGTCTTCGGCCGGGAGGCGTTCGGCACAGGCGACATCTACATCCTCGCGGCGGCCGGAGCGGCCGGCGGCTGGGACATCGCGCTGCTCGGGCTGCTGCTGTCGGTGGGCGTGGCGCTGGCCGGCTGGCTGCTGAGCCTTCTCGGCAAAAGCAGCGTGATGATTCCGTTCGGGCCCTGGCTGGCGGTGGGAGTGTTGATGGCGCTGTGGCTGCGCAACCCGGCCGGCGAGCTGTTCCGCCGCTATGGCGATGCGCTGCGGCTTGCGTGGCACGATCAGCCGCAACTGATCGCCGTCGCCGGCGGGCTGATGCTGGTCGCCAGCGCCGGGGCGGTCGCGCTGGCCCGCCTCGTACGTCGGTTCGTCTCGCCGTGACGGCCCGGCGGCAACCGCCGCAGGCCCGCTCTAACCGCACAAGCCCGTCACGCCCGGGCTCCAACGAGCGGTTGGACACGCCGCCGACGAAACGCCGGCCGCGTTGCGGCGCGGCTACGCCCCTCGCTCCCGCCCGGGCTCGGTCGGCGTTCGGGCTCGGATGCAGCTCAGGCGCGGATGATGCCCGGGCGCGGGCCTGTGGCTTCGTGCGGGTTCCCTAGAACAACGGCGCCTTGCCGAGCTTGCGCCGGATCGGCACGAACTGCCCGGCGTGCATCAGCTTGTGTGTCCCCAGGAGCGTGAACACCGCGCCGACCGTCGGCGCGTACGCGCGCATCGGCTCCGGCCCGGGCTGATCCAGTTGCGACTCGGACGTACGCTCCAGCGCGGCGAGGGCCGCGGCCTTCTGCGTGTCCAGCAGCCGCACATACTCCCCCTTGGTCCAGAACTTGGCCGGGTCGTCCGATGTCGCCGCTTCCTTGCTGTGCGACTCGGCGAAGCCGTCCGGCAGCGGCGGCACCGGCACCCCCAACGCGGCCAGCATCTTGTGATCGCTCGCGATGAGGTGTCCGAGCTGCCACGCGATGTGGTTGGTGCCCGGGACCGACCGCACGAGCAGGTCGCGGTCGTTCAGATCACTGATGTACTGGCGCAGCAGGCCGTCGCAGAACTCGATCACGTGGCGGATGGCATCTTTCGCGGTCATGGCAGCTCCCTCGAGCGGAACACCAGCCCCCGCACGCAACGATGCGTTATCATAGCCGGACCGGACGTCCGCGGCAGATTCCGAGCACCCATGCGGATCCTCGGCATCGTCAACATCACGCGCGATTCGTTCTCCGACGGCGGCCGCTACCTCGACCCCGCCGCGGCGCTCGCTCACGCCCGCGCGCTGCGCGCGGCCGGCGCCGACATCATTGACCTCGGCGCTGAATCCACCCACCCCGACAGCGCCGACGTCAGCGCTGAGGAGGAATGCGCCCGGCTCGGGCCGGTCCTGACGGCTCTAAAGGCCGAGGGCGCGGCGGTGTCGGTGGACACCTCCAAGCCCGCCGTGATGCGTTTCGCCCTGTCGCACGGCGCCGACTTCATCAACGACGTCACCGCCTTCCGGGACCCGGAGAGCGTCGCCGCAGTGCGCCCCGCCCCCGCGCGCCTCATCCTGATGCACTCCGTCGCTTCGCGGGCTCGCGCTCAGCGCACACCCCAGCCGGGCGCAACCGCGCCCGCCCCGTCGGAACTCATCCCGCGCATCCGCGCGTTCTTCGCCGACCGCCTCGCCGCGCTGGCCGCGGCCGGGATCGACCCCGCGCGCCTGATCCTCGACCCGGGCATGGGCTTCTTCCTCGGGCCGCAACCAGAGCACAGCCTGGCGGTGCTGCGGGGCCTGCGCGAGCTGGCCGCGCTCGGCTGCCCGCTGTGCGTCAGCACCTCGCGCAAGTCCTTCATCGGCGCACTGCTGGGCGACGCCGCCGGCCCGCGCCCCGTAGACCAGCGGGCTGCCGGCACACTGGCCACGGAACTGTGGGCCGCGACGCAGGGGGTGGACTTCATCCGGACCCACGAGCCGCGCCCGCTACGCGACGCGTGGACCATCTGGCAGTCCCTGGCACAAGCGACCGACTAACCTGCGAAAGATGCCCGCCTCGCTGCCTGCGCCCTCGCCGGCGCTGCGCCGCTCGTGTGCCATTGCCCGGCCGGTCGCGGAGGCCACGGAAGCCCGCCGCCGCACAGGCTCAACCGGTCGCGGTGGCCGCCACCGTCGCTAATCCGGAAACCGCCACGCCTGGCCGGATCATGGCGCGACTTTGAACTCCACGTGCTGGTCCAGAGAGTAATACGGGCTGTCGGGCTCCCCGGCCGGGTCGAACCCCAGCCCTTTCCACAAGGCGTTGTCACGGTATGCGACCCGCGGCTCGAGCAGCCCGGCGTGTCCGTCCACGTACGCCGCCGAGGCCCTGCCCGAGTGCCGCGGCCCGAGGTACGAGCGGAAGTTCATGAACGCATACGGCTCGGTGGTTGTATGACCCTCGGACACCAGGCTGCGCAGTGGGATGAACGTCGGGTCTAGCAGGTAGCCCGCATTGCCGAAGCGCGCGATGTCGCCGTCGCCCCGCGGCGGGTCGGGCGCCCACGGCTTCTCCCACCCGGTGCCGTCGCAGTCCGCGACCGCGATCGTGCTCGCCGGGGAACGCACCTCCCGGACCGGGAACGTCTCCAGCGGCCAATACGGGCTGCCCTCGGCCTCTTTGTGGCGCGAGCTGCCGAGGTACTTGTAGTTGTAGCCCAGCGAATTGTTCCGCCCGACCGTCCAATCCGGCACGGACGGGCACGCCTGCACCCGCAGGCCGGCCAGGTAGTCGCCCACAATGTCCATCCAGCGCCGCGAGGGACCGTCAATCCGGGTCCAGTCGTGCGGCGGGTAGCACCGCCGTTCGTTGTGGTACAGCGCCAACCCACGGGCCACCTCACGCACCTGCGCCAGACATTGCACCGCCCGCGCCTGCTGCCGCCCCCGCCCTAGCGAGGGCAGCAGCACCGCCAGCAGGATCGCGATAATCGCTACGACGACCAGCAGTTCGATCAGCGTGAACCCCCGCGGCTGAGCGGCAGCCGGGTCGGCCCACGCGCCACCACGAGCGCGCATCCCCCACCATCCTTCCCGGCTTCAATCCCTCAACTATTATCGTACCTTGTCCCCGCCGCACGGCAACCCTTGCCCGCCGGCCGCGTTGGCGCTTCTTCGGCGCGCGACTAACCTACCCGCAGGCGCACCGGCCTTTGACCGGTGCGGCGCCGTCGCAGTCACGGAGGTGCGCGATGCAAGTCCACGTCACCCGCCATGGCACCGCCGCCGTCCTGCATTTGCAGGGCGAGCTCACCGAGCCGAATCAGGGCCAATGGGTGGATACGGCCGTGGACCTGTTGACCCCACGTGGCGCCAGCGTGGTGTTGGATCTTGCCGGCGTGCCGTTCCTCAACTCGACCGGGCTCGCCGACCTGGTCCGCGTCAACTCACAGGCCAATGTGCAAGAATGCCGGGTGATCCTGGCCGCCCCGACGCCGTTCGTCGAGGGCGTGCTACAGACCACCCGCCTGGACAAGTTCTTCGAACTGTGTCCGACCGTCGCTGCGGCCCTCGCCCGCCTTCAGCCCCCGCCCTAAAGCCGCCACCGGCCGGACCATCGGACGCCCGTCGCTGGCGACCCCCCGATGCGTCCGCCATCCCCGCGCGCCGGCCAGCGCCGTGCCTCGAAGGGAGTCCCGCTTGTCTGGCAACCTGATGTACAAGACGGCCCGCAAGATCGTCGTCGCCGTCGTCGGCGGGACCCTCGCGCTGCTCGGTCTGGTCATGTTCGTCACGCCCGGCCCCGGGCTGCTCGTGCTGCTGGCGGGCCTGACGCTGCTGGCCACCGAGTTCGTCTGGGCCGCCTGGGTGCTCAAGCGCGTCAAGCGGCACGGCCGCGAACTGGCCGAGAAAGCCGGCGTGCTGTCCCCCCGCCCGCCTGAACCGCAACCGCCGCCGCCGACACCCGACTCGCCGCCGGGAGCTCCGACGCCCGCTCGTCGGGCCGACGAGCCGACCTAAGCCCGGGCGGCGCGCGACGGCACGGCGCTGTTCGTCGTGCGGCGGTGCGGCGCTGTCGGGCACACAGCGTTACTCGTCGTAGCGCGTGTTGAAGTACGCGATCTCGCGGCGGCCGAGCGTCTCCGGCGCCCCGATATTGCGAATGATCACGGGCGCGTACCGATCCGCGGTGCCATCGCCATCGGTGTCCATCGGCTCCAAGCGCGGCGTCTCGGGGAACCCGTCGCCGTCGCGGTCGTCCATCACCAGCCGCGGCAGCAGGTTCGAGCGGTCGATCGTCACCTGCGCCCGCACGCTGGCCTGCGGGTCGTCCGGGTCGTTCAGCAGCAACGTCGTGTAGACCGTGTAGGTGTTGCTGCGCGTCGTGAGGTGTTGCGTGTCCAGCAGTGCCAGCAGACTGACGGCCTTCATGAAGTCGCCGCCCAATTCCTGCCCGTAGCCGCCGAGCACCGTCGCATCCGGGCCGGCGTCCAACTCCGCGTTCGACGAGCCGTCGAAGCCCATGACGTTCGCCAGCTCGCCCACCGTCACAAACCCGCGCGCCTGGCGGATGCTCCCGTAAATCGGCGACCGGTAGACATAAGTCGGATTCTCAGAGCGGTTGCGCGCGAACGCGAAAGGAAACCGGGGCGGCGCGTTGTCCTGGGACGAGTACTGCACGCCGTCACGGTACGCCGCCGCGGCCTGCGCCAGGTACGGCCCCAGCCGCCACCAACCCTGGCCCAGCACCGAGTTGTTCGGCGGAATCAGCCGCGGATCGTTCGACATGAACCGCGGCGTGTCGTCGTCGCCGACGCCGGCGAGCACCCCGGCCGACGCGAGCCGAAACGCCGGCGACGCGGTCGGCGGCAGCGGCAGGTCGCCGTTCGCCAGCGGCCCGATCACCGGCAGCCCGGCCAGCATGTGCCACGGGGCCACGTTGATGTCGATCCGGCCCAGCACGCGATACGGATCGACGTCGTCCGCCGTGTTCCACCGGGCGTCCGGCCCGCGCGGGTCGAGCGTCGTGAAGTAGTCGTACACCAGCAGGCCCCAGGGCACTTTACCCAACCGCGAATGGTGAAAGACGCTCGTACCCGCCACCTCTTGCCCGTTGTCGAAAATCGGCATGTGGCCGAAATCCGCCAACTGCGACGCATTCGACGTGCGCAGCGCCTGTTCGCCGAGGACCTCGGTCATGGGGTAGGACTTGCCGCCCGTGAAGAAATGGCTGAAGCGCGGCACGAAGAGCAGGAAGCCGACCGTCGGGAACGACGCCGGCCGCCAACCCACATGGGACGCCGCGCCGGTCGAGCCGAAGTCCCACGGCTCGGCCCCGGCGTTCATCGTGTACAGCGGCACCGTGGGAGCCGCGTCGATGGCCGGCTCATAGAGCAACGCGCCCTGGCCCTCCACCCACTTCCAGCCGAAGCGGTTGTTGAGCGATTGCCGCGCGGTCTCCAGCGCCGCCGCGGGGATCTCGGGCACCTCCAGCAGGGACCCGCGGTGCACCGCCCGCTGGGCGAACTCCCCGCTCTCGGTCGCGGCCACGATCCGCCACCGGGCGAGGTTCTCGCCCTCCCCGCCGAGATAACGCTGCGGGCGCGTATCGCGCTGCACCGACACCAGCCACTCGCGCTGGTTGTCCTCCGCTTCGTCGAGGTCCTCGAGGCTGATGATGATGCGGTCCACCAGCACCCGGAGCGTGTCGGCGTTGTTGAGCCGCCAGAGCTTCACTTCGATGCGCCGCGGTTTCGGCGGCGTCGCCGCCGGGTCCTCCGGCAGCGTGGTCACCGGCAGGCTGTCGATCGTGCCGTCGACCCCCGCCTCCGACGAAACGAGGTCGAACGCGGTGTTGCCGCCCTGCCCGTTGATCGAGAACGCGATGAAGTTCTTCCCGACCAGCCGCGGGTGGTTGCCGACCGCACGGCTCAGCAGCACGAACGCCGAGGGATCGATCGGATTGGCATTGTTCAAGGTGATCACGAACTGGTCCAAGTTCAGCGCCGTCGACCCCTGCCCCGGCGAGAACTTGCCGACGCCCGGCGCGTCGCCGGTGTCGTCGGGGAAGTACAGCTCGACCGCCACGGCCAGCTTGCTGACCGGCGGATCATCCGGGTCGCTCCCCTGGACCACCTTGTTGTACGCCAGCGCCTGCGTGAAGAACGGCTGCGGCGTGTAGCCGACGAACAACTTGTCGGGCTGGTCCGGCGTATCGGCCGGCAATTCGAAGTACACGAGATCGATCTTGCCGTCAGGAGCCCGCGGCGCGGCGAACGCCACCGTGTTCACCGCCAGCATGTACGCCTGCTCGCGGCGCGAGACCACGATCCGGTCCGCTTCCAGCCCCCCCGACCCGCCGGGCCTGAGCCCCGGAAATGCGCTCGTCTCCGGCCGCCACCCCTCATAGTCCTTCAGCATCTCGTAGTAGTAGCTTGCCAGGTCGCGGATCACCTCGTAGCCGTCGTACCTTTGCGGGCTCGGATCGCTGCCGAAGTTGCCGTTGCCATGGAACGCCGCCTCGATCCGCCCGAGATAGTACTTGAGCTGCCCGGGATACAACCCGAGCTCCCCCGGCTGCGTCTCCAGCCGCGACGCGATGCGCGCCAGCTCGTCGCTCGTGTTGCTGGCGGTGGCGAGCTGTCGCGCTGCGTAGTCCACCCGCGGGCTCGTGCCGGCGCCGGTCAGCCAGTCATTGAACTCGTCCGCGTCGATCGTCGCGGCCCGCCGGAACACGTCCCAATCGCGCTTGAGGTTGTAGCGTTGCGTCCGCGTGTTCTCGGGTCCGCCCGGAAGGAACGTCCAGGGCCAGCGCTTCTCGAACGCGGCCAGTGACTCGGGCACCGCCGCCCGACTGCCAACGACCAGCCCCAGTCGCGACCGGAGCTGCGGCTCGATCGCCGCTCGCTCCTCCCACGCGCGCGTCAGGAGCTCGTAAGTCGGCACGCCCGCCCCGGCGTCCGGGGCTCCCGGATACCGAACCCAGCGGAACATGCCCAGCACGAAGTCCCGATTCCAGGCCACGCTCGCGTTGGGCAGCCCGATCTGGAGCATCCCACCGTGCGAGACGACGCGCGCCGCCGTCAGGAACCGCGCGGACTCGTCGAACGCCACGAACGACAACCAATCGCGGCCCGACCCCGGCCGCAACCGCGCCGGGTTGAATCCCAGCGTCCGCACGGTCCGTCCGTCCATCGCGTTCGCCAGCTCGGTCAGCAGGCTCACGCCGCCCGCATTGGCGTTTCCCGTGCCGTCGCCGAACCACGCATCCGCGACGCCCGTGCCGGCCGCGTCCATGAAGCCGCGCCGCGCGTTGTAGACGCGATCCCGGGACCCCGCGTCCGCCAACCGGACCTCGTCCGGACTCTCATCGTCGTCGCCCGGATGATCGAACGCGATGTCGTTCAAGCCCTTGTTCGTCGCCGTGCCCTCCAGCGCCGTCAGCGCCGGATACCCGTACGCCCCGGGGTCGCGCGGATCGCCGCTCGGCTGCCGCAACGGCTCGCTCGACGCCAGCCACGGCGCACCCTCACTGCCCGGAATCGTCTGATAGGCCAGCCCGTCGACTCTCAGCCCGTCGCCCGTGAGACTCTCGCCGATCTGGCCCACCAGCACGTCCACGATGCTGCGGATGATCTGATCAACCTTCGCTCCGCTGGCCGTCTGCGCCAACGTCTGCCGATCAAACCGTGCCAGCGTGATGTACGCCGTCACGATCATGAACAGCATCGCCAGCAGGCCCACGATCATCAGCAGGATCGTGCCGCGTCGCGCCATCGGCCGTCGCTTCCTCATCGCACACCTGTTTCGGCGGGTGGTTCCCGGCCCGGCTGGCGCCGGACCGGTCCCGCTCCACTCTTATCTTGTCAGCACCGTCAACTGTCCAACGTTTGCAGCACGCCAAGGGCTTTATTATCGGCCGTCACCGCAACCACACCGCTCACCCCGGCCAAGCCCCGGTGACCGCCGGTCACTCGAACCGGTGGACCACCGTGCGGATGATCGGGTCCTTCAGCCGGCCGCGGGGGTCGTACACGTGGAACGTCACGCGAATCGCGTACGGCCAGAGGCGGATGCGGCGGCTACCGACGACGTCGACGCCGTCCTCGTCCAGAAGCGGATTCTGGTCGATGCGCGAAAACTGTGCCAGCCGGCCCAGCGGCGAGCCGTTGGGCGCGATGCCGCCCTGCACGATCCGCGCGCGGTTTTCGCGGCTGTCCGGGATGAACACGTACGTCTGGCCATCCGGCACCGGCGTCCAGAGCGACAGACGCGCACGATGCACCCCGCCGTCGGAGGCGTCCAGCCGCGCGGCGTACTCGACGCTGTTGCGCGGGTCCTCCGGCATCAGGAACTCGACCTGGAACCAGGTGCAGCCCGGCAGCAGGTGCACGCCGAGGTTGCTCCGCAGCTCGACCGGCACCTCGGGCGCGATGACCGTCGCGACGTGCCGCGCCTCAAATCCGCCGGGACCGTATAGCAGCCTGTCGACTATGGTCCGAAGGCCACTGTAAACCTCGTACGGCTTGACCAGAGCGTAGTTACCCATCTCCAGGGCATTGAGCAGCCCCGCCAGGTTCAGCGTCGCCGCGTCGCCCGGCGCCTGGTCGAGCGCGCGGCACGCGACGATGTTGGCCAGCTCGTCATTGTCGAAGTAGTACGGCTCCCTGTCGTCCTGCCGCAGGATCGTCGCCCGCCGCGCCAGATGCCACTCGGCCGCCGGAATCGGGCTCATCCCGTTGTTGTTCTGAATGTGCCGCACGGTCTGCGGCCAGAGAAAGTTGGAGCCGTTCCAGCCCGCTTCGCCCAGCGCGGCGTGGCCGTAGACCACCAGCACGGGCGCCAGCCGCGCGCCGGCCGCGTAAGGATCGCCGATGGCGGGATTCAGCGGCGGCGCGAACGAGGCCATCGGGCGGTTGGTGATGAAGGCGAGGATGTCGGCCCGCGGCTCCGAGTAGCCCGCCGGCGTCTGGGATCCCACGTCGGCGCTGGGATTCTCCTCGCCGGGGATCCCGGTGAACACACGGAGGAACCGCTGCGCCGCGACGTCATCCGCCGTCAGCCCGGCCCGCTGCGTGCGGCCGACGAGCACCAGGAGGCTCGTGGACGGGTCGCACTGGGCGAGGTCGGCCTTGAGCTGCTCGGCCGCCTGTCGAGCCCAGTGCAGCGCCTCGGAATACGCGGCCGCCTGGCTGGCGCTGCGCGTCGTGACGCTGAAAACCACGCCGACCACGCTGAGCGCCAGCGTCAGCACGGCGAGCGACACCATCATCTCGACCAGCGTGAACGCCCGCCGCCGCATCAGGGCACCTCGCGCAGGCGGACGTACCGTCGCCCGACCGACAGGACCGGAGACTTGCCGTCGAAGATGGGTACGTTGCCGGACTTCTCCGCGAACGCGGGCGGAATCACCCACACCGGCCACTGCCCGGGTAAGGGCGTCTGGTCATTGCCGCGCCGCGGGAAGAAGCCGTTGTTCTCAACCACCACGGTGGTGTCGTCCGGGCGGCCGACGACCTTGTAAAGCGGCAGCGCCGTCGGCGCGGGCGGGCCGAGGCCGACGCGCTGCGATTCCTGCGGCGCCGAGCCCGGTTCGTCGTCGTTGCGCGCCGGGAGGAACAGCGTGCCGACCGGAAACAGCCCACTGATGCTCGAATCGATGCGGAAGTTGAGGGTCGGCGAGTTGCCCAGAGGATGCCCGTCCAGGTCGAAACCAAGGGGCGGCTGCGGCAACGCCGTAAACGTCACCAGCCAGGGCAGCGGCGTGACCACATCCGTGCCGTTGTAGCTGCCGAGGAGGGTCGTGCCGCCCCCCATCGTGCCCGCGTCGCTGTACAACCCGTCCTTTTCTGCGTCGGCACCCCCACCGCCCGCGCGCAGCGCCACGCCGCCCACAACCACGCCGTCGGTCGCGCCGACCGCGTCCCGCCGTTCGGTCGCAGCCGCCGCGTCGCCGGCCATACTGACCCTGCCGGCCGAAGCGCCGTCGCCGGCCTGATTCCCGCCGCCGCGCGCCGCAACGGACAGTCCCATGCCGCGCGTCACCGTCTGCGCCGGGAAGCGATGCGCCTCCGTCGGCCGCCGCACGGCGAAGACGATCAGCTCGTACAGACGCGGGTCGGACCCGGGCCCGTACGCCACCCGCCGGTAGAACCCCACCCAGCTCACCCGCCGCTCGCCGAGCCGTTGGGCCCAGACCGTCGGATCGCAACGCAGCGGGCGTGCGTAAGGACCGTCGAAAAAATTTCCCCCCCGATCCCAAGGGCCCTGATCCGCCAGCGGCGGGAACACCAGCGCCGTCATCGGCAGCGGCGGCCGCACGAACGCCGCATCGCCGGCAGCGGGGCACGTCTCCTTCCAGCGGTATTGGTCGTTCAGCGGCCCCAGCCAAGAGGCGATCTGCCCTTCCGGCCAGTTCATCCAATCCTGCGGCAAGCTCTGCGGGAACAGCACGTAATCCACCGGCAGCGGCCGGACCTTGATGATCGGCTCCCAGCCGTAGTCCGCCGCGCCCTCGGTCTCCCGCGGCACGAAGATCGGCGTCTCCCACCGCGGCGCGCTCCAGTTCGGATTCACGGGGTCCAGCACCTGCCGCCGCAAGACCAACGCCTGCTCCATCAGGTCCAGGCCGTATTGCACCGCCGCCTCGCCGGTCGCGAGGTTGGCGGATTCTTCCAGGTAGCGGGCTCCGATCGGCAGCGCCCCGCCGATGACCAGCAGCCCCAAGCCCAACAGGGCCAATGCGATCATCAGTTCCGCCAGGCTGAACCCCCGGCGACGCCGCGGCGGCGGACCCGCCGCCCGCGGCCACGCGGGTTCCCAGGGCCCGCGTCGCGGCTGCGCAGCCACCCGCACGTTCATCCCAATCCCAGCTTGCGGGAGCATGCGAAAACCTCACCGCGGCCGCGGTCGCGCAGCGGACAGCCCGCCGCCGTACCGCTGAGCCAGATACGCCCGCCCCTTCTCGCGCAAGAAGTTCCTGCGATTCTCGGCCACGATCCCCCCTCCTTCGCGTCCGAAAGCGAGGAACTGCTCGCGCGAGTACAGTATAAACCCGGCGCACCCGAAGCGGGTGTAAAGCCCGCTTTCGCCGCTGCGGTCCTTCGGCCTGCGGTATCGCTCCGTGCCCGCGTGGGGCGAATACGCCCGCAGCGGATGGGCCCGGATGCGCGGCATGAGCACCCCGGCCTTGGGGTCGATAACAATCAGAAAGTCATCGGCGTTGAGCAGCGGTCCTTGCCCCGCGTCGCCGCTCCGCACCTGCGCGTCGTAGGCGAAGGCCCCGACGTCTCCTTCCAGAAACAGCCGCCATGCGGCCGGGTCGCTCGACCCGGGCAGATCGACCACCTCGTTGGATAGCGCCTCGACCGGCGCGGCCCAGACGTCCTCCGGCAGGACCACCGCATCCACCCCGGCCCGCCGGGAGAAGTACTCCTCGAATAGCACGTCGTTCGGTTGCGGTTTGTCCGGGTCGTACGCCACGCCCGTGTACGAGTACACGACGGCGTGTTGCCGCCCGGGCGCCCCCGCCAACCCGGTCTGCTCGCTGATGTCCCAGTCGCCGGGCAGCAGCCGCAGCGCCGCCATGTTCACGTCGGCCACCGCCGTGTAGTACGCCCGTGTCAGCGCCACGTTGAGCGTCTGCGAAGCGCCGCTGAGGCGGGCCTGCGCATTCAGCACGTTCAGCCCCGGGATCGCGAGCGCCAGCACGATCACCACGAGCGCAATCACGACGATCAGCTCGACGATCGTGAACGCGGCCCGCCGACCGGCCGCCCGGCCCGTCGTGTGCGTGTTTCCGGACTGAACCGCGTTGCGCCGCAAGCCCATTCTCCCGGTCAGGTTGCCCAGCGCTTTCATTCTAAAGAGGTGCCGACTGTCCAATCCCGCGCCCCGGCGGGCGGTGGTCACGGCACGAATCCGAACCGACGCGTCTCGGGATCGCCCGGGTTCAGGTCGCCCGCGCCGACCGCCCGGACCCAGCCGCCGTACCGCGCCGGCTCGTTGATCTCGCGGATCGCCCCGTTGGCGTCCACCGCGGCCGCGACCGGCGACGGCAGCGGCGTGCTGAAGATCCAGTCGTCCCGGGTGTCAGCGCCGGCGTCGGCCGCTTCCTTCGGCACGCCGCGCGACCGCAGCACGGGCCGCCGGTCGGTCACGCGCCACCCCAGCACGCCGTCGTAGTTCAGCTTGTATTCGAGCTTCACATACAACAGGTAATCGAGCGGCACGCCCCAGACGTCGTGGAATCCGAGGACATCAAACCGGCTGTCAGCGTTGCTGTTCGGCTGCACCCACTCGGCCCCCGGGGGCCCCAGGGGCGCCAACGCCCGCTCCGGCACCTGGCTCAGCACGCCGTCGCCGAAGACGCGGAGGTAGATGTACAGCGCCCGGTTGTCGTTGTGCGGCTCCGTCGGTCCGTCGTCGGAAACGCCCTCGACTCTGCCGCCGGGCAGGTCACCGGGCCAACCACGCCCCCCTAACAACCTGCTGGGCAACGGAACAGTCGCTGCCGGCCCGAGCACGTCCGCAACGTCCGATTCCCGGACGCCGTACGGCGGATACGGCCCAAACGACCGCGCGCGCTTGGTGTCGTACGTCAGCCGCAGCGGGTTGGTCTGCGCGAACTGGTCGATCGCGGCCATGATCGCCCGCATGTAGTTCTGGGTGGCCTTCTGACGCTGGGCGTGCATCACGCGCCCGCCGACCAGTCCGATCGTGGCGATCAGCAGCCCGATGATGACGATCACGACCAGCAGCTCGATGAGCGTGAACGCCGGCCGCCCGCCCCGTGCGACGTCGCCTTGTGCCCGGTCCAGCCGCATGCCGCCTCGCCGTCTACCGCCCGTTGTGCTCGAAGTTCGCGATATCGTCCGCCGTGCCGTACAGCCCGTCGGCCCCCGGGCTGACCAGCAGGTACGAATCCTCGCGGTGCGGCCAGATCTTGGCCTGCACCGATTCATTGCGGATGTAGCGCGGGAACGTGCCGAGCGCCGGCGGATTCTGCGGCGTGCCGACGTTGCCCCACTCGAGCTTGTGCTCGCTGCCGGCGCCAGAGAGCACCAGCACTTCGGGATCGACGGCCTGGCGGCTCACCAGGGCCGCGTTGTCCGACCAGTGGTACACGCCGCGATCGTTGCCCGTCTGGCCGGGGGTGTCATCTGCAATTCGCTTGCCGGCCGGATCGGCCCGCCAGTACAGCACCGGATAGCCGAACGCGTCGAGGTACATGGGGTAGTTGCGCCGGAACTCCGAGCCGCGGGCCTTGGTCTCGGCGTCGATCACGAAGCGCGTGACGTTCCCCTCGCGCAGCGACGCCGAGAGCTTGACCTTGCCGCTCTCGATGTACGGGCCGCTGCGGGGGTGCACCGGTGTGCCGTTGTTGAGCGCGTAAAGACCCATGCCGGAGTTCCCGGTGCTGTCGGCCCATGTGCCGTTTCCGCCCGTGGGTTTGAACCCCGGCGTGCCCAGCAGGTCGGCCCCGGACAGCGCCCAGACGAGGAGCCCGGCCCCCGAGATGGGTATCCGGCCGCTGCCGTACGGGCTCGCTACGTCCCCGTCGCTGCGGTCCGACGCCGACGGCGGGAACGTCCCGCCCACGCGGGTGTCGGTCTTGTAGGTCTGAAGCCCGGTCTCCAGGGCCTGGATGACCGCCTTGGTCGACGTTTCCTTCGCGATGCGCCGCACCGCGCCGACCGCCGGGACCAGGATCGCGATCAGCACGCCGATGATGACGATCACCACCATTAGCTCCACCAGCGTGAAGCCCGCCCGGAGCCCGGGGCCCGGCACGCGACCGGTTCGTTCGTTCCGCATGGCTGCTCCTGACTGCCGCCCGGCCGCGAGCCCCGCGCGCCGGACCTCCGGCCGTCCTAGAAGTTCGTGATATCGTCGCTCGTCCCGTACAGGGCGTCCTTGCCCGGGGCGATGAGGATGAAGCTGTCGGGCCGGCGCGGCCAGACCCTGCCGCTCTGCTCGAACAGGCCGCGGTCGTAGAGGGCCGCGGCGAAGCTGTCGCCCTCAGGGGCCGTCAGCGGCGTCGCTGCCCGCCAGCCGAGCTTCCTGAGCTTGTGCGGGAGCCCGGCGCCCAGATCGAGCCCGGGTTCGTTGGTCGAACTGGGCGCCTCGCTGCCGGTGAGCTGGTCGTTGTCCGCCTGGTCATAGCGGCCGCGGGCAGCCGCGCCGCCGGGCGGATCCGAAAAGGCCAGCTTCGCCTCGGCGTTGGCGGCGTAGTACAGGATCGGCGCCCCGAACGTGTCGACGAAGAACGGCACGCGGCTGTTCCGGAAGTCCGAGCTCCCGGCCTGCAAGGAGGCGGGGAGGACCTGCGCGGGGTCGCCGAGCCCCGCATCCCGCACCCACAGCTCGGGCGACTGCGCGATCCGCCCGGTGACCTCGACGTAGAGCGACAGCCGAGTCGGAGCGCCCACGCCCGCCGGCGGCACCCAGGCCGGGTTGTACCAGTTGCGCCAGTCCACGGCGTCGATCGTGCCGTTGCCGTCGGTGTCGTTGCGCCGCTCGGGCTTCACGTAGCCCTGGAAGTCGGCCCCGAGCAGTTGCAGCGCCAGCCACTGCGCCCCGCTGAGCCGGATGTTCGAATTGCCCTCGAACGGATTCGGCCCCGCCGACCGCGGGTAGCTGCCCAGGTCGCCGTGAAACATCTCGCAGCCCTTGGCGATCGCGTCGAGCTGCGCCCGGGAGCTGGCCCGCCGCGCCTGGTCGCGGACATTCGACACCGCCGGCACCAGCAGCGCGATCAGCAGCGAGATGATGGCGATCACCGCCAGCAGCTCGATCAGCGTGAAGCCGTGCGGTCGCGACATTCGGTCCTTGTGCATGACACGTCCCTTCCGGCCGCGGCCCGCCGGCCGCGCCGCTGCGTCTCAGTTGCCCATCACCGACTGGATCAGCGTCACCAGCGGGAGGAACAGGGCCAGGATGATGAAACCGACGATGCCACCCAGCACGACCACCATGATCGGCTCGAGCAGGCTGACGAGCGAGGCCACCAGCGTGTCCACCTCTTCGTCGTAGTTGTCGGCCACCTTCATGAGCATCTTGTCGAGTTCGCCGGTCTCCTCGCCGACGTCGACCATGTTGATGACGATCGGGTCCACCGTCTTGGACTGCCGCAGGGGGTTGGCGAACGTGTCGCCCTCGCGGATCGCGTCGTGCACCCGCTGGAGCATGCGGCTGTAGACCTCGTTACCGGTCGTGTCGCGCGTGATGTTCACCGCCTCGAGGATCGGTACGCCGGCCGAAATCAGCGTGCCCAGCGTGCGCGTGAAGCGGGCCACCGAGGACTTGCCCACGATCTGCCCGAGGATCGGGATCTTGAGCGTGATCAGGTCCAGCACCAGGCGCCCGGCCTGCGCTTGCCGGATCAGCTTGAACGTGATGATGACGAACGCCGGCGCCAGAATGATCACGACCCAGCCCGGCGGCGTGCCCTCGGCGAACCAGGTCGAGATGGCGATCAGGGCCTCGGTGACGGCCGGCAGCTTGGTCTGGAAGTCGGCGAAGATCTCTTTGAACTTCGGCACGACCTTCACCATGATGAACGTCACGATCCCCGCGGCGATCGTGATCACCACCGCCGGGTAAATCATCGCGCCGATGATCTTGCGCTTGAGCTTCTGGGACTTCTCCATGAAGTCCGCCAGCCGCTGGAGGATCACGTCCAGCACGCCGCCCGCCTCGCCGGCCGCCACCATGTTGCAGTACAGCCGGTCGAACGCCTTCGGATGGCGGCTCATCGCCTCGGACAGCGTCGCGCCGCCCTCCACGTCCTCCGTGATCTGCTTCAGGACGTTCTTGAGCATGCCGGGCTTCTGCTGCTGCTCGAGGATCTTGATGCTCCGCAGGATCGGCAGGCCGGCGTCCTGAAGGGTGGAGAGCTGGCGGGTGAAGGTGGTCAGCGCCTTGGCGCTGACCCAGCCCAACCCCGTGCCTGCCGCCTTTCTCTTGCCGCCCCCCCCCTTCTTCTGGGCGGCCCGCTTCTTGTCGACCTTCTCGACCACCTTGGTCGGGAAGTAGCCCAGCCCGCGGACCTTCGACACCGCCTCTTCTTTGGTCGGAGCCTCGATCTCGTCCTTGATCTCCTGCCCCGACGCGTTCAGCGCTTCATATTTAAAGACCGGCATCCGCTTGCTCCCGGTTGCTCCCGGATCCGAACCACGACCCGCGTGCTGTTACGCGCGTACGTTTGACCAGCCGGCCCCAGCGCGGGCCCGCTGCGACCGAACCTCGCCCCGTGTCCATTATGCAGGCTCACCAAGTGGCCAAAACCCAATGAGCACAGGTTATCGGACGTTTCGGACCCGCCCTCATCCCCTGCCGAATCGGGCTCTAGTCGACCATCTCCTCCGTCAGCGTTTCCCGAACGACCTCCTCGATCGTCGTCACGCCATCATACATCGTTAAGAGCCCCGCCTCCCGCAGCGACCGCATCCCCCGTTTCCGCGCGGCCTGCCGCAACAGCGCCGTCGAGGCGTTCTTCATGATCAGTTCCCGCAGCTCGTCGTCAAGCACCATGATTTCGAAAATGCCCCGCCGGCCCCGGTAACCGGTATGATTGCAGTAATCGCAGCCCTTCCCGTAATACAGCACCCGGCCCGCGATGTCCTCCGGCGTCAGGTTCAGTTCCATGAGCTGCTGTTCGGTGGGGTGGAACTCTTCCTTGCAGTTCGTGCAAATCTTGCGCACAAGTCGTTGTGCAATAACGGCTTCCAGCGTTGCGGTCACCAGGAACGGCTCCAGCCCCAGGTCCAGCAGCCGGGCGATCGAGCTGGGCGCGTCGTTGGTGTGCAGCGTGCTGAACACCAGGTGGCCGGTCAGAGACGCCTGCACGGCGATCTGCGCCGTTTCCAGGTCCCGAATCTCGCCGACCAGGATGATGTCCGGGTCCTGCCGCAGGAAGCTCCGCAGACAGCGCGCGAACGTGAGCCCGATCTCCGGCTTGACCTGACACTGGATCATGCCGTCGATGTCGTACTCGACCGGGTCCTCGCTGGTCAGAATCTTCACGTCAATCGTGTTCAGCTCGCGCAGGGCCGAGTAGAGCGTCGTGGTCTTCCCCGACCCCGTCGGACCGGTCACGATGATGATGCCGTGCGGCTTCTGGATGAGCTGCCGCACGATGCCCGTCTCTTCCTCCCGCAACCCGATCTGCGTGAGGTCCAGGTTCACCTGCGTCCGGTCGAGCACCCGCAGAACCACGCTCTCGCCGAACATCGTCGGCAGAACACTGACGCGGAGGTCCACCGGCCGCCCCTCGACCAGCAGCTCGATGCGGCCGTCCTGCGGCATGCGGCGCTCGGCGATGTCGAGGTTCGCCATGACCTTGATGCGGGACGCGATGGCCATCGCGACGTGCTTGGGGGGCGGGACCATCTCGAACAGGACACCGTCGATGCGATAGCGCATCTTGAACTCGTCCTCGAACGGCTCGAAGTGGATGTCCGACGCCTTGTCGCGAATCGCCTGGAGCAGCACCAGGTTGACGAGCTTCTTGACCGGGCTGCTCTCGGCCGCCGTCTTGAGGGTCTCGAGGTCGATGCTCTCGCCGCGGCCCTCGAGCTTGGCCAAGTCCTCGTCCGCCTCGAGGTCGCCGATGATGCTCTTGATCGTCTCCGCCGCCTCCTCCGGGTAGTAGCGGTTGAGGGCCTCGTTGAGGTCCTCCGGCGTCGTGATGCGGGCCACGACGTTGAAGCCCATCAGGGTGCGGAGATCGTCGGTGGCGTGAAAGTTGTCCGGGCTGGCGAGGGCGACGCCCAGCGTGTTCGTCTCCCGATCATAATCGGTGGGAACGATCCCGAAGGCGTGCGCCGTCTGCGCGGGGATCAGGTCGATAACGCTCTTGTCGATGTCGATGTCGCTGAGCTTGATCGACTCCATGCCGACCTGGGCCGCCAAGGCCCGGTTCAGGTCGGCCTCTTCGATGTAGCCCATCTCGAGCAGGAGCTGGCCGAGCGGACCGCGCTTCTTCTTCTGAAGCTCAAGCGCCTCCGACACCTGGGCGCGCGTCACCTTCCCCATCTTGATGAGGATGCGACCCAGGACGCGGCCCTTGAGCTGCGAAATCGGCGGCATTCCGTCAGCGGGCATGGCGCGAGCTCCTGATGACCAATGCCGCGCCATTATAGAGGACCCGCACCAGCCCACAAACCTGAACGGACCGACCGCCGACGCCGGCCACCGCCAGCGTGCGGCTCGCGCTTCGAAACGCGCCATCGCTCGCGGGTGCCGCAGAGGGCCGCCCCCCCGCCGGCGAGGGTGTCTGCGGCCTGCCTTCGAGACGCCGCAGTCGGCCACCCGCCACGGCACGGCCCGCCCGATGTCCGCGGCGGGCGCGGACCTGCGGAGCGACGCCGGCGCGCCGCGCTCGAGTCGCACCGGCCCCGTTTCCCGCGGCGTCCCCGCGCCCGTTCGCTGCGGTGCTTGCCGGCGCGGCCGCGCCCCTGCGCCGCTTGCCGCCCCTTCGGTGGCGCGCTACCGCTGCTCTAGCCTGTTCCGCCGGCGACCGATAGAATCCGCGGCTCGGGCGGTCGGCCGCGGCTCTAACTGCCGCCCGGGCAACAACTTTGTGCCGCAGCCGTCGGCCGCCGCGCGGCGTGGCCGGCCTCGACGCGCCCGTTGGCCGCGACCCCGCACGGAATCCGACATGAAGCAGATTCTGCTCGGCCAGCGTGTCGTGGTGACGGATGTGCCCGCTCCGGGGCTCGGCCGCGGCCAGGTGCTCGTGGAGGTGGCGTACTCGTTCATCTCCACCGGCACCGAGGTCGCCGGCGTCAAGGCGGCGGCCGGCAGTCTGCTCCAGAAGGTGACGGAGCACCCGCAGCGGGTTGCCCAGGTGCTCGAGATGATCCGCGTGAACGGGGTGAAGAAGACGCTCGCGCGGGTCCGCTCGAAGCTGGAGTCACGCGAGCCGCTGGGCTACAGCAGCGCCGGGCGCATCATTGCCGTCGGGGCGGGCGTGCAACACCTGGCGGTCGGCGACCAGGTCGCCTGCGCGGGACTGGGTTATGCCTCGCACGCGGAGGTCGTGGCCGTGCCCGTCAACCTGGTCGCGAGGGTGCCGCCGGGCTGCGACCTGCGGCAGGCGTCCGGCACGACCGTCGCGACCATCGCGCTTCAGGGCGTGCGCCGCGCGGACCTGCGGCTGGGCGAGACGGCCGTCGTGCTCGGGCTGGGTCTGCTCGGCCAGATTTCGCTGCAATTGCTGGCGGCCTCGGGTGTGCACGTCATCGGCCTGGACCTGAGCCCGCAGCGGGTGGCCGAAGCGCAGGCGCTGGGATTTCCCGACTGCTTCGTGGCGTCGGGCGAGGACGCGGCAAACGAGGTGCTCCAGCGGACGGGCCAGATGGGCGCCGACGCGACACTGATCTGCGCGGCGACCAGCGCCCCGGGCATCTGCCAGGACGCGATGACCATGACGCGCCGCAAGGGCCGGGTGGTCGTCGTCGGCGCCGTGCCGCTGGAGTTCGATCGCGATCCGTTCTACCGCAAGGAGATCGATTTCCTGATCTCGTGCAGCTATGGGCCCGGGCGCTACGACCCCAACTACGAGGAGGGCGGGCAGGACTACCCATACGCCTACGTCCGCTGGACCGAAAACCGCAATATGCAGGCGATCCTGAGTCTGCTCGCAACGGGGCGGCTGCGGCTGGACCCGCTCATCTCCGCCGAGTACCCGTTGGAACAGGCCGACGCCGCATTCGCCGCTCTGGCCGCCGCCGAGGGGCCCCGTCCGCTCGGCGTGGTCCTGAAATACAACCTGACGGAAGTGCCCACGGCGACCGCCTTGAAGGCGGCCCGGGCGGTCGCGGTGCCCGCGCCGAGGCCCGCCGCGGGGAAGCTCGGCTTGGGGATCATCGGCCTGGGGGGTTTCTGCACCAACACGCACCTGCCCAACCTCGCCTCACTGACGGATCGCTTTCAAGTGGTCGCGACGTGCGACCGCAAGGGCGCCCGGGCGCAGGACATCGCCCGGCAGGTCGGCGCCGCCCACGCGTATACGGACCCGGCTGAACTGCTCCGCGATCCGGCCGTACAAGTGGTATTGATCGCCACCCGCCACGACACGCATGCGCCGCTGGCGATCGCGGCGCTGCGGGCGGGCAAGCACGTGTTCACGGAGAAACCCGCGGCCATCGACGCCGTGCAACTGGCCGAGCTGCGGGCGGCGCTGGCCGAAACGGACCGCTACTTCATGGTCGGCTTCAACCGCCGCTTCAGCCCGCACGCGGTGCAACTCCGGGAGCTGCTGCGGGGCCGCGTCGGGCCGCTGGTGCTCAACTATCGCGTCCTGGCCGACCCGGCGCCTCGCGACAGTTGGATTTACTCGCCGGCGGGCGGCGGGCGCGTGATCGGCGAAGCCTGCCACATGTTCGACCTGTTCAATGCGCTGGTCGGCGACGACGTGGCCGCGACCGAACTCGACGTGGCGGCCCCGCCGCCCGGTGTCGGCGGCCCCCCGGGCGACAACTTCGTGGCCACGTTCCGTTATGCCGATGGTTCGGTGGCGACGCTGACGTACACGGTCAGCGGCCGCAAGCGCAACGACCTCGGCAAGGAGCGTCTCGAAGCGCACTGGGACGGCAAGACGTTCGTGATTGACGACTATGTACGCAGCTTCGGGTCCGGCTGCGGCGCTGGGGCTGCCGGCCGCCGGAGCGGCAAAGGCCATTGGGAAGAGCTGGCGGCGCTGGCTGATTATCTCGCCGGCCGGGGCCCGGTGCCGCTGCCGATCGAGGCGGCGCTGCGGGCCACCGAACAGAGCTTCGCGGTCGATGCCGGCTGCCGCGCGGCCACGCCGGCTCCGGCGACTGCGCCGGCCGAGGTCCCCGTGTCATGAGCCAAAGCGGCCTCCTGCGTCGCCTGACGCGTTACCTGGGTGTGTTCCACAAGCGTCGGCTGTTTCGGCAGGGCCTGCGCGAATCAACCGCCGCCGACGGCTGGACGGCGGCCGAGATCCGCGCCTACCACGACCGCCGCCTCACGGAGCTGGTCCGCGACGCCGCCGCGCACATTCCGTTCTACCGCGACCTCTACGCCCGCGCGGGCGTCGCCGTGGAACGGTTCCGCGGCGTGGCCGACCTGCCGCGCCTGCCCACCATCAGCAAGGCGGACCTTCTAGCGCACGGGCCGCAAATGATCCGTCCCGGCGTGCGTGAGCTGCGCATGGTGCGACACACGACGGGCGGCTCGACCGGCACCATCGCGACGCTCGCCAGCCAGCGCGGGATCATGAGTTACGAGAGCGGCTGCATCGTGGCACTGTGGAGTCGCATCGGCTTCCGCCCCGGCGACCGCATCGTGACCCTGCGCGGCGCTCTCATCGAAGGCGGCCGCAAGCTGTCCGAGTATGACCGCGGGGAGAACCGCCTGACGATCAGCACGTACCACCTGCGCGACGACACGGTGGGCGAGATCGTCCGGCTGATCGACGATTATCGCCCGCAGTGGCTCCACGTGTACCCCTCGGCCCTGACGCTGCTGGCCAACATCCTGCAACGGACCGGCCGCCGTCTGGCGGCGTCGCCCCGCGGCATCCTCTGCGGCAGCGAGGCCGTGTACCCGTGGCAGATCGAGCTTTTCCGCGCCGTCTTCGGCTGTCGCGTGTACTCGCACTACGGCCACGGCGAGCTCGCGTTGCTGGGCGGCTGGTGCGAGGGCGCGATGACCTTCCACTTTCTGCCCAACCACGGCTACCTGGAGCTGCTCGACGAGCAGCAGCAGCCCATCACCGCAGCGGACCAAACGGGCGAGCTCACCGGGACGGGCTATCTCAACTGGGTCATGCCGCTCATCCGCTACCGCACGGCCGACTATGGCGCGTGGGACGCGCCGGGGCCCTGCCCGGCCTGCGGGCGCGAACACCAGCGGCTGGCCCGCATCGACGGGCGCGGGCAGGAGTATCTCGTCTTGCGCGACGGAACCCGGTTCCCGTTGACCAACATCAACGCGTTGCACGGGATGTTCTTTTCGTACATTTACCGCTTCCAGTTCGTGCAGGACGTGCCGGGTCGGGCGACGCTGCGCGTCGTGCCCGCGGTGGAGCTGACGCCGCCGCGAATCGCCCAGATCCGGGCGGCGTTCGCCTACCTCGGCCCGCTTGGCCTCGAACTCGACATCCAGCCTGTGCCGGACATTCCGCTGACGCTCAGAGGCAAACAACGGATTGTCGTCACGTCGCAGGAGCTGGCGGGTGGCTGAGCAGGGCTTCGTCGAGTCAGCCGGCGGTGCGACCGCTCCCGCGGGAGCCGTGCGTCCGGGCCCACGCGCGGGCGGAGCGCGACATCCGGTCGCGGCCCGCCTGAGGTATACTTGGGGCGACAGGGGCTCCCGGCCTCCTCGATTCCGCGACTCGCGTCGCCGGCGACCTGGTACGCGGGGTGACGGTCCACGTCACACTCGGCGGCCTCAAGACGCTCCGCAGCCGTGTGTTGGTGGTACGGAGCCCGGGAGGCGCGGCCCCCGGGAGGTTTTCGTGCGCCGGAAGACAACCTGGCTCGACCGCTGGAGACGGGCGGCGTCGGCCCCGGCCCGCTGGTGGCTACGCCGCCGCGCGATGCGCCTGGCCCTGGAGTCGGACCGCTGGGACGCGGACCGCATCCGGGCCTATCAGGACGCGCAACTGGTCGCGATCGTGCGCCTCGCCGCCGCCCGCGTTCCGTTCTACCGCCGACTGTACGCCGAACACGGCGTCGATGTGCGGCGGTTTCGGGGCGCGGCCGACCTGCCGGAGCTGCCCCTCATCACGCGGGACGACGTGCGGGCCCACGGTCCGGAGCTGTGCGTCGAGGGGGTGCCGCGCTGGCGGACGTGTTCGTACACCTCGGGCGGCACGACGGCGGCGGTCTTGACCCGCATGTACGGCTACCGCGGCCTGGGGTGGAGCGTGGCCGGTTGCATCGACGCCCTCTGGCACCGCGTAGGTGTCCGCCCCGGGGATCGCATGGCGCTGCTGCGGGGCGATCTCTGTCACGAGCCGGGCACGCTCTGGCAGTTCGACGCACAGGTCAACCAGCTGATCCTCTCCTCGTATCATCTCACGCCGGAGCGAGCCCGCGAGTTCATCGCGCTGATGAAACGCTACGGCGTGAAATGGCTGCACGCTTATCCCTCCTCCGCCTGGGCCTTCGCCACCCTCATCGAGAACCACGACCTGCGTTTCGACGTGCCGCTCCTCGGCGTCCTGTTCGGCAGCGAGATGCTGCATCCGCAGCAGCACCCGGTGTTCCGCCGGGTCTTCGGCTGCCCGATCTACGCGCACTACGGCCACCGCGAACAAGCGCTGCTGGCGGGCTGGTGCGAAGGCAGCACGGATTACCATTTTCTCCCGGTGTTCGGCTACGTCGAGTTCCGGCCGGTCGCCGCGGCAGCCTCCGACGCCGGGGCCACGCACGAGCTGATCGGCACGGGCTTCCTGAATCGCTACATGCCGATGATTCGCTACGCCACCGAGGACTTCGTCGAGCCCGCGCCGCCCGACCCGTGCCCCCACTGCGGGCGCCACCACGTGCGCGCGCGGCGCATTCTGGGGCGCGCCCAGAACTTCCTCGTAGCCGCCGATGGCACTGTCCTGCCTTACACCAATCTCGAACTTCACTCGTACCACCTGACCGCGCGGTACCAGTTTTATCAGGAAGTGCCCGGACAGGTGGTCTTTCGCTTCGTGCCGGCCCGACGCGATGGGCTGGCCGGCACGATCGCGCAGCTCCAGCGCGACTTCGCCGGCTTGCAGCGTCTGGGACTGACGGTCCGGGTCGAGCCGGTGGACGACCTGCCGCGCACCTGGTCGGGCAAAGACATCGTCGTCGTCCAGAAATGCCCCTTGCCTTGGGAACGCCGCGGCGCCGACCCGCGATCTCGCGCCGGACCGCCGGCCGCGTCCCACGCACCCGACGCGACCGAGCGCGACTCGACGGGGGTGTGCGCCGCCCCGACTGACCCTTGCTGAGGAGCAGCGCCATGCCGCCGACCGGCTATCCCCTATCGACGACAGAGCGCCCGGCCCAACGCGCGTCGACCCCCGATGAGATCGCCGGACGCCCCAGCGCCGGCGCAACCAGCGACCGGCGTCCCGGCGCCGGCGAAATCGAGCGCGGGGCCGACCGAGGCAAGCGCGCCCGCTGTGTTCAGCGGCGGCCGTAGGCAGTCCGGACGGGCGGCGAGGGCACGCGTGTTGGCGCGGGACCGAACGGTCGTGGTCGTCGGCGGCGGACACAGCGTCCACGTGCGCGTCCCTGCGCAGATGCTCCGCGAGGCCGGCTACCGCGTGGTCCTCGCCGACCTCCAGCCCGCGATCAGCCCCGAGGCCCACGCCGTTTTCGACGAAATCGTGCCACTCGGCGGCCACCCGCCGGAGTGGCTGCTGCGACGCCGGCCGCCGGCCCGCACGTCGCCTGCCGGCGAGGCCGACGCGGGCGGGCCCATTGCCGTCGAGACCCGCACCCGCCCCGCCGCGCTGGCGTTCCATCTCTGGCAGGGCTGGGCCCGGGCCGGCCGCCTGCTCCAGCTTGTGCGCCGCGCGCGCCCCGGTGCGCTGCATTTCCAGTCGATGACCGCCGGCGGCATGACCGCGTACTACTTTCTCAAGCGGCTCGGCTGGCCGCCGCGGGGCCGCCGCCCCGGCCTGCTCGTGCATCTGTGGGGTTATGGGCCGCGCTTCCCGGGCATCCGACGCCGCGAGATCCGTGCGCTGGCCGCGTTCGACCGCATCCACACCTCCAGCCCGGCCGTCGCGCGGCTGTACCGCGAACACTACGCCGTGCCGGCGGAGAAGATTCAGGTATTCGTGCGCGGCATCAACCTCCGGACGTTCGCACCGCGCCCGCCGGAGGAGCTGGCCGCGGCCCGCCGGGAGTGGGGTGTCCCGGACGGGCCGTTCGTCATCATTCACAACCGGCACCTGCACCCGATGTACCACGTCGAGGTGGCCGTCGACGCGTTCATCCGGCTGGCGCAAGCGGGCCACGACGTCTTCCTGCTGCTGGTGCGCGGCAGCATGCGTCAGGAGGACTACGAGCGCGCGCTGCTGGCACGGCTGGGCGAGGCCGGGCTGCGGAACCGCGTCGCCCTGCTGCCGCCGGTGCTGAGCGCCGAGCAGATGGCCGTCGCGTTGCAACTGTCCCACGCCGCGATCAATACGGTCCCATTCGACGCCTTCCCGGTCAGCATCCTCGAGGCGATGTATTGCCGGGCCGTGCCGGTCGTACGGAACTTGGAAAGCTACACGCAGTTCGTGCGACCGGGCGAGACCGCCTTCGCGGTCGACGGCGGCCCGGAGGCGTACGCCGCCTGCCTGCGGCGGCTGATCACCGACCCGGCCCTGCGGACGCGGCTCGCGGACGCCGGCGTGGAACTGGTGCGACGGGAAGGCAGCGAGGAGATTTTCCGGGCCCACACCTTGGCCTTGATCGAGGGCTGCTGGCATGCCGGCTGAGGTTCCGGACGCCGCCTCCGCCCCGTCCAGCCGCTGGCAGCGGCTGATCACCCTGGCGCGCACCGACGCCCGGCGGCTGATCACCACCGGGGTGCCGCACCTGTTCGTGGCGGCCGCGTTCTCTCAGGGAATGGGGCTTCTGCGACGCTTGCTGCTGGCGCGGATGCTGTCCGTCGAAGAGCTGGGACAGATGGCCTACGCGATGCAGATCGCCGAGCTGGTGGCCATCTTCGCCGACATCGGGATCTGCACCGCGGTGCTCAAGTACGCCTCCGAGCCGTCCACGGCCGAGCGGAAGCGCACGCTGTACGTGATCGGCCTACTCGCAAGTGCCGCCACATCGACCCTGCTGGGTCTGGCGTACTTCCTGTCCATTTGGCTGTCGCGACCGGGCGCGCCCGGCCCCGATCGCGAGGTCTGGCTGTTCATGCTCATGTTGGCGCCGTACATCCCGCTGGCGGCCACCCTGAAGACGCCGCTGGTCTACATGCAGGCGCTCAAGCAGAACCAGCGCGCCGCGACCTACACCGCGATCACCCAGGCCCTCAGTCTCGTCGTGCTGGTCGCCGCCACCTGGCGCTGGCGATTGTGGGGCTTCTTCGTCTTCGTCAGTCTGGCACCGTGCGTCAACCTGATCATGCTGCTCGCTGCCACGCGCCGCGAATTGCACCCCGAAAAACTGCGCTGGCGCGACCTGGTCACGCTGGTGCGCTTCGGGTTCTTCAGCATGCTCGGGAACGCGGCCGGCTACGGCACCCCAACGCTGGTGATCGTGCTGCTGCGCGCGCTGTCGGGTTCCGACGCGCAGGTCGGTCTGCTTGCGACCGCGCAACTGATCGTCAGCGGGATCCGGCTCCTGCCGACCGCCCTCATGAGCGCCGCGTTTCCATACTTGTCGAGCCTGCGGGACGACCTCGTCCGGTTGCGAAATCGGGTCCGCGAGATCGGGCGAAAACAGGGGGCCGTGGTCCTGGCGGCGCTGGTCGCTTGGACGGCCGTCGGGTACTGGGCCACGCCGGCGCTGTTCGGCGGCGACAAGGCCGAAGCGTTCGTGCCCTCCGTGATCCTGTTGGTGGGCCTGTTGATCTACTCGTTCTGGTCGCCGCCGGGGCTGTTGGTCCTGGTCCTGGGACGGGTGTACCTGAACGCGGCCGTCTCGGGCGGCCAGTTGCTGGTCAGCGGATTGCTGGGGCTGGTCCTGATTCCCCGCTGGGGCGTGCTGGGCGCCGCGGCGACCCTGTGCCTTTCCGAGGGCTTGGCGCGCATCGCGACGCTGATCGTGGCGGACCGCGCCCTGCGGCAGGAAATGCGGGCCCGCGCGCGCGCCGCCGACGGCGGCCCGGGCGGCGCCCCGGGCGGGGCTCAGAGCGGTCCATCTGCAAGTTCGCCGGGAGCCGAGTTATGAGCGCAGATTCATCTGCTCCGTCGTTCCCCCGCACGGCACAAGAGTGGGCGGATTACTACCGGCGCCGGTCCACCAATCCCTGGCGTTGCCAGAGCACCGAGGGCCGCACGCGTTTTCGCGAGACGCTCCGATTGATTCACCGGCACCACCCCCCGCAAAAGGCCGTGAGTATCGTGGAATTCGGCTGCTACCGTGGGGAGTTCACGGCGCTCCTGGCCGCATCCTACCCGCACTGCACCATTTACGCCTGCGATATCACCGAGGTGATCATCGCCGAGGCGCGCCGCGCGACCGCCGGCTGCCCCAACGTCGTGCTCACCGTCGCAGACATGTTCAACTACGACCTGTCGAGCCTGCCGCGGTCAAGCGGCGCCAACGCAATCCTGCTGCTCGAGTGCCTCTACTATCTCAAGCCCGATGAGTTGCCCCTGCTGGCGCAGCGGCTGCGCGCTCAGGCCCCGCACGACCTCCTGTTCGTCAGCGTGCCGATCGTGGGCCCGCCATTCTTCACGGAAGACAGCCTGTTTTCACACTTTCTGCCGGCGGGCTATCGCTGCCGTGACCTGGTGGTCGTCAACTCGCGCTGGACCCGGGCGAAATTCCCTTGGTCACTGCCGTGGCGCGTCGGCCAGCGGCTGGCGCGGCTGCTGCCGCCCGCACGCCTGGCGGGTGAGGCCGGCCGGCGCGTCTTTTGCGGGCTGGCGCGCCGCAATCGCTGGCTGCGAACGCACTTCGGCAACCACGTCGTCTATGTCTTCGAGCCGGTGCCGTAGGCGGGCCGCGGGAACGTGGGGTCCCGCTCTGGCCGCACTCTTTACAAACCGCGCCCCAGGCCGGATGCTGTGGCCCAAGGCCCGCCCGCGTACCTCGGCACCGCGCCGCGGCCGCGGCCGCCGCCGCGGCCGGCGGGCAACGCGTCGCGAGCGCGCCGGCCCGCGCGGGCGCGTCGGCCACGCGGCGACGCACGCTCAGCGTGCCGGCACGCCCTCCGGCCATGCCGACGCCGGCCCGCGGCGCGCAGGCTGCTCGAAAGGAGAGCTGCCACATGATCTGCCGTCGGCCCCCTTCAGCGGCCCCCGTTTTCCGCGGGCTCGCCGGTGTCCCCCTCCTCCTGCTGGTTGGGTGTTCGCACGCCCCCGGCCAGCCGCCGCGCCCGGACGCCCCCGCGCAGGAATCCCGCCCGGCCGCCACCGTCCCCGCCGCCGCGCCCGCGGCCACACAACCGGCCCGGCGGACCCTCCTGGCCTGGGTCGAGACCTTCAACGAGCCGCGCCGGCTGAACGACGTCGTGGACGGCGCGGCGGCGTGGCGCGGCGTGGCCGACGGGGTCATCGTCTCAGTCGGGCCCGATGAGGTCGGCCTGTTCCGGGGCCTTCAGGACCGCATGCCCGGAGTCCGCCTGATCCCGGGGATCAAGACTTCGCCGATCCTGCGGCGAACCGGTCTGGACAACCCCGCCGGCTGGGCCCGGCTGGCTGACGCCATGCGGGCGGCGTGCGCGATCACAGGCTCCCGCGTCATCCTGCTAGAGAACGAGAGCGCGATCAAGGACTACATCGACGGCCGCGAGACGGTCGACTTCGAGCGCCTGCGCGCGGGGCTGCGGCAGCTCCCGACCGACGTGGAGCTGATCTGGTATCCGTCCGTCAGCGGAACGGAAGGGACGCTCGAGCGCGCCACGCGACTGTGCCGCGAGGTGCAGGCGGTCTGCCGGAACGTACGATTCGTGGACCACGGCACTTTGTTTTCAGAACGGTCGCGGTTCGACGGCGGAGTACCCCGCTTGCAAGCCGCGCTAAAATCCGCGGCCACTGCCCCACCGATTCAGCTCATTTACTGCGGCGAGCGCTATTGGCGTCTCGAGCGTGTGCCCGAGGCCATCCGCCTCGCGACCAGCGACACGGTCATCCTCTACCCCGGGGCCGACCGCTGGAAAGAGGCGTCCCGCATCCTGGCGGCGACCCTCGCCGCCGACCGCCAACAGCGCCCGCCGCCGTAGCGCCGCCAACCGCGTCCGCGCCCGAGCGCCAACCGAGCCCCAGCGGCAGCCAGGGGCCGCGTCCGCGCCCCCGCGGCCGCGACGGCCCCCGAGCCCCCGCGGCCGTCCGTCGGTCGCCTCAGCCGGCCGGCGGCTCCCCAACGCGCTGCATCGCCTGGCCGAAGATGTCGGCTTGCAGCCCGACGCGGTCGCCCGCCGCCCCGTCCCAGCGGTGCGCCGCGAGCGAGGCCACGATGCGCTCGGCCAGCTCCACCGCCGCCACACCGTCCTCGGCGCTGACGGGCGGGCGGGTTCCGCGGCAGACGCTGTCGAGAAACGCCGTGTGCTCGGCCCGCAGCGGGTCCTGGTCATCGATCTGGAGCGGCTCGACGTGGACGAGCTGGCCGAAGTCGAGCCCGGCCATCTGCGACAGGTCCTCGATGTCCCGCTCGCGCGCGAGTTTCAGCACGTCGAGATTGCGGTCCAGCGTGATCGCGATGCCGACCTTCTTCTGGTAGTCGAGCGACACGTACGCGTGCTCGCAGAACACGCGCAGCTTGCGCTCGGTCTTCAGCGCCAGGCGGGAGGCCGTCAGGTTCGCGACCGCCCCGCCCCGGAAGCGCACGCGGGCGTTGGCGATGTCCTCGCACCGTGCCAGCACATTCACCCCGACCGCGTCCACATCCACCACCTCGTCGGCCACCAGATGCAACAGGATGTCGATGTCGTGAATCATCAGGTCGAACACGACGCCGATGTCGGCCGACCGGAACGTGAACGGGCTGATGCGGTGCGTCTCCACGAACTTCGGCCGCAGCCCCAGCCGGTCCGCCGCCCGCACGGCCGGGTTGAAGCGTTCCGTGTGCCCGACCGCCACGATCACATTGTGGCGGCGGGCCAGCGTTGCGATCTCGGCCGCCTCGGCCGCACTCGGCGCCAGGGGCTTCTCGATCAGCAGATGAATCCCGCGCTCGATCAGCGGTCGGCTCACCGCCAGGTGGTGGACGGTCGGCACGGCCACGATCGCCGCGGCGACGTCCCCCAGCGCCGGGGTCAGTCGGTCGCCGAACCGGGCGCCCAGCGGCTCGGCCAGGGCGCGGGCCCGCTCGATGTTGGTGTCCACGACGGCCACGAGGCGGGCTGTGGGCAGAGCGGCGAGCGTGCGGACGTGGTGCCGGCCCATATGGCCGGCGCCCACCACGGCGACGGGGAGGGGAGCGCTCACGGGGCGGTTTTCTCCGAGTTTCGGCGTTGATAGAAGGCGGCGCGGTCGGCGTCGGTGTCGCACCGGAAGTGCTCCCGGACGCGACCGTGCACCCCGAACTCGAGCTTGCGGCGGAGGAACTGGACGAGGTACCGGACGTGCTCGTCGCGCGCCAGACCGTCGGCCTCGATTGCGCGCAGCGCCTCGAGGGTGCGCAGCGGCGACCGGGCGCTGCGGCGCATGAACAGGAGCCGCCCGGCCTGCTTGAGGCGCTGGATCGACTCCTCAGGCAGTCGCCAGCGGCGCAGGCCCTCGGTGTTGACAGCCCGGACTTCCTGGTCGTAGCCGAGCACCTTCATGTACGGCGGCACGTCGTGCACGACGCGCGTCGCGCCGCCCACGTAGGCGTAGCGGCCGACGGTCACGAAGTGGTGCATGAGCACGCCGCCGCTGATGACCGCGGCGTCCTCGATGCGCACGTGGCCGGCCATGTGGACGGCGTTGGCCACGATGACGTGGTCGGCGATGTCCGCATCGTGGGCCACGTGCACGCCGACCATGAAGAGGTTGCGCGAGCCAATGCGGGTGACGCCGCCGCTCTGGCGATCGACCTCGGTCCCGCGGTGGATGGTGACCCCCTCGCGGAAGGTGTTGTCGGAGCCGACCTCGAGGCGGGTGGGGCCGCCCTTGTACTTGAGGTCCTGCGGCGCCGCGCCCAGCACGCACCCCGGGTAGAACACGTTGCGCGGGCCGAAGACGGACGGCCCCAGGAGCGTCACCCGCGGCCCGAGCCGGCAGCCGTCGCCGAGCTGCACCCCCGGGCCGACATACGAGAAGGCTCCCACCTCCACGTCGCGGCCCAGCTCGGCCTGCGGGTCGACATATGCCGTGGGGTGAATCTGCGTCATGTCGCGCGCTTCAAACGGGGTCGGCATCCACCAGCATGAAGCGGATCACCGCTTCCGCCGCCAGCTCGCCGCCCACGGTGGCCGTGCAGCTCGTCTCGCCCGTGCGGCTTTTGACGCGAATCGTCCGGGCCTCGATCACAAGCTGATCGCCGGGGACCACCGGCCGGCGGAATTTCACCTTGTCGAGGCTGAGCAGGACGGCGACCTTGCCGGTGTGCTCGAGCTTCTGCGACAGCAGGATGCCGCTGAGTTGCGCCATACCCTCGATGATCAGCACGCCCGGCATGATCGGCTGCCGCGGATAGTGCCCCTGAAAGTACGGCTCGTTGATGGTGACGTTCTTGATGCCGACCGCGCGCCGGTCGCCCTCGATCTGCACGACCCGATCGATCAGGAGCATCGGGAAGCGGTGCGGCAGCATCCGCTGGATGTGCTGGACCGACAGCTCCGTCCGGGCCGACAGGCGGTCGCCGAAGGCCTGCCGGACGCGCTGCTCGTTCAGCTTGCGCACCAGCTCGTGGTTGAGGTTGTGACCCGATTTACGCGCGTAGATCTTGGCGCAGACGAACCGCCCGGCCAGCATCAGGTCCCCCACCAGGTCGAGAATCTTGTGCCGAACGCATTCGTCCGCGAAGCGGAAGGCGTTCTCGATCGGGCCGTCCCGCCCGATGACCAGTACGTCCGCGTACGTCAGGTGCGCCCCCAGACCCGCCGCCCGCAGCGTCCCCGCCTCCTCCTCGGTCACGAACGTGCGCGACGGCGCGATCTCCCGGATGAACCCCTCGGTGTCCAGCGCGAAACGGTAAATCTGGTGCCCGATCGGGCTCTGTGGCCCATAGTCCAGTTCGTAGACGATCTCGAGGCGCTCCCCCTCCACGGGCCAGGCCACCAGCTCCGCGTCGCCGTCGCTGACGCGCACCGGCTCGACCACCCGCATGTAGGTCCGTTCGGACTCGAGCTCCCGGATCCCGGCCTCTTGCAGCGCGGTCACGAACGGCAGCGCGCTCCCGTCGCCCGAGGGCAGCTCGGCGTTGTCCAGCTCGATGATCAGATTGTCCAACCCCAGCCCCCGCACCGCCGCCAGACAATGCTCAACCGTCTCGATCGCCGCCGTCCCGTTCCGCAACGACGTGCGTCGGGCCCGCTTGGTCAGGTTCTCCAGCAGCGCCGGGATGCGCACCGGCTCCGGCTGGTCCGTGCGGACGAACAGCACCCCCGCGCCCGCGGGCGCCGGCTTGAAGCACACGTTCACGGGCAGCCCCGTGAAGAGCCCGCGGCCGGATACGACGGCCTCACGCGCGATCGTGCGTTGCCGATTCAAGCTGCCGAACCCGCTGTTCCAGGACCCGCAGCCGCTCCAGAACTTCCGGAAGACGCCGCAGGCTGATCATCTGCCGCCGCCAGGCGTGCACCTCGACCGACGGCGAGCCGCCGTGCACGGCACCCGGCGGAATGTCCTGCGCCACGCCGCCTTGCGCCGCGACTTGGGCGCCGTCGCCCAGCTCCACGTGGTCCGCCACGCCCACCTGCCCCCCCAACACCACGTGGTGCCCCAAACGACAAGAGCCAGACACGCCCGCCTGACTGACGAGGATGCAGTGCGCGCCGACCTGCACATTGTGCCCGATCTGCACCAAATTATCAATTTTCGTCCCCCGCCCGATCCGCGTCTCCCCGCTCCGCGCCCGGTCGATGCACGTCCCCGCGCCGATTTCCACGTCGTCCTCGATCACCACCCGCCCGATCTGCGGAATCTTCAGGTGCGCGCCCCCGCGCGACAGGTAGCCGAAACCGTCCGCGCCGATCGTCGCGTTCGGGTGGATCACCACCCGCTCCCCGATCACCGTGTGCTCACGCACAACCACGTTCGGCCAAAGCACGCACCCCCGCCCGATCCGACAGCCCGGTCCGATGTACACCCCGGCGTGCAACTCCGTGCCCGCGCCCACCACCGCCCCCGTCTCCACAACCACATGCGGCCCGATGGCGGCCCCAGCCACGACTGCATCCGGCGCGATGACTGCCGTCGGGTGAACGCCGGGAGGCACATGAACCGCCGGCGGGGCAAGCAGCGCGAGCACCAGCGTCAGCGACGCGTCCGGGTCGGGCACGCGCACGACGTCCCGCCCGGCCGGGATCTCGATCCCCGACTCCGGCGCCAGCAACAGCCCGGCCCGCGAGCGGGCCAGTTGGGCCGCATACTTCGGATGCGCAATCCACGCCACGTCCTCCGGCCCGGCGTCCACCAGCGGCGCGACGCCGCGCACCACCCGCGTCGGATCGCCCGACAGCGTGCCGCCCAGGCGGACCGCCAGCTCGCCGGCCGTAATCCCCGGAGTCGCGCTCATCGCAGGCGCTTCCTGACGGGCTGCCTCACGGTACATACATCATCTTCATCCGCGGCTGCGCCCGATAGTCGTTGTTCAGCTTGTCGAGCACCGCCTGCGTCAGGTCGATCGAGTTGTGCGCGTACAAGACCTGATTGGCCCGGATCAGGTCCTTCACCGTCTCGGGGTCCATCGAGGTCGGCTCGAACTCCCCCTTGTAGAGAATCAGGTCGTAGCCCTCCTTCTCCGCCAGGGCCTCGGTGGCCTTGAGAATCTCCCGGTAGATCTTCACCGTCCACAAACCGACTTCGCGCGTCAGGTCCGCCTGCCGCAGGTCCACCCAGTTCTTGTAGTCGATCTGTTGCGCCAGCAGGTCCCGCGTCCGTTGCACGTACGTCGGGTCATCCGGGTCCAGCCGCTCCAGTTCCGCCTGTAGCGCATCGATCTTGTCCCGTCGCTGCCGGTTCTCCTCCTGGAGCCGGGCCTGAAGCTGGTTCATTTCCTCGGTCAGGTCCTTCTGCCGCTGGAACCCGTTGAACACCACCACCACGTTCACGCACCCGATGCGGCCGGTCGCGGTCGACTTCGCGGCCTGCGCGCCGCTCCGCTCCGCCAGCGCCCAGGCGGCCGCCGCCGCGAGCCCGCTGATCACGATGCCGGTCACCCAGGTTTGACGCATGCTGTCGCTCCTTCGCTCGAAAACGCGTCGGCTGGCACGGTCCGGCCCGCACCGGCCGCGCACCCTCCGCCGCATTGTCGCGACCGCCGCACCGGCCACAAGGCCCCCCCGCGGCCGGCGCTGCGGTCGCGCGCTTTGAGGGCCGCCGATTTCTCGTCGGACGCGATCGGGCGGCGCGCGGCCGGCGGGCCCCGCCCGGTCGCGGCCACCGGAGGCGGCGTGGTTCAGTGGTTCAGCGGACTGCGTGGCGGCGTTACTTCCTGCGCGGCGGCTGCTCGGGCGTCGGCGGTGTGGTGGGCCGCGTCGTGGGCACGCCCTCGGGCGGCTGCTCGTCCGGCGGCATTTCCTCGACCTTCTCCTCCGGCAGCTTGGGCAGCCGCTCGCGGGCTTTCGACGCGGCCCGGGTGTTGGGATGCTGCGCGATGATCCGCTCGTAGTACTCGCGCGCCTGGCCGAACATCTCGACCTTCGCGAAGCGCTCCGCGATCTCCAGCCAGCGCTCCGCCTCTGCATCCCCGCGCAGATTGCGGATGATCTCTTTCGCCTGCGGGTCGTTGGTGATCCGGTCCACGGCCTGTTCGGCCGCCTTGGCCGCATCGCTGCCCGGATACTTCTCCATCACCTCGCGGTACAGCCGCAGCGCCAGGAGGTAGCGGCGGTAGCTTTCGTGCTCCGCGGCCTGGTCGAGCACGATCTGCCCGTTGGCGTTGTCCAGCGCCCGACGCATCCGGGGCTTGACCTCGCGGTCGCCCATCAGCCGCCCGATTTCGGTCTCGATGTCGCCCTGAAGCGGCGTGCCGGCGAAGTTGACGCTCAGCTCACCGAGAATGCGACAGGCCTTCTCGTAGTCCTTGGCCTTGCCCGCCTCACGGGCCTCCTCGAGCAGTTTCCGGGCGGCCTCCTCCAGCCGCTTGACGACCTCCTCGGCCTCCTTCGCCAGCGGACTGTCCTTCTCGGCGTCCTTGCTGACCTGCCGCGCCAGCCGGTACGCCCGCCCGACCTGCTTCTTCCGTTCCAGCGCCTTGGCCTCGTCGAGCACCTTCTTCAACGTGGCCGCATCGGAGCCCTGCGGCGGCGTCCGCTCCTTTTGCAGGGCGACCTTGTCCTCCAGCGCGTCCGCCGGGTGGTACCGGCCGCGCAGCACCCCCGCCGTGTCGATCAGGTAGATCTGCGGCGGCGCGGGGACTTTGTAGGTCTCCTCGCTCTTCGTCTCGAAGCCCACGATCCACGGCACTTCCTTGCCTTTGAGCACGCCTTCGGCCTTCTCCCGCTTCTCGGTCGTCAGGCCGATGATGATGACCCTGCCGCCCTCCGCCTTGTGGATCCGGTTCAGCACCGCGAACGCCTCGACCGACGCGCTGTCGTTCGAGCGGAAGAAAAACAGCAGCACGATCCGCTCGCGGAACTTCTCCAGCGTGACCTCCCCTTCCGCGTTCATCCAGCTCGCGGCCTTGATCTCCGGAGCCTTCTCGTTGAGCCGGGCCTCCTTCACCTCGGCCGCATCCTTCTTATCCGGGTCGCGCGCCGGCTCCTCCTCCTGCGCTGCCGCTCCGCTCGCCAGGGCCGCCGCCACGATCGCCGCCAGAGACCACCATCGGACGCGCATCGCCACGCTCCTGCTCGTTGTCATCCGCCGGCCCGCCCCGGCGCGACCGGCCCGCCCGCTCCAGGCGGTTGCCGGGCCGCCGCGCGCCGCGGTCCATCCCCCGCGGGCCGGCATTCAGGATACTCCGGGCCGGTTTCACTGCCAATCGGCGCTCCGCTGCGCCGGCGTCGGTTCGCGCCGCCGCTATCCTATTAGGGATCCGACCCGCGTTTCGGACACGACACGGGGGCGCCACGCGCCGCCCGCCGCCGGAGACCGCATGCGCCGCCTGCTGCTGATCCGCCACGGCCTGCCCGACTACCGCGTCCGCGCCGCCGGCGATGAGATCCCCGGACCGCCGCTTTCGGCGCTGGGCCGCGAACAGGCGCGGCAAGCCGCGGCCGTCGTCGCCCGCTACCCGATCGCGACGGTTTATTCCTCGCCGCTGGCGCGCACCCGCATGACAGCCGAGCTGATCGCCGTCGGCGCCGCCCGGCCGGTGCGCGTGGTGAGCGACCTGCGGGAGTGGCACCGCTCCGAAACGCTGCACGCCGTCGGGACACGGCTGGCCCGCTGGCTCGTCGGGTGGCTGCGCGGCGCGGAGGAATCGGCCGCCGTCGTCAGTCACGCTTCGCCGCTGCTCGCCCTCCTGCGCGCGGCTCTCTACCTGCCGCATGTCGGCTGGTGGAGACCCGGGAGGCCAGACGCGCTCGAGCTGTCCAGTGGCGACCGGTTCGAGGTCACAATGGCCTCGGTCTTCGAGCTGACGTTCGCCCCGACCCGCGTCACCGCTTGTTGCCTGTTCCACCCCGAACCGCGGATTCACCACCTCGCCCGGGGCCGCCCCCGCGCCGGCTTGCCGCGCCCGGTGCCGGGCCTGGGCGAAAACACCGTCGTCCAGCGGCCCAACTGGTTGCGACTCTCGGGCGCGGGCGGGCGGTGATGAGCGGCACGAATCCCGGCCCAAGCGGCAGCGAAGGCTCGGTTGCGACGCGCGTTGGGATGTTGCCCCTCGCCGCCGCCTCGGCTCGGACGGATTCCCCCCGCGAGCGCCCCACGCTGCCCCGCGCTGCCCCTCGGGCTTGGTTGCCGCTCGGGCTCGGTTGCGGCGCGCGGGGCCGTTTGGATTTCACGGTTCGGTGGCACCCGGCACGATGTGGAAGTCCGGCACGATGTGCCGTAGCGCGGCGGCGCTCTTGTCCAACGCCGCAGGCGACAGCCCCATCGCCCGTGCGTCGCGCAACAGCCCCGCCAGCACGCCGGCGACCGCGCCCGGTTTTTCAGCCTCCGCGCCCAGCGCCGTCCGCACCGTCGCCGCCGCGCCATCCGGGTCGCCCGCCGCGAGCTGCGCCAACGCCAGGCCCATTCGGTACGGCCGCGCCAGCTCGTCGTACTTCTGGGTCTGAATCCGCGGCAGCGCCGCGATCGCGTCCTCCAGCAGGGCGACGGCCACGGCCCCGGCCTCGGGGTCGTCGTGCAGCGTGTAGCGCGCCTGCTCGGCCAACGCCGTGGAGTACAGCTCCGGGAAGCGCGGCCGCAGCGGCGCGTAAAGCTCCGCCGCCCGCCGCACGAGCGCGACGGCCTCCGCGAACGCCCCGCGCAGGGCCCGGGTGGCGGCAGCCAGGCGGAACATCTCGGGGGCCATCGACGCCACCAGCGCGTCGAGGTCGGTTTGCGGAGTGATCGGACCGGCCGCAGCGAGAAACTCGGCCACGGCGGCGTCGAAACCTGGCACGCGGGCCAGTTGCTCCAGGGTCGCCCGCCACAACCCGGTCGGGCGTCCGACCCGCAGGGCATCGCGCAGCAGTGCCACGTGGTCGGCCAGCGTGCCCGGATAGCGTGTCAACGCCAGGAGCGTCTCCGTGTCGTAAGGCGTGCGCTGCCGCTGGCGGCGCCAAGCTTGCTCGGCGCGGGCCGTCCAGTGCCGCGCCGCGTGCGGGTCGTCCGCGGCGCTCAGCGCCGCGAGCCACTCTGCGGCCCGCGCCGCGTACGCGTCCGTCCGCGGGAGGGCCGGCACGGCGCGCCGAAGTCCGTCGGCGGCCTCGTACAGCGCCAGCGATCGCTGAAACGCCTCCGCGCGGGCCGTCGGCGTCGTAGACGGCGCGTCTGTGACGAGCGGCGCCACGGCGGTCCACGCCAGCGCGTGCTGACACCGCAGGGCCAGGTCGCGGGCCTGCAACTTGCTCACCGGGTCCAGCAGGTCCGGCTCCGCCGCCCGAATCGCCGCCAGCGCCGCCGCATAGTCCTCCCGCGCGAACGCCTGCTGCGCCGCCAGCTCGCGCTGCACCCCGCCCCAGTTCCGCACCGCAACCCAGCCCGCAGCGACCGCCGCGACAGCGCACACGGCCGCCCCTGTCGCACGCCCGAGCCGCGCGGCGGACGGAGAAACGGCCGGCAAGGACGCGCCGGCCGCGGGTGCCCGGCAGGCCGCCCAGAGCGCCCCGAGCAACGTGTACAGCACGGCCGGACCGCCGGGGAGGCGCTGCGTCACGCCCATCAGGCCGTCGGCCAGCAACGCGGCGACGCCGCCGGTTAAAGCCAGCCGGCGGGCCCGCGCCGCGGGGTCGGCCGGGCGCTGAACCAACGCCGCCGCGGCCGCGAAGGTCGCGATGATCCCCGCGACGAACGTGACGCCTCCGACCAGCCCGATTTCGGCGAGGATTTCGAACAGCTCGTTGTGGGCGTGCTCGACCAGTTCGGCCATGAACGCCCCCGGATCCAGCACCTGGTCGCGCGCTGCGAGTCCGCCGGCGAGCCGCGGGTACGCTCCGGCACCGTGGCCGGCGAGCGGGCGGGACTGCCAGAGCTGGGCGGCGTACTGCCAGGCGTACACGCGAAAGCGCGCGGCCGCCCCGCGCGCCATGGTCACGTCGAGTCGTGAGACCGAGTACAGGGCCGCGGCCCCCGCGATGATCGCCGCGGCCAGCAGCGCGGCGACGAGCCAACGTCGCCGCGGGCCGACCCGCAAGACGGCCATCACCGCGACCCCCACGGCGCCCGCGATCAGCGCGCCGCGTCCGCGGGTGAGGTACAGGGCTCCGAGCAGGGGCACGAGCGCGGTGCCCGCCACAGCGAGCGGGATGATCCGCTGTCGCGCAGACCGCAATGCGATCAGCACCTCGGTCGCGCAGTAAAGAATCGCCGGGAGCAGCGCCGCCGCCAGCGCGGTCGGATTGCCGATCGGAAAGCCCAGCCGGTGATGCGGGTTGCGCTCGAAGAAGTACCACAGGCCCAGGGCGGCGCCGGCCGAGGCGACGGCCGCGTATCCGACCAGCAACGGATGGACCAGCGGGCCCGGCAGCACAGCGGCCACCGCCACCGCCCACGCAAGGGCGAGGGCATAGAGCAGCGCTTGCCCACGGGCCAGGTCGGGCTGGTCACTCCAGGCGGCACTGGCCCACGAGATCAGCACCCAGCCGGAGAAACAGAGTTGCGCGATCGACGCCAGCACGGCGGCGCGGGTGCGCGGGCCGCCGCCGCCGCACCAGGCCTGCCAGCCGGCCACGGCCAGGCCCGCCGCCGCCGCCAGGTGCAGCGCCAGCTCCTTGATCTCCACCCCGCGAGCGGAGGCCGCCCAGCCGTGCAGCGCCAGCAGTCCGGTCAGCTCGCGCAGCAGCGACACCGGCCGCCAGGGAATCGCCCCCGGGTACGTTTCGCCGGGCGGCGGGCTCAACAGAAAGAAGGTCGCCGCGAGCAGCGCCAGCCCGACGACGAACAGGGCCGCGCCGGGGGTCACCGGGGAGAGCGCAGCGGCCGGCGGGCGCGGTTCTTGCGCGGACGATGAGCTCATCGGGGTCCCTGGCTTGACATGGGCGGGCACCGGTTACAATGCCATCAGCGGCGTCCCTCTTCGGGCTGTCACGGATGACAGCTCGCCGCGCCGTGCGGGCGGCCAGTATAGCCCGGCAGCGTCGCGTCCAGCAGTCCGCGCGCCGCCGGGACATCGCGAGGCGGCCGCCCCCACCGAACACGGACGGCCTCGCGCGGCGGAGCCCATGAATTCGACGGTCGTCAGCAACCGCCCCTCTCGCAGTGACGTGCGCGTGATCCCCGGCCGACTGGAAAACCTGCGGGTGCACATGATCGGGATCGGCGGCACCGGCATGAGCGGGCTGGCCGCGCTGCTGCTGCGGCGGGGGGCCCGCGTGAGCGGCTCGGATCTCATCCTCAGCAGCGAGTTGACACGACTCGCGGAGTCGGGCGCGCGGGTGACGACGCGGCAGGGGCCCGAGAGCGTGCCGGACGATTGCGACCTGGTCGTGGCGTCGGCGGCGATCCCCGGGGACCATCCGGAGCTGCTGGCCGCGCGGCGCCGGGGCCTGCCGACGCTGAAGTACGCGCAGATGCTGGGCGCGTTGATGGCGCACCACGACGGCATCGCGATCAGCGGGACGCACGGCAAGAGCACGACGACCGCGTGGCTGGCCTACGTGCTGCGCCGCGCCGGATGCGATCCGAGCTTCGTGGTCGGCGCGACGGTGCCGCAGCTCGGCGGGGGCAGCGGGGCCGGCGACGGCCCGCTGTTCGTGGCCGAGGCCTGCGAGTACGACCGTTCGTTCCTGAACCTGCACCCGCGGCGGGCGGCGATCCTAAACATTGAGGAGGACCACCTCGACTGCTATCACGATCTGCACGCGATTCGCGCCGCGTTCGCGCAGTTCGCCGACCGCGTGCCGCCCGAGGGGCTGGTCGTGCTGAACGCGGCCGACGCGCGCTGCCGCGAGCTGGTGCCCGGCATCCGCGCGCGGGTCGAGCGCTTCGGCGACGGCCCGCAGTCGAACTGGCGCGTGCGGGACCTGTCCTTCGACGCGGGCTGCGGGTCGTTCACCGTGGTCCACAACGGAGAGGTGCTCGGGCGGGCGGCGATCGCGTTGGCGGGGCGGCATAACGTCGACAACGCGCTGGCGGTGATCGCGCTGGCGCGCGACTGCGGCGTGCCGTGGGACGTCCTGGCGCCGGCGCTGGGGGAGTTTCGCGGCGCGCACCGCCGACTGGAGCTGCGCGGGACGGTCGGCGGCGTTCACATTCTCGACGACTACGCGCACCACCCGACCGAAATCCGGGTCACGCTCGAAGCCGCCCGCGCCCGGTACCGTCCGCACCGTTTGTGGGTCGTCTTTCAGCCGCATCAGCACTCGCGGACGCGTTTCCTGCTGGCCGATTTCGCGCGGAGCTTTGCGCAGGCCGAGCGCGTGGTGGTGCCGGACATCTACTTCGTGCGGGACAGCGAGCGCGAGCGGGAGCTGGTGTGCGCCGCGGACCTGGTCCGCGCGATCCGCGACGGCGGCGGGCACGCCACGTACGTCCCCGCTTTCGACGACATCGTCGCGCTGCTGGCCCGCGAAGTGTCGGCGGGGGATGCGGTTCTGACGATGGGCGCCGGCAATATCTGGAAGGTCGCCGATGAGTTGGTACGCCGGCTTGGAGGCCATCTGCCGGACTGACGTGCCCCTGCGGGACTACACCTGGTACCGCCTCGGCGGCCCCGCGCGCTGGTTCGTGACCCCCCGCGACGAGGCGGAGCTGGCCGAGGTTCTGCGCCGGCTGCGGGCCGCGGGCCTGCCCTGGCACGTGCTCGGGCGCGGCGCCAACTTGATCGTGCGGGACGACGGACCGCCCGGGTCCGTGATTCACCTGACGGGTCCCCATTGGGAGGCGGTGCACTACGACGGCCCGACCGTGCGGGCCGCCGCCGGAGCGGACTTTCCCAAGCTCGTCAAACAAACCGTCGAGCGCGGGCTGGGCGGGCTGGAGGGCCTGGCCGGTATTCCCGGCACGGTCGGCGGCGCGCTGCGGATGAACGCCGGGGGCAAGTACGGCTCGTTTTCCGATCATCTCCGCGACGCGCGACTCATGACGCCCGACGGCGCCGTGGTGGCGCGGGCCCGTCAGGAGCTGGGCTTCGGCTACCGCACCAGCGCGGTCGGCGACGCCATCGTGCTGGAGGCCACCTTCGACCTCGTGCCCGGCGACGCGACGGCGCTGCGGGCCCGCTACCAGGCGATCTGGAACGAGAAATACGCCACGCAGCCGCCCGTTTCGGCCCACTCGGCCGGCTGCATCTTCAAGAACCCGCCCGGCGCGGCCGCCGGCGCGCTGCTGGACCGCTGCGGCCTGAAGGGCGTGCGGTGCGGCGGCGCGGAGATCAGCACCCGGCACGCCAACTTCATCCTCGCGCACGAGGGCGCGACCGCCCGCGACGTGCTAGACTTGATCGAGCTGGCCCGGGCGCGGGTGCGCGCCGCGACAGGCGTCGAGCTGGAGCTCGAAGTCCAGGTCTGGTGAGAGAGACGGCATGGTCTGCGAGTCCGAGTCCGGCGGCGGGGTGGTCCGGCCACGGCGCCGGCTCCGCGTCACGGTCCTATGCGGCGGTCCCAGCGCCGAGCGCGCGGTGAGCCTCCAGTCAGGGCATGCGGTGGCCGAGGCGCTGCGCCGCCGCGGGCACGACGTATTCGTTTCCGACATCGGTCCGGACCGCGTCGAAGCGCTTGACATCCCGACCGACGTCGTGTTCCCCGCGCTGCACGGCCCGTTCGGCGAGGACGGCACGGTGCAGCGGACGATGGAGGCCCGCGGTCTGCGGTTCGTCGGCAGCGGGGCCGAGGCATCCGCGCTGGCGATGGACAAGGTCGCCTCCAAGCGGCTGGTGGCCACGGCCGACATCGCGACCCCGCCGTACGAAGTCTGGGACGGCGCACGCCTTGCAGCGGGCGGCGTTCCGGATTTGCCCTGGCCGGTCATCGTCAAGCCCGTCGACCAAGGCAGTAGCGTCGCCACCACCATCGTGCACGAGGCGGCGGCGTTTGCACCGGCCGTGCGGCTGTGCGTGGAGCGTTTCGGGCGGGCGCTGGTCGAGCAGTTCATCGCCGGCGACGAGCTGACGGTCGGAATCGTGGGCGCGACGACCCTGCCGCCGATCTGCGTCCGCCCGAAGCGGAGCTTCTACGATTTCGTGGCGAAATACGAGGACGACGCGACGGAATACCTGTTCGAGACGGAACACGGCCCCGACGTGTTCGCGACCGCCCAGCGGCTGAGCCGCCGGGTGTTCGCGGTGCTCGGCTGTCGGCACCTGGCGCGGGTCGACTGGATCGTGGACCCGCAGCGTCGGCTGTGGTTTCTGGAAATCAACACGCTGCCCGGATTCACGAGCCATTCGCTGGTGCCCAAAGCCGCCGCCCGCCTGGGCCTGGAGTTCGACGAACTCGTCGAGCGGCTCGTGTTCATGGCGCTGGGAGGCGCTGAGACGGAGTGAGCCGCCCCGCCGCGAAGCACCGCGTTCCCGCCGGCACCGCGGCGCGCGTCAGCGGCCTGACGCCGTTCCGCCTGTCCCTGACGACGTGGTGGCAACTGACGCGGCTCATCGCCTGGGTCGCCTCGCTGGGCGTCGTGGTCTGGGGCCTCGACGTGCTGGCGGACTACGCCCGCGGGCTGCCGCCGCCGGGCCCGTGCCGACTGGTCTGGGTCCAGCTCCCCGACTGGCTGCGCAAGGCGGAGTACTCCCACCTGCTGGAACGCATCGAAGCCGCGGCCGAAATCACGCCCGAGACCGACATCCGCGCGCCGGACCTCGCGCGGCGCGTGTACGAGGGACTCACCCGCTCGCCGTGGATCGCCCGCGTCGAGCGCGTCGTCGCCCGCGGCACGGGCGCGCTGGAGGTCACCGCGCAGTTTCGTGAACCGACGGCCTTCGTCGAGTACGACGGGCGCGCCCACCTCGTCGACGGCGAGGGCGTCCGCCTGCCGGCCGACGTGTCCCCGGGCCAGTTCCCCGCGCGCAACTACTTCCTCATCACCGGCGTGAAGCGGCCGCCGCCGCCGGTGGGGCGACCGTGGGACGGAGACGAGCTGGCGGCGGGGCTGCGGTTGGCCGCGTTTCTGGAGCGGGCCCGCCAGGAACAACAGTTCGCCTTCGGCCACTTCGTCCGCGCGATCGACGTCTCGCAGTACGATAGCCGGGTGAATCAGCTCGCGGCGCGCCTGCGTCTGGCGACGATCCACGCGGGCTGCTTCATCGAGTGGGGCAACCCCCCGGGCGAGGAAACGGGCGAGGAGGCCAGCGCCAACCGCAAGCTCGTCATCCTCAACGACCTGTACTCCCGTCTGGGGCAATTGCCCGAGACGTCAATAATTGTTTGGTGGCCGGAGGGCTGGCAGCGGCGCGTCGAGCCGCCCCCGCCCGATCGCGACCGGGACAAGCCACGGGAGAGACCCCGTCGAACCCGCTGACCGGCCGCTGCGGCGCGGGTTCGCGATCGCTTTGGAGTCTGCCATGTCTGCCAATGAAGCCGCCGCCGGCCTGTACCACCGCGTCCTGGCCGGCCTGCCGTCGGACGCCCCGTGGACTGCCGGCCTGCTCTTCGCCGCACTGGCGCTGGTGAGCCTGCTCTTCCTCGTGCGCGGCGGCCGGTGGGCGCCCCTTTTCGTCGCCGTCGTCTTCGCCGCGGGCGGCGCGCTCGGCGGCCAGCTTGCCAGCCGCGGGCTGGGCCTGCCGCAGTGGCCCGCCACCGTCGTCGCCGCGGCGGTCGCGTTCGTCGCCGGCCTGGTCCTGTTCCGTCTCTGGCTGGCGCTTCAGGTCGCCGCCGCGTTCGTCGGCGCCGCCCTGGCGCTGTACGGCACGCGCCTGGCAGAGCCCCTCGGGCGGTTCGATCCACGCCCGCTGCTGCCGCCCGAGATCGGCGCGAGCGCGGCGGGCGGGGCCGCATCGGCCGTCATGCCCGTGCCGGAGCAATTGCTCGCGCTGTGGCAGTTCCTCAGCACCGAAGTGCCCAGCTTCCAGCTCAGTTTCTACGCCATCGTCGTGTCGGTCGGCGTCGCGGGGCTCGTGTTCGCCGCCCTCCTGCCGAAGCTGGCGCGCGCCGTCTGGGCCGCGACGGTCGGCACGGGGCTCGTGGCGACGGCGGGCGCCGGGCTGCTCCACCTTTTCCTGCGCGACGCCGCCCCCGAAATCCGGCCGTGGATGCCCCTCGGACTGGCCGGCGTGTGGGCGCTCGCGCTGCTCTGGAACGCGGCCGATCTCTACGGGCTGCGTTTTCGCAAGCCCGCGCCGGCGCCGCCCGCGGAAGCTGCCGCTTGAGTTTCCGCAGGCGGACCGACCCCGCCTCGATTACTTGCGGCACCCGCGTCAGCGTGCCCGGACACGTCTGATATCCGGGGCGCGGCTCGGAGCACCCGAGACCGCGTGGTCCGCCGTTCCGCGGCCTTCGGCTCAACTCGGCGATACTCGGTCCAACCGCTGCGACAGGCTTTCGGTCCGATCAACGGGCCGCTGCTGTCGCCACCCGGATTTTTGTCCGAATCCTCCAGAGGCGCACGGGGACACCCGCGCCGCGGCGCGCGGGTGGATCGGCGCTGCGCCCGCGCCGCCGGAAACGGAGGCTTCGACGTGACAGACATCCCCCGCCTGGTGTTCGGCTGGGTCAGCTCGCAAAACCCGGTCACTGCGGCGGCTGTGCTCGGTGTTGGGTTGCTCAGCGGATTCTACGGCCTCCGCATGGCACGTCTGCTGATGGCCGTCGGGACGGCCGTGCTCGCGTGCGTGGGAGCCATGTACCTCCCTGATTCTCTCGGCGTGCCACTGGAGGCCGCGATGGTAACCGCCGCAGTGGGCGGTGGGGCGTTCGGGTTCTCGCTGCGGCGTGCCTCGGCCGTGCTCTTATCGGCTGCAACCTTTGGAGCGATCGGGCTTTATATCTCCGGACTGATCGGCCTGAGCGGCTGGTACGGATTGATTCCCTGCGCCCTGCTCGCCTCCGCCGCCGCGGTTCTGGCGCTGGTCTCCACCGAGGCCATGACCATGCTCTTCACGACCTTGCAGGGCGCGTTGCTGATCGTCGGCGGTGCGGCCGGCCTCGCGGGAGCGTATCTCACGCCCGTGGCCGATACGTTTGGTCAATGGGTGAACTCCGGCTCCCCGGTGGTCCCGGTTCTGCTGGGGATGGTCACGGTGATGGCGTATTCCGTGCAGTCCGCGAAGCGTCGAGGCGACCTTGTGACTGGCCGATAATCTGGCCCGCTGGAGCGGGCACGCGCAGTCGCGTTAGCGCTCGCGGTGCGAGTCGGGCGACCCGGGGTTGCGGGTTGACATCGCCGCGGCGCCCGATAGATTAGAGAGGCCGGTCGGGGCACCTTCTTAACCGGCACCGGATCAGAACTTATGTGGTGCAGGGTGGCGACGTGATGGTGAATCGTGCGAGGTGCGGCGCCGCGCAGGCGCCGACCTCCCGGGCCACTTCGCCGGCGCACCAGCGGGTTCTGCTCTCCCCCTCCCCTGCGTCCGGGCGACGTGGCCGGCCGACCACGCGCGAGGATACACCGTGAATGTGAAGGTCCGACTGCCGGACGGTTCCGTCGTCGAACACCCCGCGGGCGTCACCGCGGCGGACGTGGTGCGTTCGATTTCGCCCGCCCTGGCGCGGCAGGCCGTGGCCGCCAAGGTCAACGGGAAGGTGGTCGACCTGGCGACGCGGTTGGAGGGGCCGGAGGTCGAGCTGGTCGCGCTGACGCTGGATTCGCCTGAGGGGCTGGAGGTCGCGCGGCACAGTTGCGCGCACGTGATGGCGGAGGCGATCTGCGCGCTCTGGCCCCAAACCAAGCTCGCCTACGGTCCCCCGGTGGAGAACGGGTTTTATTACGATCTCGAACTCGACCACCCGCTGAGTCCGGACGATTTCGCGCGGATCGAAGCGAAGATGGCGGAGATCGTGAAGGCGGACCGTCCGTTCGTGCGGGTGGAAATGCCGCGGGCCGAGGCGCTGCGCAAGCTCGCGGCGGAGGGCAATCCGTACAAGATCGACAACGCCGAGCGGGCGGAGGGCGATACGCTCAGCTTCTACGTGACCGGGGAGCCGGGGCGTGCCTGTTTCGAAGATTTGTGTCGCGGGCCGCACGTGCCGAGCACCGGGCGGGTGGGCGCGTTCAAGGTGATGCAGGTCGCGGGCGCGTACTGGCACGGCGACGCGAGCAAGCAGCAGCTCCAGCGGGTGTACGGGACGACGTTCCCCGACAAGAAGTCGCTCCAGGCGTACCTCGACCGCCTGGAAGAGGCCCGGAAGCGCGACCACCGCAAGCTGGGGCAGGAACTGGGGCTGTTCCTGCTGGACCCGCTGGTCGGCAGCGGGCTGGTGTTGTGGAAGCCGCGCGGCGCGATCGTGCGGCGGGTACTGGAAAACTTCATTCTCGAGGAGCTGTTGAAGCGCGGCTACCAGCCGGTCTACACCCCGCACATCGGCCGGCTGGACCTGTACCGGACCAGCGGGCACTTTCCCTACTACAAGGACAGTCAGTATCCGCCGCTCTTCGAGTCGGACCGCGCGCGGCTGCTCAACACCCTGTGGGAGCTGGCCCGCAACGCCGGCGGCGCGGCGGCGTCGGAGGCCGAGTTGGCGCTTTTCGAGCAGCTCGGCCGGCAGTACCCGGAGCTGGCTCAGGCCGGCTACCCCGCCGCGGCGCCGGTGGAAGATCGCCTGCGTCGGATCCGCGGCTGGCTGGCGCAGGAAGACGGGTACCTGCTGCGGCCGATGAACTGCCCGCATCACATCCGCATCTACGCCTCGGACCCGCGCAGCTACCGCGAACTGCCGATCCGCATCGCCGAGTTCGGCCAGGTGTACCGCTACGAGCAGTCCGGGGAGCTGAACGGCATGACCCGGGTGCGTGGCTTCTGCCAGGACGACGCCCACATCTTCTGCACCGAGAGCCAGCTCGCCGACGAGATCCTCGGCTGCGTGGACATGGCCAAGCTGGTGTTGTCGGTGATCGGGCTGACGAACTACCGCGTGCGGGTCGGACTGCGGGACGGCGGGGACAAGTACATCGGATCGGCTGAGAACTGGGCCCGGGCGGAGGCGGCGGTCCTGGGGGCGGTGCAGCGGGCCGGAATGGAATACAGTCCGCAGCGGGGCGAGGCGGCGTTCTACGGGCCGAAGATCGATTTCATCGTCAAGGACTGCATCGGGCGCGACTGGCAGCTCGGCACCGTGCAGGTGGACTACAACCTCCCGGAACGGTTCGACCTGACGTACATCGGCGAGGACAACCGTCCGCACCGGCCGGTGATGGTGCACCGCGCGCCGTTCGGGAGCCTGGAGCGGTTCATCGGGATTCTGATCGAGCACTTCGCCGGCGCGTTCCCGTTGTGGCTGGCGCCGGTGCAGGCGCGGGTGTGCTCGATCAGCGCGAAGTCGGCGGCGTGGGCCCGGGCGGTGCACGCCGAGTGTGCCGCCGGCGGGCTGCGGGTGGAGCTGGACGACGGCAGCGAACGGATCGGCGCGAAGATCCGCAGCGCGACGCTGCTGAAGATTCCGTACATCGTCGTGGTCGGCGAGCAGGAAGCCGCCGACCGGACCATCAACGTGCGCACGCGTGACGGGCAGCAGCTCGGCAACTGCACGGTGCCCGAATTCCTGGCGGCGTGTGCGTTGGAGATTCAATCGCGGGGCGCCGCGGCGCCCGGCGGACCGGCCGGGGTCCGCTCCGCGGAGTCGACGTCCGCAGCGGCGGGCGGCTCCTGATTCGAAAGGAAGGTGAGGCCCATCAACCAGAACCTGCGTTGCAACGAGCAGATCCGCGTCTCGCCCGTGCGCCTGATCGGCGACAACAACGAGCAGCTCGGGATCATGAGCAACCTGGAGGCCCTGCGGCTGGCCCGGGAAGCGGGCCTCGACCTGGTCGAGGTCGCTCCGAACGTGCGGCCGCCCGTTTGCCGGCTGATGGATTACGGCAAATGGAAGTATCAGCAGAAGAAGAACGTCAAGCGCACCCACGAGCAGCAGCTCAAGGAAGTGCGCCTTCGCCCCAAGACCGACACGCACGACCGTGAGATCAAAATCAACCGGGCGATCAAGTTCTTCAAGAAGGGGGACAAGGTCCAGTTCACGATGGTCTTCCGCGGGCGCGAGCGCAGCCACCGCGACATCGGCTTCGCCATTTTCCGCGAGATCATCGAGTTCTTCGGCCCGAAAGTGAAGATCGAGCGCGCGCCCAGCATGGACGGGCGCCACATGGTGATGATCCTCGTGCCCGTCAAGGGGGCGTTCGACGACGTGACGGTGAAGCCCGACGTCGTCACGCCGGACGACGCCGCCGACGAGCGCCACGACCCGCGCGCGCCGACGACCCGTCCGCCCCAAGCCGCCGGCTGACCCGGGCCGTGGGCTGCCTCAAGCCGCCGGCTGACCCCGGCCGCGGGCTGACCCGGGCCGGCGGGGCACGGCCGCGCTGGAGCCCGACCGGCCGGTCCGTTACCATCGCCGCGGGCCGAGGGGCCGCCGCGAGGGCTTCGGCATGACCGCACTGCCGCCGCTGGGCTTCATCGGGCTGGGCATCATGGGCGGCCCGCTGGCCGGCCACCTGCTCCAGGCCGGGTACCCGCTGTTCGTGCACACCCGCACCTACGCCCGCGCCGCTCCGCTGCTGGCCCGTGGGGCCCGCTGGTGCGACCATCCGGCCGCGGTCGCGGCGGAGTGCACGACCCTCCTGACGATGGTCACGGACACGCCCGACGTGGAGCAGGTCCTGTTCGGACCGCACGGCGCGGCCGAGACGCTGCGACCCGGGGCGTGCGTCGTGGACCTCAGCACGATCGATCCGGAGGCGACGCGCGACTTCGCCGCCCGGCTCGCGGCCCGCGGCGTCACGCTGCTCGACGCGCCCGTCACCGGCGGGGACAGCGGCGCCCGCAACGCGACGCTGACCATCATGGTCGGCGGTCCGGCCGCGGCGTTCGAGCGTGTGCGGCCGATCCTCGCTCACCTCGGACGGCGGATCGTGCACGTCGGCCCGAGCGGCAGCGGCCAGATGCTCAAGGCATGCAATCAGATCCTCTGCGCCGTCAACCTGCTCGGCGTCTGCGAGGCCGTGCAGCTCGCGCGCGCCGGCGGGCTGGACCTGACCGGGATGATCGAAACGCTCGCCACCGGCGCCGGGGGTTCGTGGGCGCTGACAAACCTCGGTCCCAAGATCGCCGCGGGCGACTTCCAGCCGGCCTTCATGGTCCGCCTGATCCAGAAGGACCTGCGGATCGTGCAGGCGGCCGCGCAACGCCGGGGCGTTCCGCTGCCGGGCACGGCGCTGGCGCAGCAGCTCTTCCGCGCGGTCGAGGCCGCCGGCGGCGGCGACCTCGGCACGCAGGCCCTGATTCGCGTGTACGAGCGTCTGAGCGCGCCGCCCGCCGCGGCGGCCGCGGACGGTCCGGCGGAGGCGGCCGGACGCGTGCGAGAGGTCTGACATGCGCTGCGCGTACTTCGACTGTTTCTCCGGCGTCGCGGGCGACATGCTGCTGGGCGCTCTGGTCGACGCCGGCCTGCCGGTCGAGGTGCTACGTGACCTGGCACGGCGCCTGGACCTGCCTGGGGTGACGATCAGCGCGCAAAAAGTGCAGCGCCACGGGTTGGCGGCGACGCACGTGCAGGTCTCGCTCGCCGCCGGTCCGGCGCGTCAGCACCGCCACCTCCCGCAGATCCTCGCCCGGATCGACGCGGCCGACCTGCCGCCCGCCGTCGCGGCGCAAGCCCGTCGGGTTTTCGAGCGTCTTGCCGACGCCGAGGCGGCCGTGCATGGAATCGCTCCCGAAAAGGTCCACTTCCACGAGGTTGGCGCGGACGACGCACTCATTGATATCGTCGGTACCTGCGTCGGGCTGGCCGAGCTCGGCGTCGCGGAGGTCCGGTGCGGGCCGATCCCCCCCGGCAGCGGGACGATCTCCTGCGAGCACGGCCTGCTGCCCGTGCCGGCGCCGGCCACGGCGCTGCTCTTGCGCGGCGCGCCGCTGGCCGAGTGCGACGAGCCGGGCGAGCTGACAACCCCCACGGGCGCGGCGCTGCTCACGACGCTGGCCGCCGGCTACGGGCCCCCGCCCGCCGTGCGACTCGAGGCGGTCGGATGCGGGGCCGGCGCGCGTGTCGGGCGCACGCGGCCGAACGTGCTGCGCGTGCTGATCGGGTCGCGCGCCGCACCGGACGACGCCGAGCACGACACCGTCGTCGTGCTCGAGACGCAGGTGGACGACGCGACCGGCCAGACCGTCGCCTACGCCTGCGAGCGGCTGCTGGCGGCCGGTGCGCTCGACGTGTTCGTGGTGCCGATGATCATGAAGAAAGGCCGCCCGGGTCAGTTGCTGACGGTGCTGTGCGAGGAAGGCCGCGCCGCCGCGGTCGAAGGCGTGCTGCTGGAGGAGACCCCGACCTTCGGTGTGCGGCGGCACGTCTGCACGCGGCGGAAACTCGCGCGCCACGCGGAGACCGTGGCGACGCCGTTCGGCCCGATCCGCGTGAAGGTCGGGCGGCAGGCCGGCGCGGTGGTGCAGGCCGGGCCGGAGTACGACGAGTGCGCGGCGGCCGCGCGGGAGCACGGCGTGCCGCTGCGGGTCGTGCAGGAAGCGGCGCTGAGCGCGTGGCGCCACTCACAGGGACGCGATGCCGCTGGCAACCGTGGATAGTCACTGGGCGGTCCTTGCCGCGACCCTGGCGCTGATCCTGGTGGCGGTGACGATGCTCCGCCGCCACCAGTTCCGCACGACGTCCCTGCGGGACGCGGCCCGGGAGCAGCTCGCGCGGCTGCGCGACCAGCGGGAAGTGCAGGCGGCGCTCGACGATCTGCTCGTCCAGCTCGAGGAGGTCTCGCGCCGCGTAGCGGCGCAGGTCGAAACGCGGTACGCGAAACTCGAGAGCGTGATCCGCGATGCGGACCAGCGGATCGCGCGGCTGGAGGCGTTGACCCGCGCCGTCGGCTCGGGGCCGACGCCCGGCGCCGGAGCGTATCCCGCGGGCGGCCTCGGTCCGTCGGCCGGCGGCCGGGCGGGTCCGTCCGCCGACGCAGGTGACGAGCCGGTGTTTCAGCCGGGCCTGGGCGCGCCCGCGGTGGTCGGACCGGGCGCCCCGCCCGTCCTCGTCACTCCGCGGGGGCCGACGGCGTTCCCGAACGCTCCCCCGTCGGCGCTCCCGCAGGCACCGCCGCCGGGGCCGGCCGAGGCGACGGCCCCGCGCAGCGAGCGCTTTCGACGGATCTACGAAATGGCGGACGCGGGGGCGAGCGCGCTGGCCATCGCCGACGCCCTTCAGATTCCGCTGGGAGAAGTCGAGCTGATCCTCGGCCTGCGGCGGCTGCGGAAGTAGGCGTCATTCCGCCCAGCCGGCCCGGCCCAGGAGCGGCACGAATCGGCAGCGCAGCAGCTCGGCGCGCTCCGGCCCGGTCGGGCCGCGCGTGACCCGCACGAGGACCTGGTCGCCGACCGGCCCCACGGGCACGACCAGCCGCCCGCCGGGGGCGAGCTGCGCGACCAGCGGCGCCGGCACGTCGGGCGCTCCGGCGGTTACCAGAATCGCGTCAAAGGGGGCCTGCTCGGGCCAGCCAACCGAGCCGTCGGCGCACCGGTACGTCACGTTGTGCAGGCCGAGGGCGGCCAGCCGCTCGGCGGCCTGGTTGAGCAGCTTCAGGTGCCACTCGATCGTCAGCACGCGGGCCGCGAGGCGGGCGAGGATGGCGGTCTGATACCCGGAGCCGGTGCCGACTTCGAGGACCGTCTCGGAGCCGGTCAGCTCCAGCCGCTCCGTCATATAGGCCACCATGTACGGCTGCGAGATGGTCTGGCCGCAGTCGATCAGCAGGGCTCCGTCGGCGTACGCCTGGCCGCGCTGGGCCGGCGGCACGAACAGTTCGCGCGGAATGGCGCCCAGGGCGGCCAGCACGCGCGGCGCGCAAATCCCGCGCTCGAGCAACTGCGTGCGCACCATCTCGGCCCGCTGCCGGGCAAAATCGTCGGCGTTCACGCGCGCATCGTAACGCGCCGCGGGCCGGCCGCGCGGCGCGTCGCGGGCGGCGGTCGCGCCCGGTATAATCCCGGGTTTGAGCGACGCGACCTCGGCGGACACCGCACCGGCATGGACCGCAGCAGGATCCGGAATTTCTCGATCATCGCGCACATCGACCACGGGAAGAGCACCCTGGCCGACCGGCTGTTGCAGCGCGCCGGGGCGGTGAGCGAGCGTGAGCTGAAGGCCCAGATTCTGGACGACATGGAGCTGGAGCGCGAGCGCGGGATCACGATCAAGGCCTCGGCCGTCACGGTGGACATGGAGGTCGACGGCCAGACCTACATGTTCAACCTGATCGACACGCCGGGGCACGTGGATTTTCACTACGAGGTGGACCGGGCGCTGGCGGCCTGCGACGGGGCGCTGCTGGTGGTGGACGCGACGCAGGGGGTGCAGGCCCAGACGGTGGCGAACGCCTACGCGGCGGTCAGCAACAATCTCGAGATCATCCCGGTGATCAACAAGATCGACCTGCCCAGTGCGGCGCCAGAGGACGCCGCGCTGGAGATCGAGCACGTGCTGGGCATCAGCGCGGACCACGTGCAGTTCGTGTCGGCCAAGAGCGGCCTGGGGATCGACGACCTGGTGCGGGCGATCGTCCGCTACCTGCCGCCGCCGAAGGGCGACCCGGCCGCGCCGCTGCAGGCGCTGATCTTCGACTCCGAGTACAACGATTACCGGGGGGTAATCTGCTACGTGCGGGTGGTGAACGGCACGCTCCGCAAGGGGCAGAAGGTGCTGCTGATGGGGCGGCAGCGCACGTACCTGGTGGCCGAGCTGGGCAAGTTCCGCCCGCAGATGACGCCCTGCGAGGCGCTGGCGGCGGGCGAGACGGGGTACCTGGTCGCGAGCATCAAGAGCCTTCAGGACGTGACCGTCGGCGACACGGTCACGGACGCCCTGCATCCCGCGCCGGCGGCCCTGCCCGGCTACCAGCCGCCGCAGCACATGGTCTTCTGCGACTTCTACCCGGCGACGGGCGAGTCGTTCGACGCGCTGCGCGACGCGCTCCAGCGGCTGAGCCTCAACGACGCCAGCTTCAGCTTCGTGCCGCAGCACAGCGAGGCCCTGGGGCCCGGGTACCGCTGCGGGTTCCTCGGGCTGCTGCACATGGACATCGTGCAGGAGCGGCTGGAGCGCGAGTGCGGCGTGAGCGTGGTGCAGACGGCCCCGAGCGTGACCTACGAGGTCGTGCTGCGGGACGGGCAGATCCGGCACGTCGAGTCGGCCGGCGACCTGCCGGACATGAGCCTGATCGCGGAACTGCGCGAGCCGATCATCGAGATGCAGGTGATCACCCCTGCAGATGCGATCGGCAGCATCATGCAGCTCGCGGAGCAGCGCCGCGGCACGTACCGCAAGACCGAGTATCTTTCGCCGCAGCGCGTCCTGCTGACCTACGAGTTCCCCTTCAACGAGATCCTGTACGACTTCTACGACAAGCTCAAGAGCATCACCCGCGGCTACGGCACGATGGACTACCGCGTCATCGGCTACCGCGCCAGCGATCTGGTCAAGCTTGACATCCTGATCAACGGCAAGCCGGTGGACGCCCTGGCGCTGATCTGTCACCGCTCGAAGGCCGAGCACCGCGGCCGCCGCTTCCTGCTCAAGCTGCGCAAGGAGATCGACCGGCACCAGTTCGAAATCCGCCTCCAGGCCGCGATCGGCAGCCGGATCATCGCAGCCGAGAGCATCAAGCCGTACCGCAAGGACGTGACGGCCAAGTGCTACGGGGGCGACGTGACGCGCAAGCGCAAGCTGCTGGAGAAGCAGAAGGAAGGCAAGAAGCGGATGAAGACGGTCGGGAGCGTCGACATCCCGCAGAAGGCCTTCATGACGGTGCTGGAGCCGGACGAGTGAGCGGGCGGCCGGGGCGGCGGGGCCGCGGGACGGCGCGCGGCCCACTTCCCGACCGTTTCATCCGGTTGGACTGGAAAGCGCTTGCGCGGCGGCTAGAATCCTAAGGTGTGGACACGGTTCCCGTCGAAAGAAAGAATGGTCGCCCGCGCCACCCCGGCGGGTGCGGTTTCGGGCGTGTGCGAGGGCGTGGGCATGAGCGGCAGTCGCGGCTCGATGGGCAATCGCGGTCGGCGGGCCAGCATTTGCAGCTTCTGCGGTAAGAGCCACCGCGACGCCGGTCCGATGGTCGAGGGGGCCGACGACGTCTTCATCTGCGCTTCGTGCATCGAGCTGTGCCACAACCTCGTCCGCGAGGAGCGGCGCAAGAGCGGCAGGACGCGGACGGCCGTCAAGACCATTCCCAAGCCGCGCGCGATCTACGATTTCCTCAATCAGTACGTCATCGGTCAGGACCTGGCCAAGCGGGCCATCGCGGTCGCCGTCCACAACCATTACAAGCGGCTGGCGCACGCCGACGCGATGGAGGACGGCGACGTCGAGATCGACAAGAGCAACATCCTGCTGATCGGTCCGACGGGCTGCGGCAAGACGCTGCTGGCGCGCACGCTGGCCCGCGTGCTGGACGTGCCCTTCGCGATCGGCGACGCGACCACGCTCACCGAGGCCGGCTACGTCGGCGAAGACGTCGAGAACATCCTGCTGCGCCTGCTCCAGAACGCCGACTACGACCTCGAGGCCGCGCAGCGCGGCATCGTCTACATCGACGAGATCGACAAGATCGGCAAGACCTGGAACAACGTCAGCATCACCCGCGACGTCTCCGGCGAGGGCGTGCAGCAGGCCCTGCTCAAGATGCTCGAGGGCACCATCAGCAACATCCCCCCGCAGGGCGGCCGCAAACACCCCGAGCAGCAGTACATTCAGCTCGACACCACGAACATTCTGTTCATCTGCGGCGGCACCTTCGTCGGCCTGGACAAGATCATCCGCAAGCGGCTCGGCCGCAAGAAGATCGGCTTCACCGCGGAGATCGGGGAGGCGGACGAGATCCGCGACATGGGGCAGGTCCTCACGCAGGTCACGCCGGACGACCTGATCGAGTTCGGCATGATCCCGGAGTTCGTCGGGCGCCTCCCGGTCATCTGCCCGCTCGAACCGCTCACGCTCGACGCGCTGGTCGAGATTCTGACCGAGCCGAAGAACGCCCTCGTCCGGCAATACCAGCGGCTGTTCGAGATGGAGGGCGCCAAGCTCGAGTTCACGCCCGAAGCTTTGCGCGAAATCGCCCAGCGGGCGCTGGAGCGCGACACCGGCGCCCGAGCTCTCCGCGGCGTGACCGAGGAGTTCATGCTCGACTGCATGTTCGAGCTGCCCGAGCTCAAGCCCGGCACCAAGTACACGGTCACGCCGGCTGTCGTCCGCGGCGAGGAAGACCTGCTGGCCCCCGGCCGGCTCCGAAAGGAATCGGCCTGACAACCCGACCGCAACGCGCGGCCGCCTCTCGGCAGCGGTCCGACGACGGCGCCGCCGGAGCGCAGTTGCCCAAGGCGCGAAGCCAGTGCACCCCGCCCCGCCCCGAACGATCACGGCATCCCGCGCTCGAAACCAGCGCGGCACGTGCACCGGCCCATGATCGGGCCGGCCCTCGCTCCACTGCCCCCGTCCCGCCGATGTAGTTACCATGACCGCCGCGCCCGAGAATGTCCCGACCCGCGGCCCCCTCGCGGTCGGCCGCGGCGAGCCCGCACCGGGCATCGGCGGGACACGCGCCGCGAGCCCTATGCCGTCCGCGCCGCTCAGACGTGGTCCGCCGCCCGCTCCGCGGCCGCCGCCCGCCGCGCGGGCCCTGCGCCGCATCGCCGTGACGGCGTTGTTGCTGAGCCTGCTGGGGGTAGCGGTGTGGTGGGTGCTGCGGGTCCGCAGCCTGGACTGGCAGATCCAGCGGGGGCTGGCGCTGCTGAGCCCGACGTGTTCCGTCGCGGAGGTGCGGAACGCCCTGGATGCCTGGGAGCGGGAGACCGCCGCCCACTGGTCCGGGCGGTCGGAGCAGCTCATCAAGCGCCTCATCGAGCGGGGCGACCTGACCGACCGCCGGGTCCGCCAACTCCTGACGCGGGTCAGCGGGGCCGACTACGGCGACCGCAAGAAAGCCTGGCAGCAGTGGTTCGAAAACCGTCGCCGGATCCGCGCCGGCGAGAAGCTGAAGATTGCGCGCGAGGACCTCGTGCGGCTCGATCTGCGGTGGACGGCCCGCATCGGCCTGACGATGTGGTTCTCGACCCTGGTGCCGATCGACGGGCAGATCTACGTCGCGTCGCTGGGCACCGACTTCGATGACCCCCGCGACACGGCCGACGCACTCGTCCGCGTCGACGGCACGACCGGCGAGTCCGTCGTGCTGTTCGCCGCCCCCCCGGAGCACCGCGGCCCGCGCGACATGATCGGCGTAGCGGCCGGCGACGGGTGCCTGCTGGCGGCGTGCTACAACGGCTACGTCTACTGCGTGGCCCCGAGCGGGCAGTTGCTCTGGAGCGCCCACGCGGGCAGCCCGATTGTCGGGGCTCCGCTGTCGTACGACGTGAACGGCGACGGCACCAGCGACGCGGTCGTGGTGACGCGTGCCGGCAAGGTCGTCGCGCTCAGCGGCAAGCGGGGGACGACGCTCTGGGTCACCGCGCTGGCGCAGTCGCGGTCCGATGATCGCGACCTGCTCGGCGCGACGCTGGCGGTCGGCGACCTGCTCAGCGACGCCGGGCGCGAGCTGGTCGTCACCACCCGGACCGGCGCGCTGGAGGTTCTGGCCGTCCGCACCGGCAAGTCGCTCTGGCGGCACACGCTGGCAGCCGGCACTCTCTCCGGCGCCGTCGCCCGCGGGCCCGATCAGGCCGGCCCGCCCGCCTATGTCGCCGACTGGGCCGGTTGCGTCTGGTCCTTGGTGCGTTCCGGCCGCGCGCTCGAGGCGGTGCCCGTCGCGGCGCCCGCGCTCCGCTGGGATGAGACGCTCCTGGCGGGTGTGCGGACGCTCAGTGGCGCGCCCGGCACGCTGCCGCTGCTCGTGGTGTGTCCCACGGGGGACTACGCCGCCGGGCGGGGCGGCGTGTGCGCGCTGCGAGCGGACGGGGTCGAGTGGCGGCTGCCGCTGGGCGGGGCGGTCTGGGGCACGCCGGCGGTGGCGGACCTGAACGGCAACGGGCGCGTGGTCATCCCGGAGGTGATCGCGACCTCGTTCGAGCCCGCGGCCGACGGCGGCGTCGACGGGGTCCTCACGATCGTTTCGTCCGACGGTCAGTGCCTGCGTCGCGTCCGCGTGCCGGCCCCGCTGGAGTGCTCGCCGCTGGTCGCGGACGTGGACGGCGACCGGCTGCTCGAAGTCCTCGTCGCCGATCAGGGCGGGGTGCTGTATTGCTTCCGCACCGAAGGGTTCGGACCGGTCGAGTGGGGGCAGTTCGGCGGCGACAGCCACAACACGCGGAACGCCGCCAACGCCTATGAATACGGGCAGTTGCCGGTCGGGCTCCAAGCCGCGTGGAAACCCAAGTGACAAGCGGCTCGAATCCGGGCCTCCGCCGCAGCGCCCCCCGGCGGAACGTGCCGACGCCCCCGCCCCGCCTTGTCAGGCGCTGTCCCGCGGCTACAGTAGGCACCCGGCTCGGTCCGGCGCTGGCGGCCGGCCCGGGCCCCCATCCGCGGGAGCGCACATGGACCGCCCGATTCGCGTCCTGATCGCCAAAATCGGTCTCGATGGTCACGACCGCGGGGCCAAGCTCATCGTCCGCAACCTCCGGGACGCCGGGATGGAGGTCATTTACAGCGGCCTGTGGCAGACCCCGGCGGCGACGATCGACGCCGCCCTCCAGGAGGACGTCGACGTGCTCGGCGTGAGCCTGCTGTCGGCGGCACACATGACGATCATGCCGGAGCTGCGGCG